>Ga0316205_10001586_pt1 | contig 27526 bp, 30 predicted proteins | sample 3monthpyrite_MG_FD_204941 | JGI IMG/M metagenome (GOLD analysis project Ga0316205, IMG submission 204941) | Microbial mat bacterial communities from mineral coupon in-situ incubated in ocean water Damariscotta River, Maine, United States -... | ecosystem: Environmental > Aquatic > Marine >... | reverse complement strand
TGCGCCGCCGCCCTGTGCGGGCACTGGGCTACGCCGTTGCGGTTATTCTTGCCGGCCCGTTGCTTTTGGTAAACGCCATTTTGAAAGACAATTGGGGGCGGGCGCGGCCGGAGAATATCACGGCTTTTGGCGGTGATAAAGAATTCTCCCCCGCCTATTTGTTTTCCGATCAATGCGATGTGAACTGCGCGTTTACTTCGGGAGAAGGCGCCGGAATTGCCGTGACCGCGTTGTTGATCGCGTTTCTGGCGTGGCCAAAGCTGCGGCAGCGCGGGCGGCGGTGGCTTGGCGCTGGGCTCGGGCTGATGGTTGTTGTCGGGGCGGGGCTGCGTGTGGTCACGGGCCGGCATTTCCTCAGCGACACGCTGCTCTCGATCTTGTTTTGCGCACTAGTTGCGGCGGTGCTTTACCGGATGTTTTACCCCGCTAGCGCACCCCGTTCGCAATAAACCGGCGCAAATAATGTGCATCACCCACAGGGCCTAGCATGGCGGGGGCGTTTGAGATATCTGCCCAAAACGCCCGATGGAGCGGCTCGGTTGGCGGGCCAATGCGGCGCACGGCATGGCAGAGGAAAATATGTGCGATTTTCATCGCATAGAGGTCATATTCCGGCATGTAGGTATAGCGTTTGTAGCTCACAAAATGCCGGAGCGGCGCTATTTTCCAGCCGGTTTCTTCATAAGCCTCGCGGTGCAGCGCGGGGAGCGGATGCTCACCCGGGTCGATCCCGCCGCCGGGGAGCTGCACTTCCGGCTCCGGCTCGGCCTGTTCGGTCAGCAGGATCTGGCTGCCACGGGTAATGATAGCATAAATGCCGGGCCGCGGGGTATAGTGAACACCCGATTTGGGTGGATTTCCAAAGCGTCTCATCGCGTGAGCTTGCCATAGGTTGCGCTGGGAATCACGGCAATTCTTGCTGTTTGCGGCGCAAAAATGCCTGTTCCTCCGGTGCAGTTGTGAGGGCGATGGCGTGGGCGAAATCGGCTTTTGCTGCCTCGGTTTGCCCAAGCTGCGCCCGCAGTTCGGCACGGGCAGCATAATAGGGCTGGTAGTTTTTTAGCGGGTCTTCAAGCGTGGCAAGAGCCTTTAAAGCAGCATCAGCCGCGCCCGTATGGGCCAGCGCAACAGCGCGATTCAGCGCCACAACAGGGGTTGGGTTGTGACGGTAGAGCGCCTCATACAAGCCCAAAATTTGTGGCCAGTCTGTGTTTTCCCAGCTTTGCGCCTCGCAGTGAAGCGCGCTGATGGCCGCCTGAATCTGGTAAGGGCCGGGGCGTTTTTGGCCAAGCGCGCGCAGCAAGCGGGTTTTCCCGTCAGAAATGGCGGCGCGGTCCCACAGGCTGCGGTCTTGGTCCTTAAGCGAGACCAGCGCGCCGTGGCGATCAAGGCGGCTGGCATCGCGGGCCGAGTGCAGCTGCATCAGCGCCCATAGGCCAGCGGTTTCAGGCAAGGGCTGAAGGCGGTGCAGCACGGCACAAAGGCGCAGTGCCTCTTGGGATAGCGCCGGATTTAGCGGCGCGTAGCCCGCGTTATAAATCAGATAGATAACCGAGAGCACTGCGTTCAGCCGCGCAGGAAGATCTGCCATTTCGGGCACACGATAAGGGATGCCGGTATGGCGAATTTTCGCTTTCGCGCGGGTCAAACGCTGGTTCATCGTTGCGTCCGGCACTAAAAAGGCGCGGGCAATATCGCGCGCAGCCAGCCCGCATAAGCTGCGCAAAGTAAGCGCCACGCGGGCTTCTTGCGAAAGTGCCGGGTGGCAGCAGGTAAAGATCAGGCGCAGGCGTTCGTCGGGAATATCGTAAGCGGTTTCAGGGGTTTCGTCTCCGGTAGAGAGATCGCCGTCAAAAACAGCCGCGCTTTTTGCGCGTGCCGATTTGCGCAGCCTGTCCAAGGCACGCCGCCGCGCAACGGTCAGCAACCACGCGCTGCCGCTAGACGGCGTGCCATCGCGCGGCCAGCTGCGGGCGGCTTCGATCATGGCATCCTGCAAGGCTTCTTCCGCCACATCAAAATCGCGAAACTGCGCAATAAGCGCGGCCAGCACACGCCCGGAATCCTCTCTGTAGGTCCGGGCGAGCGCGGCAGTTGTCACTGATCAAATACCATCACCGGGCGCACCTCGATCGTGCCGTGTTTTGCGGTCGGAATTTTCGCGGCCCATTTCAAAGCTTCATCCAGATCAGCACATTCCAGCAGATAATACCCGCCGAGCACTTCTTTGGTTTCGGCAAACGGGCCGTCGGTGATTTGGGCTGCACCAGCGCGCACGCGCACCGCGCTGGCGTCAGATACCGGCATCAGGGCGTCGCCCGCCTTAAATACGCCTGCCGCGACAGCCTCTTGGGTGAATTGGCCATAATCAGCCATAAAATCGCCTTCATAACCGGCTTCTGATCCGGGAGCGGAGTAAATAAGCGCCATATATTGCATTTCTAAATCCTTTGTTCTGCCAGAGCCGCTGATGCGCTCCTACTATTAAGACGCTCCAACTCTGCCATTTTCTACACAGCCTGCAAAGTTTTTTGCGAAACCGTTGAATTTTATGCTGATACCCTCTATCTGCGAGGCTTGCAGAAGGAGCCGCTATGAGTATTGCCGATAAAATCGCCTGGGATGACAGCCTGCTGCCTTTCCAGCTGGACGCCGCCGATATCCGTGGCCGCTTTGTGCGGCTGGACGGGGCGCTGAACCAGATTCTAGATCAGCACAACTATCCGGATCCGGTGGCGATGCTGGTGGCCGAAGCGGTTGTGCTCACTGCACTAATTGGCCAGACCATCGGGTTTAAGGCCAAGCTCAGCCTGCAAATTCGTGGAAACGGGCCGATCAGGATCATCGCAACAGATTATTTCGCGCCCGAAGATGAAGGCGCGCCTGGCCGCATTCGCGCCTATGCCAGCTTTGACGCCGAGCGGGTGAATAAAGATGAGCCCTTCTCCCAGATCGGCAAAGGCATGTTTGCAGTGTTGATAGATCAAGGCACCGGCCAAGCGCCTTATCAGGGGATCACCCCGCTGGAGGCTGGCGCGCTGGCCAAATGTGCCGAAACCTATTTTGACCAATCAGAGCAGCTGGCCACCCGCTTTGCTCTCAGCGTCGCCAAAGGCAAGAGCTGGCGTGCGGCAGGGATAGTTTTGCAGCATATGCCGAAAGCCTCACCGCTGAAGGTCGTGGCCGAGCCAACTGACCCGGCGGTTGATGCTGAAAACTGGAATCGCGCCACGATCATGCTGGAATCGGTGCAACAAGACGAAATGATAGGTCCAATGGTCAGCCCGACCGAGCTTTTGTTCCGGCTGTTCCATGAGGACCAACCGCGCGTATATGACCCGCAGCCAGTGCGCTTTGGCTGCACATGCTCGGAAGAAAAAGTCCGGCAAAGCATGTCTATTTATTCGGCGAAAGATATCGGGACCATGACAACAGATGCGGGCACCCTGACGGCGGATTGCCAGTTTTGCGGTGCGCATTATGTGATGGACCCGTTGACCCTCGGCAAAGACGCCTAGCCCGCGATTTTTACCGGATCGCCGGCATTTCTGCGTCGCTTATGGTGCAATCCCGCCGAGTTTCGGTGCTACAGGCGCGCGGATTAAGGCTTTTGTCAAAGCAAATCCGCACTTCCTGAATCCGGCCGTCTTTGCAGGTTACGGTCACGCCATCGGCCACCATATCAGGGTTGTCTTCCAGAAAAGCCGCCTCGACCACCGAGGCCGGCAATTCAACCCCGCCTTCGGGCAGCCGTCGAAAAACCCCCGGACGCACCACGTTTGAATAAGCGGCGCGAACGGTTTCAAAATAGCGCTCGGCGCTCAGTCCGGCGCAGCGCCCGTGCTTTTTCCATTGATACCAGGCCGCCCCGCCCGAACCCATGATATCCGCCATTTCGCTGGTTTGGCCGCGCGACGGGTCGCGCAGGCTGGTCCGGCAATAGCTTGGCCAGCCCGCTTCATATTGCGGCCATAGCCCATGCACCGAAAAACCAAAACCCGCGCCTTCGGCACAGTCGGGCGCATAGCGGTCATCTCCGGTTTCGGCGCACCAGCTCGGGGTCCAGCTCAGGCTCAGCACATAATAATCGAAATCACCGGCAGCCTCGCCCTCGGCAAGAAGCGGCGCAGCGGCAAGCGCCAGAAAGGCAGCGCAATAAAAGCGCTTTATCATTTTGATCATAGCCCCTATATAGAGGGTAATTCCCCCCACGAAAACCTCAAATAGCGCCCCGCGCACCCGAGTTTTCGGCACCGGATGAACTGTGACTATAGGAGTTTGAAATGGCCCTGCCGCTAATGCCAAAAGCCACCGCTGTGTGGTTGATCGATAACACAACCCTCGATTTCAAACAAATCGCGGCTTTCACCGGCTTACACGAGCTGGAAGTGAACGGAATCGCTGACGGTGAAGTGGCGATTGGTGTAAAAGGGTTTGACCCGATTGCCAATAAGCAGCTCACCGCTGAAGAAGTTAAGCGCTGCGAAGCAGACCCGAAAGCAAGGCTGGAGTTGATGTTTAACCCCGCCTCTGAAGGCGAACTAAAACGCAAAGGCCCGCGCTATACCCCGCTGTCCAAGCGGCAAGACCGCCCGGCGGCCATTGCGTGGCTGGTGAAATTCCACCCCGAGCTGACCGATGGCCAGATTTCCAAACTGGTTGGCACCACCAAGCCGACCATCATGGCGATTCGCGAGCGGACCCACTGGAATATTTCCAATATTCAGCCGATTGACCCGGTTGCGCTTGGCATGTGCCGCCAGATCGAGCTAGATACGGTTGTCGCTAAAGCCGCCGCCAAAGCCGCCAAAAATGGCGAGGTGATGTCTGATGAAGAGCGTATGAAGCTTGTATCTACCGAGCAAAGCTTGCAAATGGAAGAAGACCGCCCGATGCCCTCCAATGTCTCCGGCCTTGAAAACTTTGCGCTTGGTGACAAAGAAGAACCCGAGAAGGTGGTGGACGCGGATAGCCTGTTTAACCTGCCCAAAGGCGACACCGAAGAATAGGTGTTGCCAGCACGTTTTAAACTGATACATCTGGGCCATACGCACTCCAAAAGGAATGATTATGGCCCAAAATCTCTCCCCCCAAAGCGCCCCGTCTCTTAGTTCGTTTAACTGGGAAGACCCTTTCCTTTTTGAAGATCAGCTCTCGGAAGAAGAGCGGATGATGCGCGACGCCGCGCACGCCTATGCGCAGGAAAAGCTGCAACCGCGCGTGATTGAAGCCTACCGCGAGGAAAAAACCGACCCGGCGATTTTTGCCGAAATGGGTGAAATGGGCTTGCTCGGCATTACCGTGCCGGAAGAATATGGCGGGCTGGGCAGCAGCTATGTGTCTTATGGTTTGGTTGCGCGTGAGGTTGAGCGCGTTGATAGCGGCTATCGCTCGATGATGTCGGTGCAAAGCAGCCTCGTGATGTATCCAATCTATGCCTATGGCACTGAAGAACAACGGAAAAAATACCTGCCCAAGCTGGCCAGCGGTGAGTGGATCGGCTGTTTTGGCCTGACCGAACCCGACGCTGGATCAGACCCCGCCGGCATGAAAACCACCGCTAAAGCGGTGCAGGGCGGCTATTTGCTCAGCGGCAGCAAAATGTGGATATCGAACGCGCCCATCGCTGATGTTTTTGTGATCTGGGCCAAATCGGATGCCCATGGCGGAAAAATCCGCGGCTTTGTGCTGGAGAAGGGCATGAAGGGCCTCAGCACCCCGAAAATCGGCGGCAAGCTGAGCCTGCGGGCGTCTATTACCGGTGAAATTGTGATGCAAGATGTGGAGGTGTCGGAATCGGCGCTTCTGCCGGATGTGGAAGGCTTGAAAGGCCCGTTTGGCTGCCTTAACCGCGCCCGCTATGGCATCAGCTGGGGCGTGCTTGGCGCTGCTGAATTTGCGTGGCACGCGGCGCGGCAATACGGGCTGGACCGCAAACAATTTGGCAAGCCTCTGGCCGGCACACAGCTCTACCAGAAAAAACTTGCCGATATGCAAACCGAAATCACGCTTGGCCTGCAAGCCAGTCTGCGGGTGGGCCGGCTCATGGACGAAGGCCGCGCCGCGCCCGAGATGATCTCGATGATCAAGCGCAACAATTGCGGCAAGGCATTGGACATTACCCGCATGGCACGGGATATGCATGGCGGCAACGGAATATCGGAAGAATTTCAAGTGATGCGCCATATGGTTAACCTTGAAACCGTAAATACCTATGAGGGCGCACATGATGTGCACGCCCTGATTTTGGGGCGCGCTCAAACCGGTATTCAGGCGTTTTTTTAAACGCATGGCAATAGGCTAAGTGGTGTTCGTTGGCAGGCTTAATGGTATTAAAGACGGCCTAATCCAAGAGCACCCTCGGCTCATTTGACTGGCGCATTATGAAGTGCGTGCACTACGATGCAAGCGTTTCGAGTGTTTCCCGTTTGATTCTTTCTCTTTTGTTTTGACTGGTTTGTAGCTGCGTATACTAGACGTCTTATTGCTTCCACTTTTTTCTGTTTATCGAAGGATACAGGCGGCAGCGTGGACGTGACATCTGCCGTCAGGTTTGTGCCGAGCACAGCGTGGAAATTATCCACGGCGTGCTGTTGTCTGACCACGCCCATATGTTTGTGTCAGTTCCGACAGAACTGGCGATTGGCGATCTGATGCGGCTGATGAAAGGACGATCTTCCCACAAAGTGCAACGCGATTTTCCGCACCTGAAAAAGAGATACTGGGGGCGACACTTTTGGAGGCGAGGCGATTTTTCAACGGTAATCCCCACCAAAATCAGGGGTGTTCACAAGTAGAATTTTCTTGGCATATTAACTGAGGAGATTTTGATGAAGAAATCACGATATGGTGACGCCCAGATTATGGGTATTTTAAAGCAGGCCGAGAGTGGGGTCCCGGTTTCTGAGCTGTGCCGGGAACATGGCATGAGCAATGCCAGTTTTTACAAATGGCGGTCAAAGTTTGGTGGGATGCCCTCTCGGTGATTACATGTAATCACCTGCCGGGTAATAGATGCGTCTATGATGTCGGAGATGAAGGCTCTGACCGAGGAAAACCGCCGCCTGAAGCGAATGTATGCCGAGATGAGCATGCAGAATGATTTGCTGAAGTAAGTTCTCGGAAAAAAGTAATACGGCCATCTTTGCGCAAAGAGATGGCCGTGAAAGCGGTCACCAGCCGCGGTGTCAGCATAGCCTTAGCTTGTCGAACGTTCCAGATCAGCGAAAGCTGTTATCGTTACGAGCGCAAGCTGAGCGATGAGAATTCTGAGATCGCAGATTGGCTATAGAAGCTGACCGACAACCGCCGCACCTGGGGCTTTGGCCTGTGCTTTTTGTATCTGCGCAACGTCAAAGGTTTTGGCTGGAATATTACCCGGCAGGCGTATGCGAAGCGTCGCCGACAGGGCACAAGCGCGTTTACCGGATTTACTGCGAATTGGAGCTGAACTTGCGGATCAAGCCCAAGAAGCGGCTAAAACGGGATAGGCCGGACGCACTGGCGGTTCCGGGCACGGCCAATCATACTTGGTCGATCACTGCCCGGCAGGTGAATGCATGCAATCACCGAGAGGGGACTTCATGGCAGATCAACTGGCAGATGGACGTTCATATCCAATACATCCAGCCCTGCAAGCCCGAGCAGAACGCCTATAACGAGAGATACAGCCGAACGGTTCGGCACGAGTGGCTGGACCAAAACATCTTGGAAACAATTGAGGAGGCGCAGGAACAAGCCACAAACTGGCTCTGGACATATAACAATGACAGACCCAACATGGCCATCGGCGGGATCACACCCGCTATGAAACTGAAAATGGCCGCGTAATTCTACTAGCGGGCCCCACTAAAAATAGGGGGATTACCGGTCCCATCCGGTGCCAAGCTCATATGCATGCGATTATCGATTTTCCCCCCGAAAACGCCTTCAGCGATCAGTTTGAAGCCGATGAATTCAAGATCTTCACTACTAGGCAATATTGGTAGGATAGACTTTTCAATGCTTCGATTCCAACTCTCTGCATCTCGGGCCGAAAGTACTATTTTTTCTTTAGGATAATGATCGCTAAGCTTACGCCAATAGTGCGCGCCAGGCCAGTCGACAGTAGCGCCAAAACCGAAAAAACTTGATCCCAGTCTGGCATTTCTCCTGCCACTGCCGCCCGCCATTTCGCCATTCGTTCCGGCTGGGGTGGCACTTCAAACATGTGATAGCAGGGCCCTAAACCCTATATTTTCAGGGCCTTTATGAGTGATTCCGTTCCCGTCCTGCCAAATCCTGCGCCAATGATTGAAAGCCCCATATTGCACCTCATTAAATTATTTTCTTTTGCTTATTTTTGATACCTATCACAAACAGTAGTCAGCTACTAGAATTGAGCAAAATGCATTGATAGCATTGGTTATTTCGCAATCATCAACATGGGTTCCCTGCTGCCATTCGCCACGAGAAGGCCTAAGAGCGCTTTAGGCCGGTGGGGTGGTTTAAATGTGACAGGCCCAGCGACTCGGGTTAAGTCCTTGCCGGACGATGCGCCGATATGGAAGCGCATGTTTTTTTGCTTGGTTGACCGCCACGAGGACAGCCGGTCCCAACCCGAATTTGGTAGGGAATGGCGCACCAGTCGGGTCTATTTACAACCTTTGTCTGTTAGACGAGCAATCCATTGCCGTGAGCCAGAGGCGCCAACTACCATGCGGAGGCCGCAGCCATCCCTGTGCCGACCGGAACTAAGGTTTTGAACGAACTTCTTTGATAGTTTTCAGGTGATACGAACAACAGCGCAATACCGCTTGCTCCACCGCGCGGCGAAAGTATAGAAGAACCAACGAATGAAATCGAAATTGTTTCGGTTTCGCAAATACTGCAAAATAACAAGGCTATTGACCATGTCAAAGTAACCGAACAGAAGTGATGAAAATGATAAGTTGGAGGAGGTGTCCGCTACTGTTATGCTTTAACTATCTGATAATAGAAGGCTTTAAAAGGAGTGCTAAAAGAAATACCACGTATTATACCACGCACTGCGCAATGCAAAGCGGTGCGAAACTGTGCAAGATCTATTGAGCTCCACAATGTTGACTCAACGAAAAATATTTTTCAGCATGATAAATGATAGCAAAAACGCATCAGGTGGAAGAAAACGGGTTTTAATCAAGGAACTAAAATTTTGCCTTGTACAAGCTGGCGGAAGTAAATTTAAAGCTATAACATATTGATAAAATACGCTAATTATGAATTTCAGGCGACACTTGATCCTTACCCCGTAAATCATAGTGGTCACGAAGTTAGGTCTTTCCTTGAGTTTACATTTTTTCCCATCCCAGCTGGAAAAAATTGTCTTGATATCCTGAAAAGATCAAATTTGGCTACGGGAGGTTAGCCGCGCCGACGCCTTTGTAGTTGGCGGTGATGTACTATTGAGAATGGCGCCGTACTCATCTGGTGTGCCGCAAAATGTGACATCTTCAGCTGAAACCAAATGATATTTTATGGACATATGCTTGGCAATCAGCGTGTTGTAGAGCGGCGCAACGTAGCGCTCGCCACCTTGAAGTTCGGATAGATCCAGTTTTAGGCTCTGCTCAAAGGCTTGTATGAAATCCCCAGTGCGCCGGAAATAATACAACCCCGTAGAGCAAAGCTCGGACACACGTTCCTTTTCCGTCACGCGAATTGCGGAATCATCTGGTCCCGGCTCCACAAACGACCAATGGTCTCCTTCACCGATGAAAACCTCTAGAAACCCGTCCGTACCGTCCAGATCAAATTCGGTTGGTAGGATGAAATCAGATTGGAATGAATCAATATTAAAAATAACGATAGGTTCTGAAGGCAGTACACCTGTCTGTCGAACGGCAATCCAAACCGTTTCTGCCTGCCCGCTTGTTGGTTCGCGAAGTTTGACTATACGAGTATTTTCTTCTGGGATTCCCAAGTGCGAGCATTTTTCTTTTACAAATGCTTCTGTTGCCGGATCGTCCCGAAAAGCAAAAACAAAGTTATGTTCCTGAAAGTAGCGCTTAAATCCGACTACCGCATGTTCGAAAACAGAAATGCCGTGCAAATCAAGCATAAATTTCGGGACTGTGTAGCCCGCGTCAGTGAACCGTTGGCTTAGGCCACCCATGGGAAAAATGAAGTTCATGCAGCCTCCATGCTGAGACGCGCAACCCTTATAGCATTTGCGAATAGATGTTTTTGGCGCTCCTTTGACTCAGCGTGTAACGGGAGCATAGAAAAGAATAGTAGAGCCGTCATCGCAAGCAGTTCGCTTTTACCAATACCATAGTGCCGACTAGAAAGGTCGAAAAGCATACCCGAAATTAGTGAGGGTTCGGGAACGTCGCTGGGCGAAAAATCCCAATTTTTCGGGCTATGTTCGATCAGGCGGCTTCGAGCATTAAGGATATGATCGTATTTTCCGATAATCGAATGGGCTAGCTTTGCGACATCATAACGACAATCGCCATAATAAGTGGGGAGGCCACTCCACGTCATTGCTCGGGGATCAATGGTTAAAACACGTGTGGCCTTGAAGTCATAGAAGGTGTTTCCGAAAAAAAAGTCGCCATGCATAAAGCGAATATCATTCGGTTCGGTTGGTCGAATCTGAGCTAAAAGTGTGTCGATTAAAACATCAATTGACCCGACCCGCTTGCCATTTAGTGAAAGGTTTGCATCAAACTCAGGCTCTTGTGATTTCAAGAATTCCGCAAATCTGTTTTTTGTCTTCTCCGCAAACATTTGCGTAAAAAATTCCGCTGCAAACGTTTCTGAACTTTCTGGAGAATCTTTTGAAGGGCGATGCTTGCCAGCAATTTCTAGAAAATTAAAGCAGCTGGACAAAATGCCTGACCAAACATGCCCCGGCAAATTCCCGAAAACAAACAGGTCGCTGAGCAATGGTTGATAGATGTATTCCAAACTATACCCAGCACGGTGATCGCGATCAGCTTTGCCAAGATACCGAGGGGCATACGGCCTGAGATCATAGGGAAGGTCCCTAAACCAAGTGGCCTCAGCTCGCATTTTGTTGGTTTGGGCCGATGATTTCCGCAATGTGATGCCATTCGACTCTATGCTGTTAAATGCGCGCGCCACAGCAAAATTCCGCTTGGATTGGTAATACAGTGCCAAATGCCCAAAATCTAACCAAGTTACTACCGGCTTCTTCATGAAAGGTTTGTGGCGTTCGTACGTGTTGAGCGCGCCAATAAAGTCGTTTGCTTCGGCCAGAGTCGTTTTAAACAGATCAGTATCGGACATTTTGAAGTGCCCACAGAGCACTCGGCGTTCAGAAAGGCCTTCTCCATGGCCAGATGTAAACGGCGTATATGGTGTCTCTGGGGAGTGGTAGGACCAGAAATGATTGGTCGATTCGTTCTGGTAGGAAACAAGGTCAGGGTGTTCGTTTTTGCGCCCCTGAACCAGTGTATCCCCAAACAAAATTTCTATTGGCCCAGGTAGATCAATCGCCTCAAGCGCTAATAACGCTGACTGTCGGAGGCTTAAACCTGGTTTCAGGCGAAGCACCGCAATACCGAGCTGATCAATTTTTTTTTGATCAACCGGGAGCACTGAGTAATTATCTGGTAGCGTGAGAAAGACTTTGCCTTTGGTGAGCTTACTTTGGTGCTCAAACAACCTTTGCCCACCAAGAGGCAAGAAAGCCGGCGGAATATATCCGAGTTCGGCAGCCATATCATCGCCAATATAGGCCGCTGAAAGAATTAAAAAAATTGGTAGGGACGGTGGCTCAAACTCAGGCATTGATCAACTCGATGATTTGTTCATAACTGAGCGACACAAACTCTTGGGGTCGTATCGCTTTGTCATCCACATAAAACCCTTCAGTTCCGCACCAAGGCTTCCCAACACGAATTTCGTCATAGGGCACATCATGTTTCACAAGCCAGTCGATAATAACCGGCACCGTATTGGCGACAATTTTCCCTTCGTTACCATCATAAGTCCGCATGTTTCGGGCCGTATTGATAACAATAGAAAACCCGTTATTATGGTAAGTTCTGAGCATTTTAATAACTTCAATATTGGGTGGTTTTTCTGAATATGCGGAATCATCGTGACGCGTGATGGTGTTGTCTAAGTCTATGACTATTTGTTTCATATAGCACTCACTATTTGTAAATGAACCCGTCGCGCAATTAGTTTCTTAAGGTGCACTAACAATCGAAACAACCTCGATTTATAGAACCGGTTTTTTGTTAAACTAAGGGGATTTGGTTTGGTTTTCACGTCGATATTGCCAAATTTGTTGTTTCCGAAATATGTTTTGATTGGCAATGGCTATTTTTAAGCTATTCGCCTTCAATTGGAGCGCAAGAGTGGGCAGCCTTATGTTGGTGAGATATGTAACTATTGCATAACGCCTCTCTGATTTCTATCTAAGAAATTATAGCCAATTCGTTCCTTTTGAATAGCCCTAGTTTCTGCGGGCGGGAAATGTATTCTTTTGATTCTGCTATTGAAAATCTGCTCTTTTGGTTTTGGAAGGGCCAAACTGGCCGGTTTTCACACGGCCCGCGACCGCATTATGGCGCCACTATTGTGATCTACTATTTCTCCTTTGTTTACAACTGGATCGTCAATGAATAGTGACCCGTCCTATCCTCCAATACTCAATCCAAGTTTGCCGTGCCTATTGATTCACGAAGGCGTGCAGCCTTACGAGTATGAAACGCATTGAAAATCCCAATTTCCGCTCTTTTTCCAACCAAAGCTAAAAAGGGCTGTTCACTACCGCTTAAGTCGCCAGCAAACAGCCAATTACAAAATGGATCATTCTCCAAAAGGCACTCAATGATTACTGGCTCTTTCACCTCACTTTGCTTTTCAAGCTGATCCCACCAAAAATCAGGAAATCTGCTAGAAATAGCGGTTTTCATCGCTGTTTGCTGCATAAATTCATACAGCAAAAACAAAAGGGTGGCTTTCTTTTCTGCAAAAATGCTTACAAGATTGGCAATATAGAAGGTAAGTTTCGCTTTTCGGTTTTTTGCCAAATTTGCCTTTAGAAAGAATATAAGGGATTCAAATCGCAAATTTATGTCACAACTTGAGGCGTTTACCAGGTGCAAAGCAGTCATTAAATAGGCGTTGTCGGCATGTTCCGGATTTTTTTCTGAAAATTTCGATACGTCATCTATCAGTTTAAGATAATCAATTGTAGCACCGCCACCCTCGAATTCCAGCAGTGCGGTAGACAGAAAATGTTCGACGATCGCGCAAAAAGACTCCCCTCCAGCGGCTTCAACATTCATCCGACGGATTCGAACAAAATCAACAAAGTTCGTCTGAACACTTCTGTTGTAATCTGAATCGAAATTTGCAAATTTCCTTACATTCTGCGTCATCAAGTGTAACGGTTTTAATTCAAGACCGGATGCAATGGCGTGGTCGTATAGCTCGGTATGTATACCTCTCCACTTTCCGGTTCTGGCATCAATTGCTCTGGCAAATCCACCGGCCATTCGCTCAGCGGTTTTGGAGGTTCCAATCCAGTACATATCGCCCAGATGCTTCGCCCCGGCCGGTCTGGTTTTCATTGAAATGAGCTCGCCTTCATTAGGCTGCAATTTGAAAATTCTATCGAAATCAAGGGCTATATCCGGTCGCATCCGAACCACCATGTCGTATTGCATTCCCCTTTCAGCTTCAGTTTTGCGCATCAAGCTATCGCATCTCCATATTTTATAGAGCATCCGGAAGCTATTGCCACCTTGATGGGGGAAGCTAAAATCTATATCTTCATCCTCGATGTCGATAATTGAGTTTGGAAAGTACTTTCGTATAGATTCCTCCGTCACCTCACCAAGAGACGGAAACATTTGCGCACTTTCAGGAAACACTTCATTCATGTTTTCGACCCAGTTTTCCGGGATTGAATAAACAATATTCCGACCAAGCATTCGCGACAAATGACCGTGAGAATTAAACCCGCTGAAGTTCTTCGTGCCCCGACGTCTCCACACGCTGAAAAAAACATCCACATCGTACTTGGCGAGTGAATCCATAGCAGCTTTGAACGCAGCATCGTCATTTCTGACTTGCCCAGAAATACAAATTGCGATTCTATTCATTGTAATTTTATTCCAAAATTCAAACAGGTTGCGGGATTGAACCATAAAGCAGGGTAAATACCAAGGTTTTCATTTAAGCTAAATAGAGATAAGATCACCGTAAAGGTGAAAAGATTGCCCGAATGATCAGACTGATTAGGATTACCCATGACTGCCCGATTAGAACGCACAAAAATGGTCGCATTTGGCCAGCAAATTGGGCACTGGAAAACCAGCCCCCCTAGGAATTGCGTAGCGATCATTGAAGTTGCTCTGGTTAAAGGATTTGACGTTATTGAGTTGGATGTACGCGTATCGAGTGACGGCGTAGCAGTGCTGGCACATGACGACGTGTTAAAGGGACCGGATGGAGAGATAAAGGTTTCTGAGACAAGCGTTTCAGAGTTGCTAAAATTTAAAGTTGGCGTCTATGAAGATGTGCCGCAATATGTCGTGACCCTTTCAACTGCCCTCGCTAAAGCCCAAGACAAGGATATATTGATCGACCCTCGCGCATCGTCCGAAGGATATATGGCAATTAGAAGCGCCGTTGAAAATGTTGGGTTTGATCCTGCAAAATTGCTATTTTGTGTTTATCGGGAGTGGCAGGCAAAAACGGTTCTGGAGATATTTCCTGAAAGCACTGGCCTGTACAAGTTTCCTATGCATTTTAGCGAAGTTGGCGTCGATCAACTGGAGAAAGCAGCGAGTTTGGGAATGCGTGGTGTAATGCTGTTTCGGCCAATTTACGATGAAGACTTTTCTGGCTTTATGGCCGAACTAAGAAAACTGAATCTTCAAGTTCTATTTTATGTTCATGGCGGCTGGCCCAAACCCCGCAAACCAGACAAACCAGAAGAGTCCTTGAGAAACATGGTAGATTGCGGTGTCGAATACATAACAACAATTGCTTGTGACACCCCCGCATTTAAGTCACTTGTCGGCTTGTGAAATAACCTGCCCCATTGGATTGTGAAACCTTATCCGCCAGCGTTGCTTTACTTTAAAAACTGCAGGGACAATGTACGTTTGATACATTCTTTACTGTGGCCTTGCTCGGCCGGAGAGCATCAGGCATTCCGCTTATCTGTAAAATTCCTCGTCTCTCTTACTCCCCCTCCGACAATCTGACCGAACTAGAAAACATTGGACAAATTGGCATTATTGCGACATGAATCAGAACCCAAGGTTATCAAAAACGCTAGATGGCCCCTGTGGGCCGGATCACAACAATTATAACATAGGTTTTCTATGAAAGATAAATTCACCTCCATTTCGGACCTGAGCCAACATATCAAAGCTTGCATACAGGAAAACAACACAACGCTTGACTACTCAATGTTGATTTCCGAAATTGAGCGCCTTGGCGAAACTGAAACGCCAGAGATTATTGAGGTAACGATCTTATTAGGGTGCTTTTTAAAGCAGGATGCTAAAAAAACATTTAAACTGCTCACAAAATATAGAGAAGACTGCAAAGAAACCTCCGGTGCGGGCTATTTTGAATCTTTTAGAGAGCGTTGCGAGCTACTTGTATCCCCAAGAACCCTTACCCCTCACGGATACAGAATTCCAATAGGCACAGATAATACTAAAGTATTGACCGACGGGATTCTTTCGGTCGAAAAGGCCATGAAACAAATTGGCTACGATATTTTCATCAATTCAGGCACGCTTCTTGGTGTGACCCGATCAGGCGCGTTCATTCCTCACGATGATGACGTAGATTTTGGTGTTTTGCTACATTCTACTGATGCCGTTAGCGCTGCTGCCGAATGGATCGAGTTGAAAAAAACCCTGGAAAAAAACGGGCTACTTAAAAATGTTGGTTGGCTCGGTGGGATTCTAAAAACCCACAAGATCGGCACCTTTACTGTAGATTTTTTCCCGGCTTGGGTGGAAGGTGGTGCGGTATTTGTTTATCCGCATACTGCAGGAGATTTGGTGCGCGACGATCTTTTGCCACTTTGTGTTTCAGATGATCTCTGCCTACCAATTCCCAACAGGCCAGAAAAGATGCTTGCAGTGAATTATGGGCCTGATTGGCGCACGCCAGACCCGTTGTTTAAATTTAATTGGGGAAAACACCGAAAGGAATTTTCTCCGTTTCTGGTAGTCACCAAAGTATTAGACACTGGAGAAGCGTAGATATGAAAACCCTATTAACTTATGGAACCTTTGACCTGTTTCACTTCGGCCATGTTGAATTGCTTAGAAGAATGGCTGGTCTATGTGACCGGCTGGTTGTCGCCTGTTCGACAGATGAGTTTAATGCGCTGAAAGGGAAGGAATGTATAATCCCGTTTGAGCATCGCTGTATTGTATTGCGCGCTTGCCGGTATGTTGATGACGTCATTCCTGAGAATAATTGGGAGCAGAAAAGGTCCGACATTCTGAACGGGAAAATTGATATTTTCGCCATGGGGAGCGATTGGGAAGGGAAGTTTGACGACCTTGCGAATATTTGTGAGGTTGTCTATTTGCCAAGAACTGACGGCATCTCATCGTCAGACATAAAAGCCGATCTGCTTAAGGCAAAAAATGTCGGTTAACGCTATTGACCCGAAATGTGTGAACTTTCCGTGATTTTAGGGTATGGTTTATTGAGTTTTGTTTAAGCAGGAACGACGTTTCCAAAATAACATGATTGGCTTATAAATAATGATATATTTCAAGCGCAACGGAAAAATCTGCCAGTTTACGCTGACCAACGATCTCTTGGACTTCCTAGTTGATAACCACATTTATTTTGGAAAAAGAGATACCCTGCGAAAACAAAAAGGCGCACGCTACAGCTTTGAAAGCTCTGTTAAAGTGGGGGCGTTTTCCTCCATCTTTTTCGGAGGCGAGATCGTTGATATTGGAAGTTTTTCTTTCAGTAGATCTACGCTGGCGCGCGGGAAGAAAATTGGTAATTATTGCTCTTTGGCAAACGGAATTTCAACAATGGGCTTGAACCACGCCTATGAACGGTTTTCTTCATCTTCGTTCACCAGTGACTATTCGTTCCCAATTTTTGCAGATTGTGCGCCGGATTTGATCAATCGTTTTAAACATGCGCCAAATAAAAGGGGTTGGGTTCCCAAGGTCGAAATCGAGCATGATGTATGGATTGGTGGAGAGGTAATGCTCGCGAATAATATTACCGTAGGCACTGGTTCGATTGTAGCTGCAAGAGCTGTTGTCACGAAAGATGTGCAACCTTATGATATCGTAGGTGGCAATCCGGCGCGGGTTATTCGCAAGCGATTCCCACAGGAAATTTGCGACCGGTTGATAGCAAGCGACTGGTTTCATTATGAATTCCCCCATTTTACAAATGTAGACGTATGTCAGGATATAGAAACCCAGTTAGAACAGCTGGAAACGCAGCTTCTTGAAAGTGATGTTCCCAAAATAGCGCCACGAAGGCTGTTTATGGAAATTATTGAAGATTACCTCGGTCAAAAGTGCCAGGATACCATTGTTCAAGCTTGAGACGTGAGTCTGAGTAGATGGAAATACCGACCAAATTCGGGTCGATTGGAGTGGTCCTGTAAATTCTACCAGCGAGATAATGTGTGCCCTCTCGCAAAGAATTGATGCTTAAATGGCCAAGAGGCGCAGCGAGATGACAGGCGGATCTACGGCCAACATGGCTGGGCCGCGTGATTGCCAGCTTTCTCAGCAAATAGGGGTAGACCCGATGTTGAGGGTGCTTCTTGCTGGTGTTGGGGCCTTTGTAGATGGCCTGTAAGCCCATAATGGTCATCAAGCGGCGTACGCGGTGCCGCCCTGCCGACAACCTTGACTGGGGCAAATATGCCGCGATCTGGCGGCTGCCAAAAAACGGATACTTCGTGAATATCCGGCCGATCTCATGCATCAGATCAATTGTCGCCTGATTAAATCCGACCGGCGTATAATAAATTGATGAACGACTGATATTCAGCATCTTGCACTGACGTGTCAGGCTCAGATCGGTATTCTCTTTGCGGATCATCTCGCGGCGTTCAGACGGGCTCATCGCTTCAGCCCTTGTGACAAAAAATCATTTTCCACCGCAAGCTGACCGATCTTGGCATGAAGCTCCTTGATCTCCCCTTCCTTATTCTCAGCCTTCCGGACCTTGTCCGAGAAAACCCCGGCCAGCCCTTCAATCGCCTGCCGTTTCCATGTGCTCACTTGTGTTGGGTGGAGCTGTCGCTTGGCCGCAATCTCCTGAACCGTCTTATCTCCGCGCAGCGCTTCAAGCGCCACAGCAGCTTTAAACTTGTCTGAAAAGTTCCGTCTTTTCGTCATTTGAATATCCGTTCGTTCGTGGTGGATACTTCTTAGCACGCTGTCCAAATTCGCCGGACCACTACAGAAACCGTTGTTGTGAAGTTCTCATGGCCCATGTTTTGCGACCACGCCTTTTGCTGCTCCAGCGTGAGCTCCAGATCGTTCATCAGTAGCCCTAAAGTCTTGCGAAAGCTGTGCGGTGTGTAGGTGTGCATTTGAACATTGGCAAAAGCTGTGCGGACTATTTGGTTGATCTTCTGCGCGTTGGAATAGCTTTCTTGCGACAATTTATCGTAAACGAATTTTCCGCCTTCTAGCCTTCTTTCAGGCTTAGGAAATAGCGCATCTTCTGGTCCAAAGAACTTTTCGTCACGCAGGAAGTGAAGGGCAGTGAAAAGCGGGTTTTCATAGATCGGCTTGCCATAGGTGAGTGGGGAATGATCATCAAACCGCGCGACATACCCGCCCGCGCCAAGCAGCACGGAATGGCCTGCGGCGGTATCCCTTTCCATAGTGCGACCAAGACGAGGATAAAGATCTGCCTCGCCAGCAGCCACAAGGCAAAACTTGAGCGAGGAGACCGCAGCGGCGCTATCGGCAACTTTATATTTGTTAATATAATCGTCAGTCGCAGCATCGCGGTGAGATTTGGAGGCAACGACGATCAGGGCATCATTATTTGGCGTCGAAACATTTAGCGGTTTAATTGTGCCATCTAGGCTTTCTTCCACTGTTTGCCCGCTAGCATCGGTATAAAACAATCGCTTATTGGCGGGCGCAAACACCACGCCCAGCACTGGAGTTCCGTTTTCGATGAGCGCAATATTGACTATAAAATCCCCGCGCCGATGCACAAATTTTTTGGTGCCGTCGAGTGCGTCAACTATGATAAACCGGTCAGCACCAACATTGTGACTTTCAGATTGCTCCTCGGTCACTAAAGCGATATCTGGAAGGGCCGCGCGCAAGCCTGCAGAAATCAGTGCATCGGCAAGCTCGTCGGCCTCTGTAACCGGCGAATCGTCGGCTTTGGTGCGTACCCCAAAATCATCACGTGCTTATATTTCCATAATTTTAACACCGGCCTGAAGCGCGAGGGTCCGAAACACGTCAACAATTTTCTTATTTTCCATAGATAAAACTTAAATAATTTTAGGCGTTTATAACCTATTATAGACTTATGCCTTAATTTTAGGCAAAGTATTTCTGCTTTTACGCGCATTTAACCGGATAATTTGAGAATGGCTACCACACCGCAAAAAAAATCGTTGTTTTTCGGTACTCTGGAATTTGCCGAATTGGTGTTTCATTCCGTCGTGCGAGAAGTGCGCACGCAAAGCGGAAGTACGACATTTGGAGTGCTAAAAGAAGTTACAACAATGGCGATTTTCCTTGGGATTTTTTATATGATTTCCCTCTTTATGGGGCGGGGGGGGCGCTATTCGTGGGAGCATGGTTGTATTTCTACTCACCGGTGTCATTCTTTTTTTGACGCACATAAAAGCCATCGCATCTGTTAGAGGCGCCTCTATAGCAACATCAGCAATTATGCTGCACGCCCCAATGACCACAATTCTATCCATATTATCAAAAGCTTTTGCGGGCCTTTACTTACAGTTTGTTGCTATTTTGATAATCGTTTCAGTTCTTTGGGTATTTGGTGCAGATCTTACGGTCCATGACCCAGGGGGGCTGGTTTTGCCAACTTTTTTGGCCTGGTCGAGCCGGATTGCTATAGGCATGGTTTTTATGATTTTAAACCCAATTATTCCTGCTTTTGTAAAAACAATATCACCCCTCTACCAGCGCGCTCAGATGATAACTTCGGGGAAATTCATCCCTGCTGCCTACATGCCCTCTGCACTTGTGGGCTGGTTTAGCTGGAATCCGCTGTTTCACGCAATTGATCAAGCCCGCGTTGCAGCATTTGTAAATTACAATAGTGATGTTACCTCTATAACCTATCCAATATGGTTCACAATTATTGCCCTTACCATTGGCCTAATGGGCGAGTTTTGGGCCAGAAAAAACCTCTCGAAGTCAAAACATGGTGGATAACATGCCCCCTTTGAGCCCTGTAGCCCTGCAAACTATTGCGATGCCCGCCGACACCAACGTAAATGGCGATATATTTGGCGGTTGGCTGATGGCGCAAATGGATTTGAGTGCTTCGGTGCCCGCGCGCACCCGTGCAAAGGGCTGGGTGGCCACCATTGCGGTGGAAGGCATGACCTTTCACAAGCCTGTATTGTTCGGAAACCATGTTTCCATCCATACAGCGGTCTAACTGAATTTTTGGGTTACGATTGACATAGCTGTTATTTTGCAAAGGTAGGCGGCGGACGCTTACGACTGTAAACGCCGGATTAAAACTACTTTATTGGCCAGAGAGAAAGTACATCCGTTGGGGGGCATAGGTTTTTCTACATCCCGCAGGTCGAAGTACCGCTATAGAGCAACGAAACTGTGCGGATTTCTTCCTCGGTAAATTGCACTCTAAGTCCGTATGGATATTGCTTCGTAAAGGTCTATCCCACTTTCATTTCAGCGATCAGCTGTGCCTGCCTTTGTTCCGATACTGGCAGATAGCTTGAAACCGTTGTTGTGAAGTTCTCATGCCCCATGTTTTGTGACCACGCCTTCTGTTGCTCCAGCGAAAGTTGTAGATCGTTCATCAGTAGCCCTAACGTCTTGCGAAAGCTGTGCGGTGTGTAAGGGTGCATTTGAACATTAGCAAAAGCCGTGCGCACAATTTGGTTGATCTTCTGGGCGTTGGCATAGTTTTCTCGCGATAATCTATCGTATACGAATTTTCCATTTTCCAACCTTCGTTCAGGCTTCGGGAATAGCGCATCCTCAGGGCCAAAGAACTTTTCGTCACGCAGGAAGTGAACCCAACTTGTGAAGCAATCCAGATAAGCACGATTAACCGGGTAGAAGGTGGTTGTGAATGTCTTGCGATTTTTGGTTTTCACCTCACGCCCATCCTGAAACACATTGCCATCCACGAGATTGATATGCTTGAGCTTAAAGGATGCGATAGCGCCATCCCGTGCGCCGGTTAGCATTAGAAACGCAAAGACAGCCTTGTCGCGTTGCTCAAGCGCATTACGTGCTGGCATTGCTTGAAATGCGTGGAAGACCGCTTGTATAGACGGGAAATGAACTGGGCGTTGGGCGTGGGCTGCTCTGGCATCGTTTCTGTTATTGTTGAAATATTGGACGTCGGAATAGCTCAGAACCCTCTTGAAGCCCTGCTGTCCAGCCAACCACTGAAAGAAACCCTTAACAAGTCGCAATGTCGCGTCCGTGGTGGTCATGCTCAGGGGCTTGCCAGTTGCGCTTTTCGTTTTCGACAAATAAGTCTTAAACTTGCCAGCCTGCTCGACATGAAACTTCTTGAAAAACTGGTAATTGGTGCTCTCTTCAAATTTTACCAGCGCGGCCAAAACCTTGTCTAGCGACTTTTGATCGAGCCCCAGAGCCTCCTTTGAGTAATTCAAGTATAGCCGTTTGATCCGCTCGTTTTCAGCATTGAATTTCCGCATGTCTACGTGTCCTTTCCCAAGTTATAATTTAAGAGGGGTTTGGTTGGTTCGTTTAGGGTCATTCAGTGGCTCTAATCGCGATGTCGAGAATTTCGGAAAACGCTGCCTTTTGATTCAACGAAATGCTTCGATATACCTCCCGCTCGCAGCACTCACACAGTGCTATCAAGCTTCCACTGGTGGCATTTGAAGGCGCGAAGTCAGCCATCAGGCCGTATGGCATTCTGGGGGCCTTACACCCAAAGCAATAGAGTTCACCCGGAGCGAGTGGCCTTTTTGCTTTTGCGGTACGTTTCCGTAGGAAATCTTGTGCTTGAAAGCCCAAAACAAAAATCGGCCTGTTCCCATCAAGAACAGGCATTCCGGCCTTGATCCAGTTGCGCACCGTTGCTTGAGTAACACCAACTACGTCGGCCAACTCTTCAACATTGTAGGCTTGGTTCTTTTTGATCCGACCCGTTTTGTATCGTTTGGCCACTAGGTGTTCTCGCGACCAGTATGTACCTTGTTCGCTTCTGCCCAAGAGTTCAGGTCTGCGCCGTGATAGATGATCTTGCGGCCTAAGCGGTAGTATGTAGGACCGCGCCGGTAATGCCGCATCTGCGCTTGTTTTGCCTTTGTACCGAGAAGCAACAGTATTTCTGGATCAGTTGGTTGATAGTGTCGGGTTTCGTCGAAGAGTTTTGTCATTTCCGCCAAGCCTATATTGAATAGTATTGGGGTTGATTATGATCGTCTCAATTTGCTCTGATAACCCATATTACAGCCCTAAATGCCCCGAAAAAATGTGCCCATATTGCCCAAGTCCATTAAAGGTCTGGGCATCTAAATTTGGGCATATATACGATTCATATCGCTGGACAGGTGGCGCTGCACCGAGCTTCTGCTTGGAGACTTTCCCAATGTCCTCTCGGAATAAGCAATCAATTCATAGATGCAGTTTTCTTTGCCATCAGGCACCCGGTTCTCTTGAACCAAAGTATTTAGGTGCTTTTTCAGAATGTCCCAATCTATGCTTTTGGGACGCCCTCGTTTTCTTCGCAAGTTTGAATGTGAGCTATTTTTAGTGCTATAAAAGGCTCCGAATCGCTCAACAGTGATAGATTTTCCTTGCTGTAATAAAACACTGCGGTTTCGCAAAATATCTGCTGTTTTCAATCTAAGCGCCACAAAACTTACACCATCTATTTCGATTTTGTTCTGCCTGTAGTCAAAATTTAAAACGAAATTCTTTCCTTCGATTTGAACAAATTTTGCGGCTTGCTCGTAGTCGCCTTCGTCAACCAACTTTTCCCATCTAGGCATATTTACTGCCTCTAAAGCAACGTCGCCTTTGTGCAGAAACTGAAACAATTTTGCCCAAGCCAATTCGTACAATACATCAAACTGACGCTCCACCCGATCAACTATTATTTGATAGGGTCCAAGTTCATCTAGTTTTTCTCGGTAATCAGCGGCCATCTTTTGGAAAACGTTAAATTCGTTGCCGTCATCATCTTCACTCATGCTTGGTTCTTTTGCCTCAAGTTCGGCTATCTGTTGCGGCAAATGGTGAACAAACTCAAAATAGGTTTTTTCAGCAGCTAAAAAGTATTCCTCTTCAATAGGTATTCCAGCGCTTTGAAACTCCAACCGGTCGAACCAAGAGTGCTCATACGAGGGTTCGAAATTGTCAGGCATTGCCCCTGAATAAAACCTGTATTCGATGGAGTCTTCCAGACTTCCGTCGATATGGAATTCGGCTTGCGGAACTCTACCGATGGCTATCCATTCAATTGCTTCAGATAGGAAGCAATACTTGGGTAATTCTACGGGCATTAAAAATGTTGGGATATGCTCACCGTTTTCCAAAGCTAACAACCTTTCCCGTTTCGTTGGCGACATACCCACTCCACCGCACCATCAACGCCCGCCGCCGATCCAGCAAGTCAGACCGTGCGTAAGCCCGTTCAACATCAGAACCCACCTTGTGTGACAAACTCATCTCAGCCACCTCACGCGGGGCTTGGGCAACTTCTGAGGCCCAGTCGCGGAAAGTTGAGCGAAAGCCGTGCACTGTTACACCTTCCACTTTCATGCGGCGCAGGAGCATCAGCATCGACATGTTGGAAAGCGGCTTGTGGCGTTTTTGCCCCTCAAACACATAGTCAGACTGCATGGCTTTCAATGGTTCGATAATAGCTAGCATTTCATCGGTAAGTGGAACACGGTGCGACTCTTTTGTTTTCATCCTCTCGGCGGGGCAATTCCAAAGACGGTTTTCGAAATCAATTTCGGTCCATTGCATGCCTAAAACCTCGCTCGTGCGCGAACCCGTCAGGCAGGTAAAACACAACGCTTTTGCAGCCATGGCATTGCGCTTTTTTAGATCAATATAAAAAGCAGGGATGTCCTTCCACTCCATCGCCTTGTGATGTTTTGGCTTGGCTGTAACCCTAGGCAAAACCTTAGCATCGTGAATGGCGTTTACTGGGTTTTCGCCTGAGCGAAACCCTTTGGATTTCGCGACATCCAGAACCACTTTGATGCGTTGAGATAGGCGCCGAGCCGTTTCGTGTTTTTCTGTCCAGATAGGGGATATGCACATAAGCACTTCGGGCTGACCGATGCTATCTACTGGCATGCGCCCGATTTTGGGGAAAGCATAGTCACGCAGGGTGTTTATCCATTGCTGACCGTGCTTTGCATTCTTCCAAGTGGGCAAGCGCTCAATATGAACTTGTTGGGCGACTTCTTCAAAGTTTGGCATTTCCCGATTTGCATTGAATCTCGGATTTAGCCCGCTCCGCGCCATTCGCCGGTATTCTAGTGCTCGTTCCCGCGCCTGAATTATTGTCACGAGGTCAGCACTGCCGAGTCCAAAATCAGTTCGAAGCGGCGCGCCATTTTTGTTTTTCTGACCTTTAACGGTTACCCGAACTATCCAGCGTCGCGCCCCAGAAGGGTCAACGACCAAATGAAGGCCATTGCCATCTCCGTGCCGCCCCGCATCAAGGTTTTGAACCAGCTTCTTTGTAAGCTTTCCTGAGATATGTGCCACTATAAAATACCACCTTCTATACCACGCAGTGAAAGCATACAGTAAAAAGCAAACGAAATCGAGATAAATCGAAAAAGCGTTTTTATCAAGTAAAACTAAAGATTTAAACCTGTGAAGGTAGTCAAGGATAATTGAAGAAATGGGTGTGATGGCGGAGGAGGTGGGATTCGAACCCACGGTAGACTTTCACCTACGTCGGTTTTCAAGACCGGTGCATTCAACCACTCTGCCACTCCTCCGACACGGTGCCAATACAGGCTTATTCTTGATTCTGGAAGCAGATATTTTCTCTTTTTGTAAAACAGGTGGCCAATTCCTGCCGGTGGCGCCTTCAGGGCATGCAGAATTGCCTTTTCGAACTCTTCCCTTGGCTTGGCAACTCCGCTACACTGCCCAAAATGACCGCCAAAGGTGGCAAATTGAGCAGAACGGCACCTATTGCAAAGTGGGTCGGGTTGAAAAACCCGGGCGGAGCAGGAGACAACGATGGGCATTACGCAAAAACGCCGGATTTCGGCCAAAACGGCCGTTGCAGCGGTGGTGGTGGCACTATTGTTGTCCGGTTGTGAGACTTTGGGCGTATCCCCCGATACGAGCGCGGCCGAAACAGCTGGCCAAACCGGTAGCACGTCCGTTGAAAAAGATGTCGAACGGCCGGATGTATTTAGCGTCACGGAAAACGCTCTCTGGGACGGGCGGCCTTCGCTCGGCGGAGTTTGGGTGGCTTATCCGGCCACTATTGACCCGGAGCGGGTTATAATTCGCAACGGGGCAAACGGGAAATCGGTTATCGGGGCGCTGTTTCGCCGCGAGCGGGACAATCCGGGCCCGCGCATTCAGCTTTCCTCTGATGCGGCGGTTGCACTCGGGGTAATCGCCGGATCTCCAACAGAGATCAGCATTGTCGTGCTGCGCCGTGAATCGGTTGTCGTTGACGCGCCACCGGCGCCCGAAACCGGCGCGGTGACAGATGAAAACATGGTTGCGCCGGCCCGGCGCGCTGTGGTCGCTGCTCCCGTTGCGGCACCTGCGCCCGCAGTCGCGTCTGGTGCCGGTATTGCCGCAATTGTCGAACAAACTCTGGCAGATGTTCCAGCCACCGAAGAAGCGGAACCCGCTCCGGTAAACAACCTGCGCAAGCCTTACATCCAGATCGGAACATTTGCCGAAAGGGAGCAGGCCGAAGAGCTGGTGACCTTGCTAGCCAATGAAGGTGTGCAGGCCGAAATCCAGGCGAATGACCCGGAAAACCCAACGCTTTACCGGGTCATTTCCGGGCCGGTCAGCACCCGCCGCGAGCGCACAGCGCGACTAAGAATCATTAAAGGACTTGGCTATATCGATGCCTTTTTCGTCAGATAAACAAAGAGTTAGTGGATGAAAATACTGTTACAAATTCTGGCCCTGCTGGGCATCTTGGCAACTTTTCCCGCTTATGCGCTGGAAACTCCGGCGCGGGCGGCAATGGTGATCGACTATGACACCGGCGCGGTGTTACTCAGTAAAAACGCCGACCAGCCCTTGCCGCCCGCTTCTATGTCAAAGTTAATGACGCTAAATATGGTTTTTGAATCTCTCGAAGCCGGGCGGATTACGCTGGAAGAAAAGTTTTCGGTCTCAGAGCGTGCGATGTCGCTTGGCGGCTCTTCAATGTTTCTCAACACGCAAGACCGCGTTTCGGTCGAAGACCTGATCAAGGGGATGATCGTGCTCTCGGGGAATGACGCCAGTGTGGTGTTGGCCGAAGGGCTGGGCGGCACCGAAGCGGAATTCTCGCGGCAGATGACAGCACGCGCGCGTGAGCTCGGGATGATGGAATCGACGTTTGTAAACGCCACAGGATGGCCCGGTGAAGGCCAGGTTATGAGCGTGCGCGACCTCGCTTTTCTGGCGCGCCGCATTATCAAGGTCTTTCCGCAATATTATCAATATTTCGCCCTTCGTGAGTTTCCGTTTGACGGGCGCACGCCGGATAACCGCTTTAACCGGAATCCGCTTTTGCCACTTGGTATTGGTGCGGACGGCTTAAAAACCGGCCACACTGACGAGGCTGGTTTTGGGCTGGTTGGCTCGGCTGTTCGCAATGGTCGGCGGGTTATTGTGGTTATTAACGGGCTGGATAGCGCATCGGTCCGCGCCAATGAGGGTGAGCGGCTGATCAACTGGGCCTTTCGCGAATTTGCGATGAACACGCTTTTTGAAGGTGATGTCGAGATTGCCCGCGCAAATGTGTGGCTGGGGCAAGATGCCGAAGTGGGCATGGCGCCGGTAAGCGATATCTCTTTGCTGCTGCCTTACAGGGTGCTTCCCAATATCACTGCCAACGTAATTTTTGACGGGCCCGTTGAAGCGCCTATCACAAAGGGCGAAATGCTGGGAGAGTTGGTGATTGATATTCCCGAAATGGGTATCAAACGCTTTGCATTGGCGGCCACCGCCGATGTGGCAGAAGCTGGCTTTATGGATAAGTTCAAAGCCGCATTTAATATCCTGTCCCGTCGGATTATGGCTGGCGAATTGCTGTGAGCCAGACCGGGTTTTTTCTAACCTTTGAGGGGGCCGATGGCTCCGGGAAATCAACGCAAGCGCAG
>Ga0316205_10001585_pt1 | contig 27529 bp, 31 predicted proteins | sample 3monthpyrite_MG_FD_204941 | JGI IMG/M metagenome (GOLD analysis project Ga0316205, IMG submission 204941) | Microbial mat bacterial communities from mineral coupon in-situ incubated in ocean water Damariscotta River, Maine, United States -... | ecosystem: Environmental > Aquatic > Marine >... | reverse complement strand
ATTACCCCAAAATAGAAGCAACCTGCCATCACTGCTCTGAAATGAGCGATGAGGAAGTATTAAGAAATCTGGCTCAGAAGAAGTATTTTCGTGTCGGCCTGGGAAAAGCCATGTTTTTAGGTGCCTTACTCATACTATTCATTATGTATTTCATATAAAAAACTGACAATAATTAGCAGCAGAGCACAATATCTATAAATATTAGACAATATTAATATCCACCTGATGATTTTTCATATTAAGCACGTTAAACTGTACCGTTAGACACAGTAATAGATTTATAAATAATTAATTCCGCTTGATACATGCTTTCTACGTTAGAGACGTAGGTAAGCTCTACCCTGCTTTAAATTGGTGATAAATGATAAATTTCAAAGATACTCTGCGTAAGGCATCCAGCTTTATTAATAGTGCAGAACAGGCACAGGAGCCTTCATCAGATGTCTCTATGATAAATGCTCAGGTAAAAGCCGCTACGAGTATGATTAATAGAATTCAACAGGGGCATAATTTTGGTATTGTTATTGGACTAGATATTGAAACAGCCTTATATCGTACCCCCCCTGAACTAAAAATAAATACATTGATTCAGCCATTAAGGGAAACCTTTATATTTAAAGGTACGGGAATTAATGTCATTAATGGCATAGATCTCTTAAAACATATGCAGAATACAGGTCAAACAGAATACCCGTTTGCTATTGAATCTCTACCCGCAGTCTCAGAGACTCAAAAAGTTGAGATTCAGAAGCAGTTAACTGTAATTTTTAATCGTATCAGTACGGTATATGATTTAATTGCAAACGAGTCATCTCATAACAATGATAACCCGGGTGATTTTATAAAATTTATTGATGAAATTAAGTTCATCAATCAGCCTAAATGACTCTATAACCTATGATGCTAAAACCACTTATTGGTATTGATAACATCATACTCGGTAGCTCAAAGGAGGTTATTTTTAACCAACTTGGACAACCGGCTTCTACAAAAAGTGATGAGTGGCCTGATGGCACAATATCAGAATCATGGTTATATCCTGACACGGGCTTAACTCTCAATTTCGATTCAGATAACAATTACAGACTATCCACAATAAGCACCGATTCAAAGCAAGCTGAACTAGATGGTTTGAGCCTCATTAGTCAAAATATAAACTCTATTATTGACAACCACCCTTCTATTATTCTTGATGAAGACCTGGACAATGGTGTTAAAGACTATGTTTATCCTGAGAATGAAATTTCATTTTGGGTAGTCAATGATATTATTGAAAATATAACTCTGTTCCCCGAATATGATAAATCAAATGACCTACCAGTATGGCCCATTACTTAAATATTTAAACAGACAAGCAGAATAAAGGTACGCAGAAATTATAATAATCTGTCACTAAATCCGATTAAAGCTTAATTCCTCCACCCTTTATCTCCAATCTTAAAATTATGGATTATAATGTTAAAATATCTGTTATTCTTTTCTATAATGTTTTTATCAGCTTGTGAAGATAGCAAACCTATAAAGATTCCCGAATCTAAATCACAGTATTTTGGCGTCTGGCAATACTTCTATGAATCAAGAATAAAAGGTTATGACTTACAAGCAACACTTCTTGCCATAAATTCAGACAGTAGTGTTATTTATAAAGACTGCTCATACAGTAAAACTCAAATCATTAGCAACAAAATAAATTCCAGTAGCAGCCGAGGTAGTAACACTGTTTTACCGTCTGCATTTATCACCGAGCTCAGTAAAGATAAATTAAGCATTCAACAGGAAGTCTGGATAACAAGTTTAGACTTTGACCTGATTATAAACAAGGAACCCTATCAACAAGATGGACGGTGGTATATGGAAATTGACGACACTGTATTAACCAAACTAAGAAGACATGAAATAAACAAGCTAACCTCCTGGGTTTGCCCTGATAATGATAAAGATGAGAATAAAAAATCCAGGAGTTAAATTATTTCTTCTTTTAAAACGTTATTAAACGAAGTACACAACTGCACAATATGTGCGTCGTATCTTGACGCTGGCGTACGTCCGGTTTTACAGATACATCCCAAAGCCAGGATATTAATTGCCGGTCAGGCTCCCGGTAGAAAAGTTCATGAGTCAGGTATTCCGTTTGATGATGCCAGCGGTGATCGATTACGAGACTGGCTCGGTATTACTCGCGAAGACTTTTATAACCCTCAAAAAACTGCAATACTACCGATGGGATTTTGTTACCCGGGATCAGGTAAGTCTGGAGACCTTCCACCAAGATCTGAATGTGAAGCTGCATGGCGGAAGCAACTTCTATCTCATTTAAAGCAGATAGAAATCACTTTATTAGTTGGAAAATATGCACAAGACTCACATTTAGGTAAAACACAATTAAACCTTACTGATACAGTAAAGGCATGGCAGAACTACTGGCCATTGGTTATGCCTCTCCCCCACCCAAGCCCGCGTAACAATATCTGGCTTAGTAAAAACCCCTGGTTCGAAAAAACATGTTTACCTGAACTGAAATCTCGTATTTCTAAGATACTGAATGATAAATAGACTTTTAATGATAAATGTCTCACAAAAATCAACACGTCATTTATAACAATTTTTAATAACATAATATATAGTGTAATCATTAAAACTCTTTGTATGGTTAATTTAATAACCCATGAAAACAACAGAACATATATGGACTGAATATCACAACAAGTTATCTGCGTTTATTAATAGCCGAGTAGAGAATGATGCAGTTGAAGATATTATGCAAAATGTTTTTATTAAAATTCATACTCGACTTCATTCATTGCATGATGAGGACAAACTAGAAAGCTGGTTATTTCAAATTACCAGGAACACTATCATAGATTACTACCGTTCAAAAAAGTCATCAGTCGAGCTACCTGGCTGGTTAGAATCTGATAAAGCCGAAGAGACCGATGAAATCAGACATGAATTATCAGCTTGTCTTATCCCAATGATTGAAAAACTTCCCGTCAAATACCGCAGAGCCGTTCACTTATCTGAAATACAACAGAAAACCCAACAAGAAGTAGCCGATATAGAAAAAATGACACTTTCTGGTGCAAAATCACGGGTACAACGCGGTAGGAAATTATTAAAAACAATGTTAAATAATTGCTGTGAGTTAGAAATTAATAATAAAAAACAAATAATTTCATATGAAAAAAAATCTACTGACTGCAATTATTGCTAATTTGGGCTATTTTGCGTCTTTTTCAAAATGTCTCCGTCTACAGAAGTGTAACTAATTTACCTTTTAACGGGAGATAATAATGACTCAAGTAAACAACGATCAAATCCATGAAGCGGTTCGTGAACAATATGCCAGGGTGGCTGATTCAGACCATTCAAATAACAGCTGCTTGACAGGTGCTTGCTGTACAACCGCCTCAGATAACGCTGAAACAACTTCTATAGGACTCGGCTATTCAGAAACAGAAGTGTCAGATGTACCGCAAGGCTCAAACATGGGTCTTGGTTGTGGTAACCCCAGAGCAATTGCATCATTACAATCGGGAGAAACCATATTGGATCTGGGAAGTGGTGGCGGTTTTGACTGCTTTCTAGCTGTAAATGAAGTGGGTCAATCTGGTCATGTAATTGGTGTAGACATGACGCCAGAAATGATAGATAAAGCACGTAACAATGTCAGCAAAACAAATCATAATAATGTAGAATTTCGACTTGGCGAGATAGAAAACTTACCGGTCGCAGATGCTATAATCGATGTTATCATCTCAAATTGTGTAATTAACCTGTCACCACAGAAAGAACAGGTTTTTAATGAATCGTACAGGGTATTAAAACCCGGTGGCCGCTTAGCCATATCTGATATTGTTGCATTCGTTGAATTACCAGAAAATTTACAAGATGATATGGCATTATTTACAGGTTGTATGGCAGGAGCATCTACTATTTCTGAAATAGATAAAATGCTGAAAAAATCTGGTTTTACTGATATAAAAATAGAACCCAAAAATGAAAGCCGTAACTTTATTCGTGACTGGTTACCTAATAGTCGCATTGAAAACCATATTGTATCGGCCACTATAGAGGCGACTAAGCCTAAGTTATAAAACAAAAACTGGCAAGTGTAACGCTAACACTTGTCAGTTTCATTCAATCTACAAACGAGATGAATAATGAAAATATCAATAGGCAATGGAATACATAACTTTATTTTTGGACAGACTGAGCAGGATGTCATAACCAGCCAGGGGCAACCAAATAAGAAATTTGCTGACGAACATGGTGACATATACATACTTTTCAATACGCTAGAAACAACACTGAAGTTTGAAAAAGAAAACGATTTTAAGCTAAGCTGGATTGAAACCAGCAATATTAATGCTGCATTTCCTGAGTTCTCTCCATGGGGAGTATCTCAAGTAGAGATAATTACAAAACTAACACAAATACTAGGCGAGTTACCTGAAATTGAAGACTACGGTGATTTTCAGTCAATAACATTTAATAAATCATGGCTAGAATTACAGTTTCGCTATGATAAATTAAAGCAGATTAATTTTGGGGTTCTATTTAATGAAAAATCAGAACCTGTATGGCCAGATAAAAGTAACTAAAAATACATCTTTTAAACTAAGCAAATTTTACACTAAAAAAATTCAAGGATTATATTATGCTAAGAGCAAGTTTACTTTGTTTTTTGATTACAGCGTCCTCTCCAGCCTGGTCTTTAAAATTAAAAGACCTGTATTCGATGGATAAAACACATCGAGCCTGGTATCTTGGCGGTTTATATGATGCGACTCTGATTCAATGGAAAGATAATAATATTAAAGGCAACTGCATTGAAAAAATGGGGTTTAATGGTTATACAGCATTAATTTCAAAATTTATTAAAGATCTGCCAACAGACTCACAATCTGCAGAGAGAAAAGCATATGACTCTATGAATGTTGCTTCTGTATCATGGATGTTAATTGGAGAAGAGTGTAAATAATAATCACATAGTTTCATTAATTAGATGACATTTTAAGCAGTTAATTAAATGAAAAAAATTTTAGTAATTGGTTATGTATGGCCCGAGCCAAATTCATCAGCGGCTGGTAGACATATGTTGTCTATTTTACGTTTATTCAAAAAACAAAACTGGCGGGTTGAGTTCTCAACTCCATCACAACCCACTGATCACATGATCGATTTATCCAATGAAGGTATATCAGGTAAAAGCATCAAACTGAACTGTGATAGTTTTGATGTTTACATATCAGAATATAAACCTGATATTGTTTTGTTTGACCGTTTTATGATGGAAGAACAATTTGGCTGGAGAGTAGATAAACATTGCCCAAATGCACTTAAGATACTCGACACAGAAGATTTGCAATGTTTACGTAACGCTCGTCATAAGGCCTGTAAAGCTAATCGTGAAATGACTAAGAATGATCTTTTCGATGATTTAGCCAAACGCGAAATTGCAGCCATTTTGCGTTGTGATATTTCACTTATTATTTCTAGTTATGAAATGGATTTATTAATTAATACATTTAAGGTAGATGCTAATTTATTACATTATCTGCCTTTTATGATAGATATAGATAAACTACCGTCAACAGCCAGAGCATATTCAGAACGTAAACATTTTATGACAATTGGTAACTTTCGTCATGCACCTAACTGGGACGCAGTTTTATACTTACAGAAAATATGGCCGTTAATTAAAAAACAGCTCCCAGAAGCCGAATTACATATATATGGCTCATACCCTCCGCCTAAAGCAAGTGCTTTGAATAACCCGGATACGGGCTTTATAATTAAAGGCTGGGCTGAAGATGTTTATACGATCATGCAGGAATATAGAGTCTGTTTAGCACCCATTAGATTTGGAGCAGGTATTAAAGGTAAATTAATTGATGCTATGATAATGAACACCCCGAGCGTTACGACTACTACTGGATGTGAAGGCATGTTTCAAGATGAAAGCTGGCCTGGAATTATTAAGGATGAACTGTCAGAGTTTGCAGATGCCGCTGTCCGTTTATATAATGATGAATCAACCTGGTTAAATTTACAGAATAATGCTTTAAAACTTTTAGAATCAAAATATGACAGTAAAAAGTTAGGCCCTTTGTTAATTGATAGAATTGCGGACACTGAAATCAACCTTGAGCAATATCGTATAAACAATTTTACTGGCTCGATGCTTAAACACCATTCAATGACGAGTACCAAATACATGTCTCAGTGGATTTCAGCTAAAAACGCACTCATAGAACAGGACGATAAGTAAAGGATTATATTAATGTATGCCGTTATTTTTAAGGCTGAAATTATAGAACTAGATGATAACTATTTATACATGGCTAAAAGAATGAGAGAATTAGCTATTAATGAGTACGGTTGTTGCGACTTTGTTTCAACAACCGAAGACAATCTTGAAATAGCGATTTCATACTGGAACGATCTTGATCAGATAAAAAAATGGAAACAGGACCCTGAACACCTCGCAGCGCAGAGACAGGGAAAATCAATCTGGTATAAATCGTATACAGTACAAGTTGTCGAGATTATTCGAGAATACAAATTCTGAATATTTAATACAGACGGAAGGATTAAAAATGAACCATAAAGCTAAGTGCTTAACATTCAAGCTCTCTGCCTACTTTTATAAACAAACATTAAAGACTAACTAATTTCATAACTAAATATGTCACACAACCACAGCCATGATGTAACGAACTATAACCGCTCATTTGCCCTCGGTATTACTCTCAATATCATTTTTGTGATTATTGAGGTCATATATGGAATCAGTGCCGACTCAATGGCGCTTATAGCTGATGCAGGCCACAACTTAAGTGACGTAATGAGTCTGTTACTCGCATGGGGTGCTAATCGACTGGCAACTAAACACCCTACTAGTAATCGAACTTATGGTTTTCGAAGAGTCACTATATTAGCATCACTAATAAGTGCTGTTTTATTGCTGGTTGCTTTAGGCGGCATCACATATGAAACACTTGAAAGACTCTTTAACCCACAAGCTGTTGATGCTTCAACCGTAATTATCGTGGCTGCAATAGGCGTGGTTATTAATACCGCAACTGCATTGTTATTTATTAAAGGCCAAAAACATGATCTAAATATCAGAGCTGCCTATTTGCATATGGCAGCAGATGCTGGAATCTCATTTGGAGTCGTTTTAGCCGGTATCGCTATTCTTTTTACAGGATGGTTATGGTTAGACCCGGTTATCAGCCTGTTTATCGTTATTGTTATTTTAATAAGTACCTGGGCATTATTAAAGGAGTCTATTAACCTTTCTATTGATGCGGTACCACAAGGCATTAATATTACAGGTATTCACAACTATCTTAGCACTTTAAACAATATCACTTCTATTCATGATCTACATGTATGGGCGTTAAGCACAACCGAGGTCGCATTAACTGTTCATCTTGTAACTGTGGACAACTCTATCAACAACTCATTTCTAGAAGAAATACAGCGCAATTTACATGACAAGTTTGATGTTGAACATTCAACTATTCAGGTTGAGAGCGCTACTGATGAAAACTGCTGTTTATTAAACAACTCAAAATGTTCTTGAAACTTATAAAAACAGAAATAATATGTATAAAAAATTGAAAACCTGGTCTAAACAAGGCACATTATTTTCAGCTGTTGCGACACTTGCTTTCTGCATTTACCAAATGAGCAACTCATATACAGCTGCAAATATTGCATTTATTGTTTGGGCTATTTCTCCTTATCTTTTTTTAGCCTTTCTTATAAATCTAACAGCAAATGAAGTGACCACCGTAACTGTTGTTGCCATATCTGTGATAACTTGCTTATCTGGTTTGTTTTATTTTTTAAACAGCATATTATCTCACATGAATACTCAGAGCGGCCTGGTTTTTATTGATGCGCCTTTATGGCAATGGACAGGTCTGTTAGTTATAACTTTACCATTAATACTATTAAATAAATTAAACGACTAGAAACACCTTAAATTTTATATACATAAGTTATTTATTTTTTGTTATATTTTTGGCTAATTTTACTAGATTCGCGAGTTCTTTTTCAATATTTTTACGCTTCTTTAATAGATAACGTCGTAAACTCGATTTTCTTAATAAAATAATAAACACACGAAGACTGTCTATAATCTGGGCTTGTTCTCTTTCAATAAGCAGTGCCACTAAAGATGTTGGAATCAACATCACAATATATAATAGTGACATATTCAGGCCAAATAACTCATAAACAAACCTGGCCTGAAAATACCAGAAGAGGCTAAAAAATAGAGTTCCGGTTAATATCTTAGTTGTATCGTACTGGTCTTTTCCTTTTGAAAATACCTTTGTAGATATTTTCGTTAATAAATAAGGGATGAAAGAATTAATAAAACCTAGCAAACCAACTGGGAACATAATCAATATAATAAACAGACTGCGAAGTATAAATCGTCTAACAACCTGCGAATTATATCTGACGCTTAAGTTATAATCACTGATTCCCAATTTATAACAAAGACGATTAAAGTGTCGCAAATGCAACTTAAATGACTTGATTTTATCAGGCACCTCATGGTCTAGATAATCATGTACAGATAATAATAACTTATGCGATTTAAACTTCTGACTTAAGTTTCTTTCGCGTGATTTTTTATGCCTTAGTGAAAAGAATCGCTCAACCTGTTGCACAAAAATAAGGTCTTCAACTTCGTCAACTTCCAGCACAAGGTCTTTCATTGCAAACATGATTTCCCGTGTAAGCTCTTTAATATCTTGCTTGTTTGAGACTTCGAAGTTTTCACTGATTTCTAACGGATCTCCAAAATTTATATATACATTACTTCTAAATTTTATTGTATTTGTAAAATTAAGTCCTACCGGTATGATTAATGGGAGTTCATTATACTTTTCCTTATATCCAAGTGCTATTCTTGAGATACCCGTTTTGATTTGCCTTAGGTGCAAGTCAGAATGACTCTGCCCTTCTGGAAAAATCATTAACACTTCATTATTAGCCAGCATTTCATAGGCTTTACTAAACATGGCATCGTTATCAACAGCACCATCTCCAGAGTCCTGTTTTCGATACACGGGAACCGCCTGCCAAACTGATAGTATTATTTTAAGTATTGGGTTCTTAAATAAACCACTTCTGGCAAGGGGGTGTATAAGACGTTTACTGGTGTACTGTAATAGAACAGCATCGGCGAGCGCATTGGAGTGATTAGCACAAAGAATAACCGGACAATGATTATCTAATTGATGTGCACCACTAATTTCAACTTTTTTATAGAATAAAACCACAAATAAACAACACAACTTCTGCCATGTTCTTTGCGCTAATCCGGGTGGCTTTTCTAGCGACTTATCTGGTGACATCTCTGTTGACTTTTTTTGTTTTTTTTCTTCCATGATATGCATTCACTAAATAACCTTAAATTACAGAAATTGGTCATTTTCTAATATTAAAAACCCTGTTTATCATTAATGACTATAGTACAAAAATGTAAGTCACCCATAACTAGCTACAACTATCTACAGGCTCACAGTTGAAAAATCTGTGGCTGGAATAGATATAAACCCATAAAAATCAGTTCAATCTAAGGTACAATAGATCTGAATTCAAATCTCTTCATTACTAAGGTTCTATTCGTGGCCATAAAACCAACAATATTTAAATTTAGAATATCCCTGTCCGATTTAAACAGGGATTACTATGACACATTAAGTTTAACTATTGCACAACATCCCTCTGAAACTACTGAACGTATGAGCGCACGCGTATTAGCTTACTGCATAAATGCGCAGGAGTATCTCACTTTTACCAGAGGCCTTAGTACGGTTGAAGAGCCAGATATCTGGGCCAGAACACTAGATGAACAAATATCGCTATGGATAGATATAGGTGAGCCTGCTTTAGATAGAATTAAAAAAGCCTGTCGTCATGCACAGGCCGTTAAGGTTTATAGTTTTAATACTAAATCGGATGTATGGTGGGAACAGGATGCATCTAAATTCAATCAACTGGATGCAGAATTTTACCGATTTGAATGGCAGGATATTTTAAAACTGGCAAAAATGGTAGAGCGAACAATGGACTTCTCTGTCACGATCACTGAAAATTCAGCTTATATTGCTACCAATCTCGGTGAATGTGAGATTCCATGGGTTCAACTGAGTTATACATAATTAATACACACTAGCGAATGATAAAATGAAGTCTATATTTAGAAAATTTTTCTCACCGATATTAAATCTGTTCGAATCTGATACGGGTGAATATTTATATAAGAAATCACATCGAGTCGTTTTATTAGTAATGGGTATACTTTTCACCGGCTTAGCGTCTCTGGTTTATTTTTTAGGACAGGGAGAAGACATCACTTATATAATACCAGTCATAGTTTTTGGTGGTGCAGGGTTATTAAGTTTACTAATTGGTATTTTAGGCGAAGACAGAGCCGTTGCTAAAATTTGGGGTTCTGGCAAAAAATAACCATCTATGAAACTCATCTATACCAATGAAAACCAGTTTCTTGTTAGTAACATACAGAATATTGTACAAAACTCTGGTATTGACGTAACTTTAAAAAATGAATATGTGGCCGGTGGTGCAGGTGATCTTTCTCCTTTCGATACCTGGTTAGAGCTTTGGGTTAGTGAAGATAAAGACTACGAAAAAGCCATAAAAATAATAGCTTCAATAAATAATACGGATAGTACAGACAACTGGTTTTGCAGTACGTGCCATGAAAAAAACAGTGCATCATTTGAAATATGCTGGCAATGTCAGAATGAAAGGGCTAGTTAAAAGCAGATTCTAAATCACACCGCCGTTAGCATAATCACAGGAATAAGAACTGCCAATATCGCGATTATTACTAATAAAGATATTCCAAATGCTTTCCAGTTAGATGCTAATACACCTCCATGTGACAGGTGATTATTTAACTCTTTCTGCTGTAGGTTTTTTGCGATTTGCACCATCACCACTACCTGAACAATGGTAAAAATAATGTTTGGAACATTCATATCTACTGGCATGAAATAGGCTGTTAAAAACAAAGCAATAGTTGCTAAGACAGTATATGTTAAGGTTTTGTTAGCCATTCTCACATTTCCTAATCTTTTATAGTTCTGTGAAATCAAAAAGCCACCCGCCAATGTAGATCCAATAAATGTCGCCAGACCAATACCTGAAATTTTATAGAGCTCATAATCATATTTTTTATTCTCTTCATTTTCTTCAAGATTTGCCTGTGGTGTTTTATATAAATCCTGCATATACTTTCCTTATCTTATAATTTACCAATGAATAATTAATGAAATTTCAGGTCGTAAATCTCTTGTACAACCCATTTTTTGATTATCGAATGTTATTTCAATTAAATGTTCTGGGCCACGAGTAATATATACTCTGTCAGCAGATTCAGAAAATTTCAATACATCAGATATTATTTACTGGTGTAAACAACTACACATTACTTATGCAGTTAAATTAACCATCATCGCATTTGAAAAACAAAATCGTCTGTTAGAGCCCCCTGCCCTTTATGAGTATTTCCAACACCCTTCTTCATATACACTACCCCCTGTCAGACCATACCGCAAATTCATTGCCACTGGGTTCTGTGAAATGAAACCTTCTACCACCTGGAAAAGGAAATATCTCTTTCACAATCGAACCACCTGCTGCTTTAATCTTATCTAATGTACCTTCCAGGTTATTACTATAAAAGACAATTAAGGCCGCTCCATTACTTGTACTAGAAAAAAGATCGGCTTTATAAAAACCCCCATCCATACCCTGATCTGAAAATGCAGCATATTGCGGACCAAAATCTTCAAATTCCCAGCCGAACGTTTGCATAAAAAATGTTTTTGTTTTCTGTAAATCAGTTGATGGAAATTCTATATAATTTATTTTTTCATGTTCATTCATCGTCCCCACTCCTTTTAAACCAAATCCTTTGAATATTAATATCCTGCCTCAAATAATATACGCTTATTTGACATATACAACAGCTCAGGTCACAATTACCACTGGCTTGATCAACGCCACTGTGTCCGCAGAAAGGGCTGCGCCCAAGATACACAGTCCCGAAAACTATTTTCGGGACTCTGGCGATACATAATTTATTTGATTTCCTTTTCCATCTGATCAGCGGACACAGATATTTAGAAAAGGTAATTATAATGAATAAACCGACTTCTCAGTCTGATAATCCATTTCGTATTAATCTTGAGCAGCAAAAAAAACGGGCTAAAGAATTAGTAAAAGCGGCCAGAAAAAACCAGACGTCTGCTCAGTTACGTTTTAAAAAGTCACATCCTGACTTTAAAGATAAAACCTACCCTCTCGAATCTACAAAGTTGAGTGATGCTCAACTTGTTATAGCACGAGAACTTGGCTTAACCAGCTGGGCAAAACTAAAAAACCATATCCTGGATATGACTCAATCAGTTAAAGCGATAGAGTCAAAAACAATAATGCCGGATGCTGATTGCTCTACTCTGCATATTCGCTGTGGAACAGATTTACAAACCACATTACCTAAAGCGGGTTTCATCGGTGACTTTCTCGAATACACAGATCCATATAGTCAGGGCCCGATCATTCACGATGATAACTTTTTAACAAACCGCATAAAATTCTTACACGAATCATTTACTCATATTTTAAATATGAGTGCTGAGGAAACAAAACAACGTTATGAAATTTCTCACTTTAAGTTAACAAGGGCTGCAGACACATATAAACGTATTGTATTATGGTTTGAACATGACAGCTTTGATCAGTTAATTTTAGCGAGATTGCTTGCCTATTTTGCGGAAACTGGATCAGCTGAAAAATTAGAGCTTATTTCAATTAATCATTTCCCGGGTTCTGTTCGTTTTATTGGCCTTGGTCAGTTACCTGTTGAAGCAATTCGATTGATTTGGAATCAGAGAGTTTCTATTAACCAACACCAGCTAGAGCTAGCAAGTCAAATATGGAAAGCTCTGGGTAACGACTCGCCTGAAAGTTTATTGAGCATCATCAATTCTAATGAAATTCATCACCTTCCTGATATGCATAATGCAGTAGAGCGACATATTCAGGAACTGCCTTCTGCTTTTAACGGTTTAAGCCTTACTGAACACTTATCACTTGAGATTCTTAAACAGCAAAGCATTACAGCTGGTATGTTATTTAAAAAACTCATGCTTGAGTATGAACCTCTGCCCTGGCTGGGAGATGGCATGTACTGGTTTATTCTTGAATCAATGATGCAGGTTTCACAGCCTGTTTTTGAAATTTCAGACGAAGATTTACTCAAACCCTGGCATGAACGTAAGTTACTGATTACTAAATCAGGGCGTCTGGTTCTTTCTGGCAAGCTGGACTGGTTATCATTTAACCCTCCTGACAGATACTTAGGGGGCATATATATTCAAAGCGACAAGCCATGTTTTCGCTGGAGCAAGGGAGAAGGAAACTTAAGTATAAGCACATTTTAAAGATGACTCATTTTAGGGTATGATTCACACACTAAATCAAATTACCATACATTAATTGAGGATTTGATGCTTAAAAAATTTTTTCCCTTTTTAAACTGGATATATGAGCTAAAAGACCCACAAATATTTCGTGCTGATTTAATTGCCGGATTAACTGTAGCACTCGTATTAATTCCTCAATCAATGGCCTATGCCACACTAGCCGGTTTGCCAGAAGTTTATGGCCTATATATTGCCTTTGTACCTGTTTTTATAGCCGCCTTATGGGGTTCATCTCGACAGCTTGGTACTGGTCCGGTTGCAGTTGTTTCAACTATGACAGCAACCATTTTGACACCCGTTGTTATTTCAATGCTCGCTCCCGGTTATACTCAGCAAGAGTTTATGGACCTGTTTATACCGACCGCGATGTTTTTAACCCTGTTGGTAGGTATTTTTCAGTTTTCTCTTGGCCTGTTCAGGCTGGGTGCCATCGTTAACTTTTTATCTCATCCGGTTATCGTTGGATTCACCAATGCTGCCGCCCTGTTTATAGGGCTGACACAAATATCTAAAGTTTTCGGTGTCGAGATGCCAGGCGGTGCCAGCGATCATTTCCTTACAGTACGTATCTGGGGTGTTGTACAGAATCTGCAGCAGACGCATATTGCCACTTTAATTATGGGTGCGGCAACGTTTGCCATATTAATTGGAATGAAGCGTTATCTACCCAAATACCCCGGTGTGCTGATCGCTGTTGTGAGCACCACGGTTATGAGTTATCTGTTAGATTTTGAAGGTATGGGCGGAAAGGTTGTCGGCACAATCCCCGAAGGTTTACCTGGCTTCCAGATGCCAGCATTCAGTTATGACGCATTTTCTAGCCTGTTACTGGGTGCAGTCATTATATCTCTAGTGGGTTTTATGGAAGCTATATCTATTGCTAAAGCTATGGCCGCAAAAACCAAAGATCGGGTTGACCCAAATCAGGAACTGATGGGTCAGGGACTGGGTAACATCGCAGGAAGTTTTTTTCAGTCATACCCGGCTTCTGGTTCATTCTCCCGTTCAGCCGTAAATCTTAACGCCGGAGCCAGAACCGGTTTTTCTTCTGTCGTCACTGCAACACTTGTTTTAGTCACCTTATTATTTTTAACACCTTTACTTTACCATTTACCAAAAGCAACACTAGCGGCTGTTGTTATTATGGCGGTATTTGGTTTAATTAATATTAAAGCGGTTAAACACATCTGGTTAACCAGTAAACATGATGGTGTTGCTTCTATCGTTACCTTTCTGGCAACCATTTTATCTGCACCACAACTTGATCACGGCATTATGATCGGCACGGCATTAGCGGTTGGTTTATATTTATACCGCACCATGCAACCCCGCGTGGCTTTACTGGGTCGTTATAAAGATGGCACGCTTCGCGATTTAAGCGTGCATAAAGACTTACCCATTGATAATAATATTATTGCCGTACGTTTCGATGGTTCACTTTATTTCGCAAATGTATCTTACTTTGAGGATGCTATGTTAAAAGCGGTTGCCGATCATCCGGATGCAAAATACTTATTAGTAGTGGGTGATGCAATAAACCAAATCGACGCATCTGGTGAAGAAGTACTTCACCAGATGGTAGAAAGGCTGGCAGAGAACAATGTAACCGTCGTATTCAGCGGCTTGAAACGACAAATTCTGCAGGTGCTTCGTGCTACTGGCTTAAATAATATTATTGGCGAACAACACATCTTCGCGAATGAAGATATGGCATTCGATGCCATTTACGACATGTTGGGTCAAAGTGCAGCTGGAAAATACTGCCCATTGAAGAAGCAGGAAGTTTTAATATAAAACACAATCATATAATGGATTAATAAATACACATATATAATTGATTTATATAATTTATTATTTCTATAAAACAATATAAATAGCATAACTTGTTCTATACCAATCTGGGATAAAAATCATCAAATCACATTCACTAAAGTTTAAAAATTCATTATGAACTACGTCAACGGATTACATTTCAATAATATTCGTGGCGACATATATGGTGGGCTTACAGCTGCTGTGGTTGCGCTACCTCTCGCTATGTCTATGGGTGTTGCTTCCGGGGTCGGCGCTATAGCCGGCATGTACGGCGCCATCTTCGTAGGTTTATTTGCAGCTCTTTTTGGCGGCACGCCAGCACAGGTTTCTGGCCCTACCGGGCCTATGACTGTGGTGATGGCCGTTATATTTATACAATATACCGGCTTGTTCCCGGATGACCCCGCAAAAGGTGCTGCACTTGCCTTTACCGTAGTAATGCTTGGTGGTTTGTTTCAAGTTGCTTTTGGCTTACTGAAATTTGGAAAATATATCGAATTAGTACCACACCCGGTTGTTTCCGGTTTTATGTCGGGCATAGGTGTCATAATTATTTTATTACAGTTTGGTCCGCTACTCGGCCTTGCTGCAGACTCAAGCCCGTTACGTGCTGCCCAGTCGATACCTGCCTATATCAGTCAGTTTGACTTTAATTCATTATCTCTCGGATTAATTGCCCTGCTTGTGGTTTATGGTGTACCCAGCTTTTTACCCAAATTGAATAAGCTAGTTCCCTCACCTTTACTTGCACTGGTGATAGGTACAGTTTCTTATATCGTTTTTTTCGCTGAAGGAAGTACGCCAATTATTGGTGATATCCCTAGCGGATTTCCAGATTTTCATTTTCCAATCATTGATAGCACTTTATTTTTACAAATGATTGCATCGGGTTTAACACTGGCAGGTCTGGGTGCCATTGACTCGCTACTCACTTCATTAGTGGCTGACAATGTGACGCGTAGCCAGCACAAACCCGACCGTGAACTCATTGGACAGGGTATTGGTAATACTATTGCAGGTTTATTCGGTGGGTTACCGGGCGCGGGTGCAACAATGCGAACCGTAGTAAATGTAAAAGCGGGTGGGCGCACGCCTATTTCCGGAGCATTACACAGTGTCATTTTATTAATTATTGTATTAGGTGCCGGTGGCCTCGCAAGTGATATTCCAAAAGCCGTGCTCGCGGGTATTTTAATTAAGGTTGGCACCGACATTATTGACTGGAATTATCTTAAACGAATTAAGTATGCACCCCGTGCTGGTGTATTCATTATGTTTACCGTATTAATTATTACAGTAACGATTGATTTATTACTGGCCTTTGGCGTTGGTATGATAATCGCCAGCTTTTTGTTTATGCAGCGTATAACCGATATGCAAATTGAACATATGCGCCCCATAACCAAACCTACTGATGGAATTTTGCTAAGTAATGATGAAAATGAAATATTATTAAAAACGGATAATAAAATATTACTATTTCATTTAAGTGGTGCATTAAGTTTTACAGCTGCAAAAGCATTAATAAGATGCCATTCAAGTGTATCGGATTACCAGATTATGATACTCGATCTAACTGAAGTACCTGTAATAGATTTCACTATTACCCGTGCATTAGATGACATCATTCTTAATACCTATGAAACTAACAGAGAAGTATTACTACTTGGTGCAAGGGAGCGAGTTAGAGACACTTTAGAAAAACAGCAGGTATTAGCTCATTTTAAAGATAGTCAAATTTTTATAAAACGCCTTGCAGCGTTAGAATATGCTCAGAACAAGGTTAAACCCGAAGAGTAACCTTTGCATTTATTATATAACCGAAATCATTAACGGGGTTTCTTTTGTTTTGGTTTTGATTTAAATTTTCGCTTTGGTGGTCTGGAACCATCATCGGTAGTAATCGATTTTTTATTTTTTGAGAATCTATTTGTATTATTACTTAGATTTTCAGGGTTAGTTGTTTCCTTTCTCTTACTATTTTTACTCTGGCTATTTTTACTCTGATTATTTTTCTCGTCAGGTTTAACTTCATTATTTTTAACTTTTGGTTTTTTAGGTTTCTTCGGCTTTTTATCTTTACGCCACAAACGCGATACAGGTACATCATGAGCAGGTTCAAAGCCGTCTATTAACTTACGCGGTAAGAGTTTCTTTAATAGGTGCTCTATATCTGTTAACAGATCAAACTCATCAGCACTCACTAGAGAAACCGCCTGACCCTCGGCCCCTGCTCGTCCGGTTCGCCCTATGCGGTGTATATAATCTCTGGCCACTGTTGGCAAATCAAAATTAACCACCTGGGGTAATTGATTGATATCTAAACCACGAGCCGCAATATCTGTTGCCACCAGAACTTGCACGGCCTGTTGTTTGAAATCGGCTAATGCTTTACTACGCGCACCCTGACTCTTATTTCCATGAATCGAAATGCTTTTAATACCCTGCTCCTGTAAGTAACGAGTGAGCTTATCAGCGCCGTTTTTTGTTTTACTAAAAACCAGCACCTGCTGCCAGTTATGTTCTTTTATCAGACTGGCTAATAACGCAGGTTTTTTCTTTTTATCTACGGGACACATCCATTGATTAATTTTCTTTACGGTTGTGTTTTGTGGTGTAACAGAAACTTCAACAGCATTATTTAACAACTGTTTTGCAAATCGACGAATTTCATCGGAATAAGTAGCTGAAAATAAAAGGCTTTGACGATGTTTAGGCAATAGATCAAGAATCTTACTAATATCATCAATAAAACCTAACTCCAGCATTTTATCTGCTTCATCTAAAACCAGTATTTCAAGCTGCTCAAATTTCAGCGCATTTTGATGGTAGAGATCAAGTAGCCGCCCGGGCGTGGCAACTAAGACATCAACCCCTTTACGTAATTTCATCATTTGAGGATTAATCTTCACCCCACCATAAACTACTGTAGAACGTAGTGATGTATATTTGCCATAAAGCGTAACGCTTTCACCCACCTGCACAGCCAGCTCCCGAGTGGGTGTCAGTATAAGCGCTCTTGCCTGATTTGAAGCGGCTGGTTTGCCTTTACTGAGAATATCTAATACAGGTAAGGTAAAAGCGGCTGTTTTACCTGTCCCTGTTTGGGCTGCTGCCATTAAATCTTTACCTTGCAGCACTACAGGTATGGTTTTTAACTGTATTGGTGAGGCTGATTTATAACCTTTTTCATTTACTGCTTTTATTATTGAGGGAGATAACCCAGATATTTCAAAATTCGAGTCAGAATTCATATGTATTAAATTTATTGGCCCAAACAAAGACTGGTAGCTTACATGAAGATTTTAATAACTGCACTTACAGTGGCTACTCCTGTAACAAATATGCTCTCTAAAATAATGATGTATATCAAACAAAAAACCGTTTATTAGCAAAAGCTGATGGACGGTATATGTGAGTACTTGTATATATTCTATTTTACTAATATTATTAATTCATGGTCTAGAAAGACCTAAGCGCATGAAGAAAAATCTGTTAATTAAATGAGGAAAGAAAAATGAAAACATTAAATATTATCGCTGTTGCAGCTACACTTGCTCTTGCATCATCAACTGCTAGTGCATGGTGGGGCCCTTTCAATAATAATGGTTATAACAATAACAATGGTTATAACAATAATAACTGGAACAACAATGGTTACGGTAACGGTGCGGGCGACATGATGGGCGATGGTAACTTCGGCTTCAACATGAATGCTAATGGTCGTGGCAATGGTCAGGGTTATGGCAATGGTAACAACCAGTTCCAGAACCAGAACCGTTATAATGGTCAGAATGGCTATAATGGTGGTTACAATGGCTACAATGGTTATGCTCCAGCACCTTACGGTTACGCTCCAGCACCATATGGCTACGCTCCTGCTGCCCCAGCACCAGCTGCTCCTGCAAAATAATTACACTTTTAACTTAAGCGTAATTACAAAAAAGCTGGCACTCATGTGACCAGCTTTTTTTTTGACAATAATGGAGCACTGCCATGAGTGATCAAAACGTAGAAAAAAACCAGTCTAAAGACCAGACGAAATCAGTTGAAGAAGATTATGGTCTGAAAAAATTAACTATTTATACACTTTCTATAAGCATTACCTGTCTACTTATCGCTGGTATCTGGTATAAGAGAGACGATATTCCATTTACCATTATGTATGACACAACAGTTGAATTTTATAACAAATCAACTGACACATTATCAAACAGTTATAATTCAATAATCGATCATTTATCTGAAGATAAATTAGTTATTCAGGAGACCGCCAGAGCACCTGAATCAAAAGCAGTTCCATCTAATGAAACAGCTTTGGTCGCAGCAGAAATAATTACTGAAGACGTTATTGTTATGCCAAATGATGAATCCAGGGTAAATGATATAATTGAAGAAGCAGAAAAATTAAAAGTAACTAATTTTGAAACTGAGAAAGCTCCTGCAATTGTACAAATTGAAAAGTCGACTGAACCTGTTGTCGCTATTGAAACCACTGAATCTATTGAACTAACAGTGGAAGAGGCAGATATAGCTGTTTCAGAAACACCAATAACAGAAAATCTGGAAGTAACAGAAAACGCGTCAATTAAAGTTACAACTGAAGCATCGTTAGATACTCCAATTACTAAAAAAAGCGCAGTGCCTAATACTACAGATGTTAAAGATATAACCGCAACCTCTGTTATTTCTCAGTCTTCTCCAGTCGAACATCAAGCACCAGCAGTATCAGGTCGTATAGTTCCCAGCCATATAGCTCCTGACCGGGTAGTTAATGGGACTGGTAGTTATGTATATTCGCCCTACCCTTACAATGCATCAAATTCAGGTTTGATGGTTAACAGGTGGCCACGAAATAATATACAGTCGAGCAATATGGGTTATATGAATCAGCTCAATATAATAGAACAACAACGTCGCGCATTTGAACAGAATATTCAAATACAGCAACAAATGATGCAACAGGCTTTTAGAATGCAATCAGCTATTTTTAAAGATGCAGACAGGCGCCATCAGGAAATGTTAAAACGTGTTGCTAACTGGAAAGCAGAGTCTCAAAAAAGACGCGAATTTAATAAAATGGCACCCTTTGTTAACGGATATCACTACTAACAGGTAACCATTAATTCAAAAGTATTTAGCCGACTATTTATAAAAATTATTGTAGTTGTGCGTTAAAGGTTTAGCAGCACCATGCGCTGCTGGGTGTAGTAGCTGGAGTTACTACACCCATTTTTATCATCTAAGAAAATCTAAAGTTTATTTGGAAAGACTTCCCTTGCTGCCCAGTCTGCAAATGCCTGACGGGTGCAACTATCAGCACTATTAAAACGACTACCCTCAACCACCCTGTAAATTACCATATCATTTTTAAGTTCCGATGAGATTGATTCATCAATAATACTGCGGACTGACCACTCGCTACCATGCAAGCCATTAGTATAATAATGTCCTAATTTAACCTGCTCAACACTAACACTCTGATTTTTTGAATGATCGAGACTTAACTGGATAACCCTCTGTAAGTCTTCAATAGTTACATCCATTACCAGATCCATATCCAATAATGCATTCTCAATCGATTTTTTATCAATCAGAGTCTTATGAAATTCATCTTCTTTCTCTGGCAGTTCAGTAAATCGCATCATCAATGCTGCCGGATAACGCCGCCAAGCAAAGAAACCATTAAAAATAATCGCAACAAATAAAATAATGAGTGTATTTAATAAAATAGGAGATAAGACATAATAAAAACCCAGTGAATGAATAGCCGGTCCACCAATTATTGCAGCGAGTGCTGTTGCACCACCTGGTGGGTGAATACAGTTAAGGATATGCATGGCACCAATAGCAAGTCCCACAGCCAGGCCCGCTGCAAGATAGGTATCATTAAGCAACTTATAACAGATAACACCCACAATGGCTGATATCAGATGCCCACCAACCAATGACCAGGGTTGAGATAATTTACCGTGTGGTACGGCAAACAATAAAACTGCAGATGCACCCATAGACGGAACGATTAAAGCCGCTCCGCTAGCACCCGAAACTCTAAAACTTACGAAAGTAACCAGTACTATACCAATCACACCACCCAAACTGGCGACCAGCTTTTCAGCGTGACTAACGTTATCAGATTTCAGCGCCATAAAACATTTGAAAGCCTTAAACCAATCTCCTGATCTGACCAGCTTATTATGCTCTGCCATTAATAACCCTAAAACCCTATAAATTTTAAGTATTATTATACATAGATTCGTTGCGCTCAATAGTTTAATTAATAGCACTCTCAGTGCGCTTAATTGGTGGCCTTCTATTTAAGGGTTTAATATATCCTGAACTTTAATAACACACTGGTATTTACATGGAACAAATTCTCGAAATTCGTGATGGTTGTAATACATCAGGTCAATTACTTCGCAGTCTGGCTTTTGCCCGCTTTCTTAAAATTTATAAAGAGGCGTTTATAAAAGATTTAGAGAATCGTCCTGATAGTCGTCGATCTGAAGCAGATCATAAAATTGATTTCATTAAAAAAGTAAGTGCACGTGATCTTATAAAAATTCTGGAAACCAGTGAATTTGATGCTGCTGATAGAAAAGACAAAGCCCGAGAGTTAATTCGCTTTATGGATGGAGCATTTCATCATTATCGTGGATCTGGATATACGCGGCTAGTCCGCTTACAGAATGACGTGGTATCAACTGGTATTGAAACAACTCAAACCGTTAAAGAAAAAGTAACTATTAAGGCACAACGTCTGGCTGACCTTATTCTAGAGACACGGCGCCAGTTACTTAATAAAGTAAATATGGATCAGGGAGTACGTCGTACACCTGGTATGGATGCATCACCCAATGTAACTGCGGGTGAAATTTCAGGACATTATTTTAACTATCCTGCTGATTACTCATTACTGGCACATGTACCTTTAACTGTTGCAGCTGATATGAAAACTGGAGTTGATTACTCAACTCCATCTAATAAACGCGCAAAACCTTTTTATGAATTGAAACACAATCCATTAAATTTAGGTGATTTTAACGTTGAAGACTGGGTTTCTGTACCACTACAGGTAGGTACGTCACTACTCATTACATTTATTCATAAATCACGTGGTTGTATTGAAATGGAGCCGGGGCTTTTAAATCTGTTTCCGTTTGCAGAGATTGAAGATATCACCAGTAATCGAAAACCTGATGGTATATTTTTCTTTGGTGACCCCAACGCAAAAGAAAAAGATCTGGGATATTATTATGATCAGGATAGTGAATTATTAATTGGACTTGTACCTAATATAGATGAACTAAAGTACTTTGGTTACGCAAAAAAACCTATTCTAACCCTGCACAATGTACTTGCAATATTAAACGGAGATCTACCTCTACATTGTGGCTGCACCCGTTATGTTGTGCGTTTTGATAATGACAAGCCTTATATCGCTGAAATGTTAATTAAAGCGGACGACATGGGCAAGATTAGTCTTATAAAAAAAGAAGACGATAAAGTAACCCGACCTATTTTTTGTGGAACCGAAACCGGTGCATTTGCATGCCTGGATGGTTTTAGTGAACAGGCTAAATTACAGATGGCAGGCCGTGAAGTTGGTTACAACAAAGAGACCGGCTCAAATGCAAGACAAATTGTACCAGTTACAGAAGTTGATGAATTGTACAGACAGGACCCACTCGACATTCTTTTATACATGAATAATTTCACACTAATTGAGCCAGGTGAAAGTACTGTACAGGCAAATATGCATATAGAAGACGCTTTACAGCACTTCAGACTTGGCGAACGTGTTGCTGCGGGGTCGACTCAAACTCATCGCGGTGCAAAAGAAAGTAGTTACTGGGCCAACCCCTTCCCTTTATTAAAAGATAATAATGACGTGATATTACACCCGGCTTTATTTGAAAAGTTCTCAGAAAATGAAAAAGGCTTTATAGGTGATATGAATATTCTTATTAATCGTGGCGAGCTTAAGGTTGGGGTTGCGCATAGTCAGTTAATGGCAGGTGTTTATGAAGGCAACAACGATGAAGACCTTGAGCGTTGTGGTTTTAATGACAGAGATCAGGTTGAGCAGGAAGGCCCTGTTAAACTTGCAGATGATCTAATTGAATTAATTAAATCATCTGCACTAGAGAAACGAGAGCTTTCAAAAACCAGAGCAGATGAAGTTAGTATTACCATCGCTCTGGTTGGTGATAGTCGTACAGGAAAATCTGAAACAGCTGAAAAAATGGAAGGAATTTTACGCTTACAACTTGTTTGATCTATTTTTTATATTTATTTAATAAAAAACACCGACTTGATCTAAATCAAGTCGGTGTTTTTTATTGACTAAAATTAATTACTTATAGTTTTCATAATTTCATCTATAAGTAAAAGCATATCAACGATTAAATTTCTTTGTTGGTCTGGCTCGCGCTTATTCGCTATAAGTAAATCAGCTTGTTAGCAAAACCCATAATAATCAACATCAAGCTGTTGGAGAAATAAATATGATAGTCAACGACATTATGAACACTTCAGTTAAAACTGCTTATATCGACACTCTAATTCAGGACATCGCTTCAATCATGTGTTTCAACAAAATATCAGGCGTGCCTGTAGTTGATAGTGATGAAAAACTAATTGGTGTATTGTCTGAAAAAGACATTTTAAAAGCTATGTTCCCTGATGTAGAACAGATAATGCAAGAAGGAGCAATGCCTGATTTCGAATCTATAGAAGCTGACTATAAAGGTTTACTCGACAAAAAAGCCGGTGATTTTATGACGCAAACCGTTGCTTCTGTTCGACCTGAAATGCCACTTCTTAAAGCGGCTTCAATGATGTGCGTGAAAAAGATTCGCCGTATTCCTGTAACCAATAGTAAGAATAAATTAATTGGAATAATTAGTATTGGTGATGTACATAAGGCTATATTCCAGGAAAGCCTGCTGAAAAAAGCATCTGAAGAAGCTGCATAACTAATTTAAGTTTATAAAACTGATATAAAGTAACCTAAAGAAACTCTGACAGGTATTCTGGTATGCGTTGTTCTAACCAGAATTCAGGATTAATAATTGTTCCAGAAATAAAGCCAACATGACCTCCATGTTGGCTTAATTCTAATTGAGTACTTGATGAAAGTTCCACTTCCTCAGGTATTATATCTTTTGTCATAAAAGGGTCATCTAGTGCAAGCAAAATTAAACTGGGCTTTTTAATTTTTTTAAGATACTGCCTGGAACTGGATCTTGCATAATAATCTTCTACCCCTTTAAATCCATGTAACGGCGCCGTTACTAAATCATCAAACTGCCAAAAGCTACTTAACCTGTTAATTTTGTCTGAATTTAAATTAATTAGCTTTTCATAATTATGTTGCCTGGCTTTTACTATTAATTTGCGTTTTAAGTTACCTATCAGATGCCGTTGATATATTTTTGAGAAACCTTGATTTAACTTATCCGCACATGCATTTAATAACATCGGCGCACATACACTCACAATCGCTTTAAAGGGTGACAATTTACCTAGTTCCGCCTGTAATTTTAATAACATATTACCGCCTAATGAAAAACCGACTGCGGCTAATGAAGAGTCAGGAAATTTTTCCTGTATCCACTTTACTAAAATTTTAGCATCTTCTGTTTCACCACTATGATAAGAACGTGGCAAGCGATTACTATGCCCGGAACAACCTCTAAAGTGCATTAACAACCCCGTCCAGCCCTGTTTTTTTATCGCTAACATAATGCCTCTGGCATAGGGAGAGTCAATTGAACCTTCAAGGCCATGAAAGACAATAACAATAGGTTTCTTGTTTTGAGGTTTTTCAGTCCACATCAAATCAAGAAAATCACCGTCATCTAGCTCCAGAGTTTCTTCAAGACCCGTAAACTTTAATTTATTACGTATAAAAGTTGGCAATAACGTTTGCGCGTGAGAGTTACTCAGACCAAAGGCGGGTTTAAACGTGCTTTGTAAAATCATTATTTAATATTATCTATAAAACAGGTTATTATTAATTACATTATATGAATTAAATAAAATATCTAGTAGTTAGAAAACTATTCCTGAATCAGAATTAATAAATGCAATGAAACAGATACTTGTCTATTCCGACTCTATATCATGGGGCTTAATCCCTGGCACACGGCAACGTCTGCCAATAACTAAACGCTGGTGTGGGATAATGCAAACAACATTATCATCACATGGTTTAGATATTCAGCTTGCCGAAAATTGCCTGAATGGTCGAAGAAGCGCATGGACAGACCCACAAAAAGACGGTAGAAATGGCTCAACTGGTCTGGCGCAGTTAATTGAAGCTCACTGCCCGCTCAAGCTGGTTATTATTCTGCTAGGAACCAATGATTTTCAGGCCATACACAATGCTGATGCAGCCGCTTCTGCAGCAGGTACGGCTAATTTAATCGATATTATAAGAAAAGCCCCCATCGAACCGGGTATGCCAGTAGCCGATATTCTTATTGTTTGCCCGCCCGCTATAAATAACCCCATAGGAGAGCTTGCCATTAAGTTTGCAGGCGCAGAGGTAAAATCAGAACAACTGCCGGCGGAGTTATCAAAAATAGCCCATTCAAAATCGACCTGTTTCTTTGACGCTAATACGGTTTCCAGGGTCAGTGAAATAGATGGTGTTCATCTTGATGAGCAAGGTCAATACAATTTGGGAAAGGCGCTTGCTGAAGAACTGATTAAGTTAAAAATTTTCTCATGATTGCTTTACCAAACACCTTAAAGGCATGGCAATCAAATGGTTTTGATGCGGAATTCACCCATATATTTAAGCTAGAAATCGCTCAGCTAGATCATAAAGAACTGCCATTACAGCAAGGACTGTCTCTTAGCAGTTATGTTAGTAATGAAAAAGTCAGCGCTATTATTAATAAAACTGAAGAAACACCCAATAGCATTATCATAAAATCTGGTATTTTTTATAGTGGTATTATTGCAGGTTGTAGTTGCTCAGATGACCCTGGCCCACTGGATACACAGAATGAATATTGCGACCTTCTGATTAATATTGATAAACACACGGCTGAATCCTCAGTTAAACTAATTACAGAATAATTCATTTATATCCGGCCTAGCATCTATTGCTCTATACCGTTAAAATTAGCCTCAATTATTACCACCAATAGAGATCATACTCAGATGGGCAGAAGTTTCGAAAATCGTAAAGCCTCTATGGCTAAAACGCAGGGTGCGAAAGCCAAGTTATATTCACGATATGGTAAAGAGATTTATGTCTGCGCCAAAAATGGCGGTTCTGATAGCGATAGTAACCTGGCTCTACGCCGCTTAATAGAAAAAGCCAAAAAGGAACAGGTTCCTGCGCATGTTATAGATAATGCACTTAAAAAAGCTGACGGTGGCGCAGGTGAAGATTTTGTACTCGCCCAGTATGAAGGTTATGGCCCTGGTGGCTGTATGGTTATTGTTGATTGCCTAACAGATAACAACAATCGAACTTTTACCGATGTTCGTCAGTGTTTTGTTAAAAATAGTGCAAAAATTGGTACTCCAGGTACTGTTAGCCATATGTTTGATCATCAGGCACTTTTTGCTTTTAAACATGATGATGAAGAAGCCATACTTGACGCACTTATGGAAAAAGACGTTGATGTGACCGATATTGAGAATGAAGACGGTATGATTACGATACTCGCCCCACATACTGAATTTAATAAAGTGAGAACTGCATTAAACGAAACTTTTAGCGATATTGATTTTGAAATGGACGAAATCACCTACCTGCCTCAAAGCTCCAATATGATTACAGGTGAAGATATTGAAATATTTGATAATTTTATTAATGCGTTAAACGATTGTGATGATGTACAGAACATTTATCATAACGCAGAATTTGAGGACTAAATTTAATTTATATTTAAGCCGCCATTTTAGATACTAGTTAATGGCAGCTTTTTATTTATACCTCCCCCACCTATGAATTCTCCTATTGATAAATCACAATTAATAAGCAGACTAGAAAATATTCTGCCCCCTGATTCAGTTTTACACCAGACAGAAGACCTGCACCCTTATGAGTGTGACGGTTTATCTGCTTATCGAAATCTGCCCTTAGCCGTCGTATTACCTAATGAAATAGCACAGGTTCAGGCTATCTTAAAAGTCTGTAATGAACT
>Ga0316205_10001583_pt1 | contig 27538 bp, 24 predicted proteins | sample 3monthpyrite_MG_FD_204941 | JGI IMG/M metagenome (GOLD analysis project Ga0316205, IMG submission 204941) | Microbial mat bacterial communities from mineral coupon in-situ incubated in ocean water Damariscotta River, Maine, United States -... | ecosystem: Environmental > Aquatic > Marine >... | reverse complement strand
TTGTATTCAAAATAATAAAAAAGAAAAACTTTGGTTAGGTAAATTTTATTATGATTTCTATTGTAAATAACCGCTATGTAAGAGTTCTGATAATTTGTATTATTTCGTATTGTTGTTTAGCCGCTTGTGTTACAGCTCCACTTGAAATTAAATACAAATCATTTAATGATCAATCTTACTCCAAGCGCCCAAATCTAGCCATAGTCCATAAGGATTCTATCGAGACATTACTTAAAAGCCAATATTTATTAATTGGTTATATAGATGTTCGGCGTAATATTCGTAAATGTTATGAAGATGATTCCTGCGTGACTGTAACTGATGATATGCCAACGGAGAAAGACGTGCTAAGAGAGGCCGCTGATAGAGGTGGTGATATTGTATTTATATTAGAAGATCGAGATATATCTACCAACATTAGTAAGTCTATTTGCACGGCAACCTCTGTTAGTGCTACGACTGTTAATGGGATTGTTCAAATGACAACAATTTGCACATCATATGCAAAAGTATACGGCGTACTGGAATCAAAAGTAAGTAGAGCGCTGATATGGCGCCTTGATCCCGAAAACGCGAATATTGAGGCAAATTCGCAGGCAATTAAAACTGCGATGCTAACAATGGCAGCCCAAAAAAAAGCAAGTAATGAAGAAGATGAAGGCTTTAGTTTATTTAATAAAGACAAAAAAGAGAAATACAGTGCCCCGTTTAAACTCGCTTATGAACGTGCATATGCAGGTGACAAGAAATATCAGGCTATCCTTGGGTATGCGTTTGAGACGGGTAAGGGTGTAAAGAAAAACTATACAAGAGCATTGTTCTGGTATAAAAAATCGGCTAAACAAGGCTTTGCTCTCGCTCAGAGCAGATTAGGATCAATGTACTATCTTGGGAAGGGGACAAGAACAGATTATAGAATGGCTTTTTTTTGGACAAAAGCAGCAGCAGAGCAGGATAGCGTGAGGGCCGCATACAATTTATGTGTTTTGTATGGTAAAGGTTTAGGGGTTACACAAAATTATAAACAGGCTTTCAACTGGTGTAGTAAAGCAAAAGAGAAAGGACATGTTTCTGCTTCTGTTAATTTAGCTAATATGTATTTAAAAGGAAGGGGTGTTGATGTCAATAAGAAAGTAGCTTTGGAGTTATACCAAAATGGAGCGGAGAAGGGGAATAGGATCGCACAATACAATCTTGCGGTTAATTACTTTAAAGGGAAAATAATTGAGAAAAATATAAAAACGGGTTTAAAATGGCTAAAAAAATCTGCAGGTCAAAAATTTCATCCTGCCCAATATATGTTGGGATTATTTTATGAAGGTGGATATGGTATCAAAGCTAATCCAAAAAAATCATTAATCTGGTATAAGCGCGCTGTAAGAAATGGAAGTAAACGTGCATATAATCGTTTAAAGAAGAAAAATTCTGTTGGTAATGAGTAGCATGTATTTCATGAAGGAGTCCAGAGGTCGTGTTTCACCATGATGGATCTGAAAATATTATTATCGATCATGATGGCTAACCATTTTTGTAAATGTGCATAAGGGAGTTGGTCGAACCAGTTTTTGTCTACATAGGCACATTGTCTTATAAATGGGAATATAGCAATATCTGCAACTGAGATACAGCTGCCTACTAAATAATCATGTTTTGATAAAACATGATTATATGTATTCAAGTATGTCTCACAAATTTCACGATAGTAATTCATTCCATGCTCTGGATAGCGATCCGCATACTTATAATGATCTAGGTGTGGTTTAAATTCGGTATCATTTAGGTTAATTAAATCGTATAGCGCATTTTGCATATGGTGATTTTTTGTTACGCGCCAATCTTCAGGGTCATATTGATTAAGTGCCCATTTAATGATGTCCATACTTTCTTCTAATACAGAACCATTCGTTAGCTGTAAAACAGGAACAGTTCCCTTAGGTGATATGGATAAAAGTGCAGATGGCTTATCAGATAATTTGACTTCCCTGTGTTCTATATCGATTTCACTGTAATACAACGCCATACGGGCTCGTATTGCATATGGACACCGACGAAATGAGTATAATATTGGAGTTTGATAGCACATTAAGTACGTCCAATATAAAATATATTGTTCATTCTGACTTGTATGTCGAGCTTAAGTAGTGAGTGACCTTGGCACGGCCCATAAATACATAACCCATCCTCTATTCTAAACTGGGCAAAGTGACTTGAGCATTGTATGTATTGTTTGCAGCCACTATTTATCTCAGATGAGGCGCTGTCGAGTGATATCCATCCATGCGGACATTTGTTTTCATAGGCATATACCTGGCTATTCTTTGATACAATTATAATAGATATAGGGCCATGATTAGTGTCTATATGGCGTATTTCAGCTCTATTTTGTATAAGAGAGTCTAGGTTACAGATGAATGTCATTGCTATTAGTTATATATATCAATAAGTTGCAGTTATTCATGAGTATCCTTTGTGTAAATAAAAATTAGTAATTCTAATTAAACAATATAAAATCTTATTGAAAATAATGCTACAGTTTGAATATATCTATAAATAATAATAATGGTACACATGAAGGGGGAGAGATGAATAAAATCACCATTGAAAAGGACTCATTTACGCTTGATGAGAAGCAATTAGATCATGGATCAGTGACAATCGGAAGAGCTGAAGATAATGACATTCATCTTGATGACCCGATGTTAAGTTCCTATCATGCAAGAATAACAACATTTTTTAAAGCTTCGCATGTTGAAGACTTGAACAGTACAAACGGCACATATCTAAATGGTAAGCAAGTAATGACACATACTTTGCATTCAGGCGATACTATTTTAATGGGTAGCCACAAAGTGACATTTCATTCTGATAATAGTTAATAGAAATTTATAAATGAGCTTTCATAAAATACATAGCTACTATATAAAAACCATAATTTAAATTTTATTTTTAGTAAATATTTTTTGCGAAAAAGATATTTGCATAAAAAAGTTAACTATTATTAATGGATACAAAAATCACACCTATTTTCGTTAATCACTCTGAGTTAATGGAAAGGCTATCCTCGAATGCAGTTGTTATTACGGGTAACTCCAGACTTTCTGCATATCTTATAAAATCTTATGATACATGGATGCTCGAAAAAGCAGCTAAGGCATGGGAGACACCGAATGTTTTATCCTGGAACGCCTGGCTTAATCGAACATTCAAAGAATATTACCTGGTTGATGAAGAAACAGAGAAACCTATAGTTATTACTGATTCTCAAGAACGGATAGTATGGGAACAAATAATAAAAAAAGCGAATACGGATAGTGTTTTATTGCAAATCTCAGCGACTGCTAAACACGCAGCTGCAAGTCGTAAGCTCATAAAGCAATGGGATATAAATCTTGGGGAAGAAAGACAATATCTTAATGATGATGCATTAGCTTTCTTATCATGGTTGAAACAGTACGAATCTAGGTTAAAAAAGAGAAAATGGATCGCTTCCAGTGATTTACTATCCTGCTTATTTGATATATTTACGTCGAAAAAATTATTCGCGCCAAAGAAAATTATTTTAACAGGATTTGATGAGTTTAATATACAACAAGAACAGTTTTTGTTGTTTATGAAATCTAGTGGTTGTGTCGTTGAATGGGTCAAGCATGAAAGTAGAAATCAATCTATACGCTGTGTAAAAGCAAATCAAGTAAGAGAAGAAATTGATTGGTCTGCCAGATGGGCTAGATCATTATTAGAAGAAGATAAAAAAAATAGAATTGCTATTGTTGTTCCTGAGCTGAAACAATTACGTGACATTGTTGACTTAACTTTACAAAATGTATTTACGCCAATCGGCATTAGCCCAGCATCAAGCGGTATGCATAAAGCCTACAATATATCATTAGGTAAACCATTATCTGAGTACGCATTTATTGAAACTGCATTATTGATACTAAGGATAGATAAAGTAATGGACATTGAAGAAATGTCCAGCATATTAATGTCACCATATATTCGCGGATGGTCAGGTGAACTATATAAGCGTTCATTATTAGAGCAGAAAATTCGACAATCAGCTAAGTTGACTGTGAAGTTGGATTATGTATTAAAGTGTGCCGTTAAAAAGAGTCTTTTTTCGTGTGCTGAATTTTCTATGCAGCTAGAGAAATACTCAACCGCTAAGCGAACATTGCCATCAATGGCGCGCCCAAGTGATTGGGCTAATTTAATTGCAAAAATGTTGGATGAAATTGGTTTTTCTAAAGGTAGGGAGCTATCAAGTGATGAATACCAAATTGCTGAAGCGTGGAATGAGTTGTTATATGAATTAGCAAGCCTAGATAATACATGTGATTTAATAAAGTATTCTACGGCATTAAATTATTTAACTAGGTTTGCAAGTGAACGTGTTTTTCAACCGAAAACAAACGATACTCCGATTCAGGTACTTGGCGTCATGGAGGCATCAGAGCTTGAATTTGATTACATGTGGATAATCGGGTTGCATGATGCTGTCTGGCCACCAGCACCTAAGCCAGATCCTTTTATACCCATTACGGTGCAAAAGAAAAAAAATACACCGCACTCGAGTGCGGATCGAGAATACAATATTATTAGTAAAATAACTAAAAGACTCATATCTAGTTCCAGTCATGTGGTTCTTAGTTTTCCCGCTATGAATGCAACTGATATTTTACGTCCAAGCCCTTTGTTAAAAGACTTTGAAACAATCGATATCGCTAATATTAAACGATGGGAAAGCTCAAGTTGGAAGCAATTAATCTTTAAGTCAGCATCATTAGAAAAAATAATTGATAATCTCGTTCCAGTAGGGAAAGGAGAGATGTTAAAGGGTGGAAGTCAAATTATAAAGTTACAGTCTTTATGTCCATTTAGGTCCTTTGCAGAATTGAGACTAGGTGCGAGATCAGTTAATAAACCAACAATTGGAATAACGCCGATAGAACGCGGTAGCATTATTCATGAAATTCTCGAGTACATATGGGATGAAATTTCTTCTCATGAGCAATTAATTAAATTAAGTGAAGTCTCATTAAATGAGGTGATTAATCGTCTAGTGTCCAAAGTTATGGTGAATTATGCAGATAAAACTTCTGTTGATATACCAAAGCATTTTATGTTGCTTGAACAAAATAGATTAGAACGCTTAGTGCATGATTGGTTGTCGATAGAAAAATTACGTCCTGCATTCAAAGTCTTATCAACTGAGCATAGCCTAGAGCTTAATATGGGCGGAATTGTGATTAATCTAAAGCTGGATAGAGTTGATGAGCTTGAGCAGGGTGGTCAACTTGTTATTGACTATAAAACAGGAAATGTTTCACCTGCACAATGGTTTGGTGATCGGCCACAGGATCCTCAGCTACCATTATATAGCGTCGCAATGCCGGGTAAATTATCTGCTTTATCATTTGCACAATTACAAACTGGGTCTCTTGGCTTTAAGGGGATTGCTGCAAATAAAGACTTGGTTCCTGGTGTTAAGTCATATGAGCAATTACTCCAATCAAAGCAATATGATAGTTGGAGTGCTTTATTAGATGAGTGGCAAAAAGTTGTTGAAACATTGGCTGATGATTTTCGACATGGTAATGCAGCCGTCGACCCGCTGGATTTTCCGTCGACATGTACATACTGCAACTTGACTCAATTATGTCGAGTGAATGAATTGATGGAATCAAAATAAAAGGCGATATATGAAATTTGAGTTAATAGATAGTGTTGAGCGAAATGAAGCGCTGAATCATGAGAACTCATATATTATCCAGGCTCCAGCAGGCTCAGGGAAAACCGGGCTGCTTGTACAACGCATACTTGTTCTGCTAAACAAAGTTAATGACCCAGAGGAAGTACTTGCGATCACGTTCACTCGAAAAGCAGCGAGCGAGATGCGTGATAGAATTATTCAGGCTTTGATCGAAGCTGAAAATGATACTCTGCCATCTGATGTATATAAACATGCCACATGGTTGTTGGCGAGAAAGGTGTTATTACGAGATAAAGAAATGAAGTGGGGATTGATACATAATCCGGGAAGGTTACGGGTTATGACAATAGACTCATTGAATGCTAGTTTAGTTAACCAAATGCCGTTGTTGTCAAAGTATGGATCAATGCCTTTAGTCGTTGAAGATGCTATTGATCTGTATGAGGAAGCTGCAACTAACACAATTGATTTGCTTAATGACGACTCCATTTGGACGAGTTCAGTTAGTAGCCTTGTTAGTCACCTAGATAATAGATTGGATTACGTTGTAGCCCTTATTTGTAATATGCTAACTAAGCGTGATCAGTGGCTACGTCATGTTGCCGACCCAGAGCATCCTTCGATTGATAGAGAAAATCTTGAGTCTGCTTATGTGAGAATGATAGAAGGTTTTTTATATGAGTTGACCTTGGAATGGCCAAAAGAGATAAACGAAGAAATTATTGAAGTTGTAATGTTCTCATCTGAATATTTAAAGCATGATATCAATGTCGTCGACTTCTCACGTAATGACATTGATTTTTTACCAACATGGAAGTATTTGGCCGACTTGTTGTTAACAAAGGATGGCACTGTACGTAAAACGGTTACAAAAAAACAAGGATTCCCTCCAAAAAGTGAAGCAAGCAACAAGGGTGAAGCACAGGTATTTATTCAGAAAAAAGAAAAAATAATCAAACTGTTAAATAAATTATCGAATTACCCCGATGTTGTGAGCCAGTTAAATAGAATACGCGCTATGCCAGATCCTAAATATTCAGATGATGAATGGGAAATCATGCAGGCATTGTTTGAGATTTTAAGGATCTCGGTAGCGCAACTTGAGTTAGTATTTGGTGAAAAAGGAAGTGTAGATTTCACCTCAATATCGCAGGCTGCTTTGCGTTCATTAGGTACTGCGTCTAATCCGACAGATTTGGCGTTAGCCTTAGATTATAAAATATCACACATACTAGTTGATGAATTTCAGGATACCGCTTGGGCTCAATTTGAGCTGATCAAGAAACTTACGATAGGTTGGCAAAAAAGTGATGGTAATACATTATTTATCGTTGGTGATCCTATGCAGTCGATTTACCGTTTTCGTGAAGCAGAAGTAGGTATATTTTTAGATGCATGGAGTAAAGGAATAGGTGATATAAGATTGAAACCATTGTGCTTGAAAGTTAATTTCAGATCACAAAAAGGAATCATTGACTGGATCAATGATCGATTTAAACATGTCTTACCTGAAAGCGATAATCTTGAAACAGGTGCAGTAAGTTATGTTAATTCAATAGCAGTCAATGAAAGTCTTCCAGGTAATGCATGTGTTGTACACGCATATCTAGAAAAGAATGAAACAAAAGAAGCTGAAGATGTTTTGCAAATTATTAGGAAAGCACAAGTTGAACGACCTAATGATAGTATTGCAATATTGGTAAGAGGCCGCACTCATTTAGTGTCTATTATCAAGTTGCTCAATGATGCAAATCTGAATTATCGTGCGATAGAATTAGAAGGGTTGTCTGGAAGACCTGTTATACAGGATTTATTAGCCTTACAGAAGGCATTATGCAACTTATCAGATAAAGTTGCATGGTTTGGTGTATTGCGAGCACCCTGGTGTGGATTAAATTTAGCTGACTTATTAAAGATTGCGCAATTTGACAAAAATAAAACTATTCCCGAAATATTAAAAAACCAAGCCTGTCTTGATATATTAAGTGATGATGCACGCGAAAGGTTGAATCGTATAATTGCAATGTTAGATTGCTCTCTAGCAAATCTTTATGTAAGGAATCTACGCCCTTGGTTGGAAGGTGCATGGATTATTATTGGCGGCCCTGCGTGTTTAACTGATGACACTGACCTTGAAGATGCAGAAATATTTTTCCAGCAACTGGAAATATTAGAAAGAGTACCTATTTTCAAATTGCAAACAGAACTGATTAAGGCAATCGATAAGTTATATGCATTACCGAATATGAATGCTAATGAGTCTCTTCAAATTATGACGATACATAAGTCCAAAGGTCTTGAGTTCGATACAGTTATTTTACCAGGTTTGGGATATCGTCCAGCATATAATGATAGTGCATTAATTAAATGGTTTGAGCGACCACGTGAACCACATGGAAATGATCTTTTAATGGCGCCTATTAAGCAAACTGGCACGAAAGCAAACGAAAAATATCAATTGTTATGTGAATACGAGAAGCAGAAAGATAATTATGAAAATGGGCGATTGTTATATGTGGCTACGACACGCGCAAAAAAATATTTGCATGTAATGGGGCATGTAGCATGTCGTTTTGATTTACCTGAGCCTAAACTGGTTCAACCAGTCGCAGGTTCATTATTATCTTCTTTTTGGCCTGCAGTAGAGAAAGACTTTCAACAACAGCTCATTCATTTTATCAAACATAATGATGACTTTCCTATCAGTGAGCGTACACATTATGATGAAAATCAGGCTATTTCTTATAGTCGCCTAGATAAGAACTGGCAGCTACCGAAGGCTCCTTGTTCATATGAATTTGTTGAAAAAAACAACGCATTAGAAGAACCTCCTATAGAGTTTGACTGGTCAGGTGAAACGGCAAGATTTATAGGTATAGCAGTACATGAGGTTTTACATGGCATTGTTAGTTCTGGAATTAGTGTAACCAGTTCCACGCAACTGCCTTTATTTATCAATCAAGCCAGGTATTTCTTGTTGAGTTCAGGAATTTCTCATCAACAATTAAATTTTGCGTTGACAAAAGTCGAGCTCGCACTGAAAAACATTTTCAATGACCCTAAAGGCAGGTGGATTTTAGATGGCACCCATGTTGATTCAGTCTCGGAATATTCTTTAACAGGTTTAGATGGAGGCGTGATAAAACATGTCATATTAGATAGGATGTTTGTTGATGAGGATGGTAATAGATGGATTATTGATTATAAAACCGGTGCGACTGCAGGTGATAGAGAAGCGTTTATGGATAGAGAGCAGGAGCGTTATAATCAGCAGCTTATTACTTATGCAAATATTTATCGTCATTTAGATATGAAGCCAATTAAGTTAGGATTGTACTTTCCTTTATTTCAAGGCTGGCGTGAATGGGATTATAATGACCAAGTTTAAATTATACGCATTCACATTATTAATTATTAAGAAGGTATGCTGGATAAAAACTAATATATCGAATAAAATTATTAAACATTGTATTTATGTGTGGCTAGCAAAAAAAATTGATTATATATGATTATTTTAGATCAAATAATAATGCATTATAAAGTACTGTTGCTCGCATTAGTTGTTATTTTTATTGCCTTTTTTGTTTATTATCGATATAGAAAAAATCGGTTCTCAATAAAAACACATAAGCAATTAAAGCGTATATCATACGATATAATAAGTAATGTTGTATTAGATAATGGGTTAGATCAGTATGCTCAGTTTGATTATTTACTATTAACAGAACAAGGTATTATCGTTCTGGACGTTAAAAACTATGAAGGACATATTTTTGGTGCTGATAAGATTGATGAATGGACTCAGATAATTAATAGAAAAAGCTACAAATTTGATAATCCTTTTTTTGAATTAAGTCATAAGATTGAGCTATTAAAAGAAATTAATAAATCAATTAATATTAGCGGATTATTATTATTTACTGATGATGCCGATTTCCCCAAGGGTTGTCCTACCAACGTCACAAATTTAAAGCAGTTAAAAGATATTTACCCTAAAATAGTAAAACAAGAGATACCTGTCGCTATGCAGGGTCCTTGGAAAGAAATTAAGAATAAAATAATTTCGAATAACTAGTTGTATATAAATTAGCCAAACTCATGCGTTCCAATTGCAAGATTCTTATATTGTCTAATCATAATAATTGTTTTTAAAATATCTGCTTTAGTGATTTGATCGATATTTAGGCAAATCATTATTTCAAAGTGATTTACTTTGCTAGTAGGTGAGATATTTATAAACTGCTTTATTTTTTTTTCATTGGTAATATTGTTCAGTAGTTTGTAATATTTACAGGTCATAAGGTGTGTTTGCCATTTGACGGTTTGGCCATTGAAAGGTCCTTGAAATAATAACCTGGTCTCGTCATTAGAAGTACTTTTAATTGTATAGTCATCATTGATCATAAGTGGGTGTATATGAGTTCAGATTCACAAGAATCTTTCTTCTCAATCGACATTAAAGAGAATGAATTCATTTCCTATTATAGTGGGAAGGTGAAAAATATTATCGTCCGGTCCGAAGATAATAAAACGATTCAATTCCCAGCACAATTGTTACAACAATTTGTTAGTCATTCAGGTATAAAAGGGCGATTTAGGATTCGTTACGGAAAGAACCATAAGTTGCTGTCTATTGATAGAGCATAAAATATATAATATATAACAATGAAAACAATTACTTAGCCGCCTCTGAATGAGTAATGCATTTGAAACTTCTAGAGACTATTGTAATAAAGGGCTATTCTCAGTATATTGTTAACTAATTGAAATTATTGTTAAAAGCTCATATGAAGAAGTTCTTATCAAGCCTTAATTTACCTTTTAATAAAGGTGAATCACAAATAATAGAAGACTTACGTAGAAATAAACTAAATATTTCTTTGCCCCGACTTAATGAAAAAAGTAAGCAATTTGAAATAAATAGTAAAAAGCTAGAATCACATCTTGCGTCTTATAATGTTGAGAAATCGCAACAAGTTATAGAGTCACTTAAGTACCTTGAACAGCTTAATAAAAGTGAGGTTAAAATTCAGGTTAGATATGACCTGACAAATATCGTTTTAACGACTGTCAGTCAATCCATTAATAATATCTACCGTAACTATGTGTCAAAAGGTGTTAGTTTTCCTGAGAGCACAGAAAGAAAAACAGAGCTTACATCAACAATTAGTTTACTTCAGAGTTTGATAGTTTCGTATAAAGTAATTTTAGCCAAAGACTATGCGTTACCAATCAAAAAATTTAATCAAAAATTAGATCAAGTTAAGTATATATCATTAAAAATCATTGAGCTTACTTTGTGGTTACAAAGAATGTTAGCTGTGCGATTTCAGAAATTATCATCGCAAAATTGGAGAGATCTTAATGTTATATTTTCTGTATATGCAAATCATTTCGACATTGAAAAAGAAAAAACATTAACTGAATTTTTGTCACTGTATCAAGCGTCTGGAATTGTAAGTGCTAAAAATAATAAACGTAGTGTGGCATCAATGTATCTTTCGATACAGATTTTTGGTCTATTAGATATATCAAGTTGGCCTTCGTATTCATTACAGTCACTCGAAAAATATATAGAAAAACATGAGGAGTTAATGACACTGTCATTTGATGATGCATGCGAAAAATTAGGTGAGGTTGTCATTACGTATTCCGAATATCATAATGCGCCCATGTTTGAAAAAGATGAAACTGGTCAGGCTTCGTGTTGTATCAATATAGATAAAATAAAGAAACAAATCGGCAGTGATATCGAAGCGTTAGAGAAAATTAATTTCATCGGTGATGGAGATAAAAAAAGATTAAAACCTAGTGGTAAGGTAGAAGACCTTGAAGATAATGCAGGCCTGATGCAGCTTTTTTTAAAAAATCTTTCTAAAGGCGAACGCCAGGCAGAAAGAAAAGCGTTGTACGGAGCTAAAATTGTTTATATCTATAATGGCCTCGCTGCAAGTTATCGGTTGTTATATGAACAAAAAGAATCAAGGCCCGGCAGTGCCGATAATGATGGGTATTTACAAAATGCCGCTGCTAGGAATTCATCATTGCTATTAGATTCTGATGCTGATGCGCTAGAATCTCAATGGAGAATAGTAAATGAAAGTACGGGTGGTTATTTGATCCGAACGACAGAAACTAAATACATGCATTCCATGGAAGTAGGTCAGCTAATCGCAATCACTTCAGATGAAAAAGGAGACATACCCCAGTTAGGGTATATAACTAGACTCGACAGATTGCTTGAAAATGAAGTTGATGTGGCAGTAGTAAAGGTTACGAATTTTGCTGAAGCGGTTACTATTCTTGATCCTGGTCAGGAACATAAAGGCCATGATTTATTGCCAGGTATATTAATAAAAGATCTTACAGATGTTTGGCAATTGATTTTACCTAAACAAGTTAATTATGTTGCAGGTACACCTGTAATAATTAACAGAGGGAATGAGCATATTCCTGTGCGATTAGGCAATGTGGTATTGTCTAAAAAAGGGTTTGTTCTATTTGACGCTAGGTCGCCCGGGTTAAGATAATACGTATTTTGAGACTATAGAATGTTGTTAACTATTAGGTTTGTGATGTTGTGTGCAAAAATAGCATTCATAGTATTTTTGTTGGCGTTAATTTATCAGGCTGATATAAAAGCTGATGTTGCAATATCAGAAAAAGGGTTTGATGATACCTTGTTAGAAGAAGGTGTTCAGTTACCAGGCTGGTTTAAGCTTAGTTTTCTCGACATTAATGAAGATATAGAAGAGGCTAAGGAATCTGGTAAAAAAGGGTTGATGCTCTATTTCGGTATGAGTAAATGCCCATACTGCAAAGCATTAATAGAAAACAATTTTGGTAGAAAGGACATTGCAAAATATACGCAGAAAAACTTTGATGTTGTAGCTATCGACGTAAAAGGAAATAGAAGCGTTAAAACGTCTGCAGGAAAAACCATCACTGAACAAAAGTTTTCTATTATAAATAACGCGCATTTTACACCAACAGTTATTTTTTATAATCATAAAGGTAAAGAGGTTCATAGATTGGTTGGATATTATGCTGCTTACCGATTTCAGGCTGCATTAGAATACGTGGCCGATGCGCATTATGAAAATGAATCATTCAAGAATTATCTGGCGAGAGGCGGTCTCCAGGAGCAGAGTGGTGAAAATGAAATAAACTACCGTTCATTCTCTATGGCTAAGCCATTTGTGTTAGGACGTAAAACTATAGCTGCACAGCGACCACTATTAGTAATATTCGAAAAAGAAAAATGCCATGCTTGCGATGTATTACATGAAGGGGTGTTAAATAAGAAGTCAATTATAGAATTCTTAACTGAGATTGATGTAGTCCAGTTAAATATATCGCACAGTAGTCCAGTTATCACCCCAGATGAAAAAAGGATTAGTGCTAGGAAATGGGCGGAGGATTTGAATGTATTTTATACGCCAACATTAATCTTCTATGATGAATTAGGTGAAGAAGTGCTTAGATTAGGTTCTGTAGCACATTTCAACAGATTAAATAATGTAGTCCAATTTATCAAAACTCGTGCATATAAACATTATAATAATTATGCAGAATGGACACGTAATCAATAACGTTGCCTAATAGCTTGTTCTTACTTTTGAAGCAGCCAGAGGATTAAGCTTGGTTAACACGAAAAAATCAACTAGCGACAACCAAACTATTTTTTCACTAGAAGAATGGATGAATAAGCTGGATGGAATATTTACAGATGGACAGCTAGACATCATTCGTGAAGCTGCTGCGATGGCATTAGTTGCGCATAAGCATCAGAAAAGAGCATCAGGACAGCCTTATGCGATTCATGTTTTCGAAGTAGCAGAAATACTAATAGACCTAGGGCTTGATTACGAGTCTATTGTTGCAGCTATTTTACATGATGTAGTTGAAGACACCTCAGTAACACTCGAACAGTTAGAATCAATCTTTGGTAAATCCATTAGCACATTAGTCGATGGCGTTACGAAAATGTCATTAGTGAAAAGCGCGCCAGTAAAGCCACATGGAAAAAATAAAAAGCATTGGGGGAATTCAGAGAGCCTGCGAAAAATGTTGTTGGCAATGGTTGAGGATATAAGAGTTATTTTAATAAAACTTGCAGATCGTTTACATAATCTGAGAACCCTAAAGTATTTATCGATTGAGAAACAAAAACGAATAGCTGAAGAAACATTGGAGATCTTTGCACCACTAGCAAACCGAATGGGTATTTGGCAAATAAAATGGGAGTTGGAAGACTTATCGTTCAGATATATTGAGCCTGAGCAATATAAAAAAATTGCTAATTTACTTGATGAGCGTAGACAAGATAGAGAAGAGTTCATAGCTGAGGTTATCAGTATATTGAACGTTGAATTCAAAAATGCTGGTATCAATGCAGTTTTATCTGGTAGGCCCAAACATATTTATAGTATTTGGAAAAAAATGGACCGAAAAGGCGTTGCATTCCATGATATTTTTGATGTTAGTGCCGTGCGTGTTCTCGTTGATAATTTATCTGATTGTTATGCAGTGTTAGGTATTGTTCATACTCTCTGGCCTCATATACCCAAGGAGTTCGATGATTACATAGCTACACCTAAAGGTAATAACTATCAATCTTTGCATACAGCAGTTTCGGGCCCAGGCGGGAAAACGCTTGAAGTTCAGATACGAACGAATGAAATGCATGATCGTTCAGAATTAGGTGTAGCCTCTCATTGGCGTTATAAAGAAGGTGGGAAATTTGACCAGGGTTTTGAACAAAAAATAAAATGGTTGCGACAACTATTGGAGTGGAAGGATGAGGAATCTGATGCCGATGATTTTGTAGATAGATTTAAATCAGAGGTTTTTGAGGATCGTGTATATGTCATAACCCCACAGGGTAATGTAGTTGATCTTACCATGGGTGCCACACCTCTCGATTTTGCATATTATATACATACAGAGTTAGGGCATCGATGTAGAGGCGCAAAGATCAACGGTTCGATTGTACAATTAACATATAAACTCAAAACAGGTGATCAGGTAGAAATCCTCAGTGCAAAATCAGGCACTCCCAGTCGTGACTGGATGAATCCACATCTCGGTTATTTAAAGACCTCACGTGCAAGAGCTAAAGTGAGAGCATGGTTCACATTTCAAGATCTTGAGAAAAACATTCAAGCAGGTAAATCCATTTTAGATAAAGAATTATCAAAGCTGGATTTGTCTAAAATGAAGCATATAATACTTGCAGAAAAGTTGCATGTAGGTAATGAGCAAGAACTGTATGCTTCGATAGGTAAGGGTGATATCTCTGTTGCACAAATTGCAAATGCGGCACAGGAAATTTCATCGCCTATTACCGATGATGCAAAAATTTTGTTAACTGCGAAACATGAGAAGCGAGATAGTCATCAGGGTGATGTTAAAATTCATGGAGTTGGGAATCTTTTAACCTCAATTGCACAATGTTGTAAGCCTGCTCCAGGGGATGAAATAATAGGCTATATCACTTTAGGAAGAGGTATCAGTATTCACAGAGCGGATTGCACTAATGTGTTGAAGCACAGTAATGAACGATTAATAGAGGTTTCATGGAATCGAGAACAAGCTGAAACGTACCCTGTTGATGTATCGATTATTGCTTACGATAGGCAAGGTCTACTAATGGATATCACAAGTGTTTTAACAGATGAAAAAATTAATGTGCTCGGCATGAATACATTAACGGATATCCAAGACCATAAAGCAAAAATGAAATTAACTATAGAGGTTAGTGGTATAACACAGCTAAGTAGATTGTTGTCAAAATTAACACAGCTATCAAATGTAATTGAGGCTAAAAGAAGCCGTATGTAAAAAGTATCTTGTTTTTTGTAAGAATGTTCTATAAATAATTGATTATAAAGAAGTATATATTATTTATTCTAACCATAAATTATTGAATTTTGACGCAGTGAAGTGTATGTAAATAAATGGCGTCCCCGAGAGGATTCGAACCTCTGGCATCCTCCTTAGGAGGGAGGCACTCTATCCAGCTGAGTTACGGGGACCTGATATTCAAAAGTGAGTATATCAAATAATAGATCCTCTGCTTTACAAAATTTTGTTTTATTTCGTTGGCAGAAAATATAATATACCTAGTGCAGACTATATCCTTATTCACATGTAAAAAAGTATTTAAATAACAGCTTAACGACAGTATTTATTAGCAAAATACGTCAATTTTTTACGATAAGCTTTAATTTTACGTGCGTTTCCTACATAAAAATAATAATTATTGAATTCCAGATACTCGCGGTCGTTACTATTATCATGAAATGATGATAGTCTCAGTTTTTTAAAGTTAAAATATTTTTCACCCTGGTTATCATAGTCAGTTGGACAGTTCTTTACAGTTTTCTAATCTCCACCACTCGGTGTCCAGATCTTTCGTCTAACTTTTTTGGTTTTTTGGCAATGTGAGTCTAAGGTTTTTTCTTCTTTTTGTAATTTGAGATAAAAGCCACAAGGTGCAACGATATCACCCTTTCTGTATTTAAAATTTTGATAGAACCCCTTGCGTTTATCGCTTCCGTACCATCCTTGATCCAAGTTTCCTTGGATGTACTAAGTTCTCTTATTGCATCAGCTAACATTTTCGCTTTATTTTGCTTATACGCATTAGCCTGCCATATTGTTACTGTACGCTTCTCAGTAGAAATAACTGATTTAGGTTTGGCAGGAGTCCATTTTCCTTTTGTTTTTGTACCATTGTATATTTTTACATAACCTTTTGCCCAGGTATTGCCTTTAATCTCAGCGCTGCCAGCAATTATCGCATGGTCACTAACTTTTGCATTTTCTCCTATAGAAGCCTCTCCCTGGACAATCGCATTACCATAAACGCGAGCCTTACCAGTTACTTATGCTTATCCTCTTATGATTGCATTGCCATATACCTTGGCGGAATCCAAAACCGAGGCGCTATCAAAAATGGCGGCGGTGGGTGCAATAAAAACATAATCTCCGACGTTGGCACTATCACTCACAAAGCCGCCTCTACGCGAGTTTCTCTTACTTTTATAGTTCGTATATTCGTATAATAGTAGCCAGTTTGATTTGGACACTTTGATGACATGACCGTGGTGGCATGTGCGGAGTTTAAGGGCATGCTGAGTAATACCCATAATGTAATCAAACAACTGAGGATACAATATTTTCTTTTGATAAAACAATTAGCGTCATTATTGTTCATTAGCGTAGCCTGAGAGACGGTTTTCGATTATTAATATTTATCGGCATTAACATTCTGTGACTTTAGTAAAAATTAATATTGACCCAACTTTATTTCAGGGTTAATGTAATTGAATGCCAAGCTAAAATAACGCTTAACATTTTAAGTGCTTCAAAAAAAGTTCCAGATTTTATAAAACATTACTTATGGCCTGATATGGTTTCTGTGATTATCCCGTTTATAAATGAAAATAATCATTTATCTGATTTGATCAAGCAGCTAACTTCTGTTGTGGCTTATGGTCATGAAATTATTCTGGTTGACGGTGGTAGTTCTGATGGATTTAAGCTAAGCAATGCTGCTGAGGGAGTAACGTTATGTTCTTCGTCAAAGGGAAGGTCAAAACAAATGAATTATGGGGCAGGTATCGCTAGGGGTGATGTGTTTTGGTTTTTACATGCGGACACAATACTTCAATTTAATGTGATGCACTACGTTGCTCTCATAGAAAACATGAATTCTTGTTGGGGTCGATTTAATGTAAGTCTATCAGGTAGTAATAGTGCTTTTAAACTAATCGCTGCAATGATGAACATACGTTCGTCGTTAACAGGTATTTCAACAGGTGACCAAGGTATATTTATTGGCCGTAAATTATTTGATGTTGTTAAAGGCTATGATGAAATTGAAATCATGGAAGATATTGGTATCTGCAAGAAACTAAAGAAACTGTCATCTCCTATGAGTTTGCAATTAAAATTAACGACTTCAAGCCGCCGTTGGCAAGAAAAAGGGATACTAAAAACAATTTTAACAATGTGGCTCATGCGGGTTCTATTTTTTATTGGTATAAAACCGTCTACGCTGATAAAAATTTATGAAAAATGAGATGTTGCTAAACAATTGTGTGATTACAGTATTTGCAAAAAGTCCTTTGCCAGGAAACGTTAAGACTCGTCTTGGAAAAGATATTGGTTCACGAAATGCAGTACGTTTATACAAAAAAATGCTATATAAGGTGTTGAGTAATATTACTAAATACAATGACTATAACGTTGAGTTATGGTGTGCACCAGACACTAAACACCCATTTATTAGGCAATGTTCAAGAGAATTTGACATTACATTGAAAAAGCAAAATGGAAAGGATCTTGGTGAAAGAATGTACTATGCATTCAAGAAATCGTTAAGTAAATACCAGTATTGCATTCTGATAGGGTCTGATATTCCTGATATAAGTATTGATGATATTGAGAAATCATATTCTTTATTAAGTGATACCACTGATGTTGCGATTATGCCGACTAATGATGGAGGCTATGGATTGATTGCAACAGGTAAACGGATGCCATCCTTATTTCGAGGTTTAAGCTGGAGCACTAAAAGTGTTTTAGAAAAAACGCGCAGAAAAATAACTAAAAAAGGTTATAGGTATCAGTTATTGAGTAGTAAAATGGATATCGATACAAAGCAGGATTTAAGGCAATACAGATTCATTGGCTCAAAAAATGAGTCGTATCTATAATTTGTTAGGCGCTATCTTTAGGTAGATGGCGCATAAGATCTCTTTGTAACTCAATAACAAGTCTTGCAATTGTTCGCTGATCTGGGTTTGCCAAACCAATAAATTTTCCACCTACGCGTTGTTGTTTTACTTTTTGGTTTTTGTCTGCATATCTGATTTCCAATTGGCAAGTGATGCTATTCCCTTCATCAAGTCTGATTTCACAATAAGGCAGAATTTCAGACATCTGGAAACGATATGGCTTTTCGAGTTCAATACCTGCGCCTGTATCTGATAAATTAATGATGTGCCCGTATGCGGGCGTCCCATCTTCACGCCTGAATTTAACAGGAATATTTGTTCCTAAGCCAATATTTATGCGATAGCTCTGGCGTTTTTGAAAATAGAGTAAATAATCAGGGAACTTGAGTTTGTATATATGAAGTCCATTTTCAACTTCTGTTTCAATGAGCTCACAACTGAAGTGGACAGCGATTCCGTCAAGTTTTGTTTCTATGTGAAGTGTTTTATGAATTAATAATAATTCATGTCCGGCTTTTTTACTTAATTCATCAATAAGAATGAAATTCTCTCTGGTGTCTATGTAGAGAATGGCACTGAAGAAAACATCTGGAACGCCAGGGATTGTTGTTTGAAGTAGGGCACGATGAGATCTTAGTTTTTCTAATATTTTCTCGGCTTCACTTCGATTTGTGATTTTCTGTCCGTCCACAATATATTTACTAATTACCCTTGATTAAGGGTTTTTATAATAACGCAATATGAAGTAGTAGGCCAGATTATACTTTTGCTATAGTTCTGCCCAGGCCGTTTTGATCCTCCTGACCATAGGCATTGTATGTTTGTTGGCTATTTGTTTGACCGTATAAAAGTGACAGAGCTTGTTTTACAGCACGCAGACCATTATCAACGATACAGCCATTAACTTGATTCATTGACTGGCAGTATCTGACTTGATCAATGAAATCATGCCATTTTTTTCGTAATATATTATTCTGGTCGCACCAGGTTATACATGATTCGATGCCATCATTGCTCGGTTCGTAACCGCAGGATGTTACTAATGCAGATATTTCATTGTGATAATGATTTAGCTGTTTAATCATTGCGCTCTTTTCATCACTATTATTCACTAATAAATCAGATTCGCTGGGCAAAAGTTTTTTTTCTTCTGTTAATAAATCATTAAGTGAAAGGGTGTCTCTTATACTTAATTTTAGTATTTTACCTAGAGATGTATAACAGTCTTTTTTATTCATAATATTGCCTTAACTTGCTGCTTCCAGTAATGATTCATAACGGCTGAATTTTTCTGCGATACGTTCTGCTGAGATAACATGATTGCCACTATTAATATTTTCTTTTACATGTGCAACTCTTTCGCTATCTACAATAGGTATAGTTTCAAGCTGACTTTCCAGACGTTGTATTAGTTTCGCTGAATCGGTAAATGTAATGGTATCAGTTGCACTGTTGCTATCTTTGTTGCCGGAAGTTGGCGCTGAGTTGTTATCAGTTACCGTTGCTTGTTTGTTTTTAGATGCATTGGTTATTTGTGCATTGTTGATATCGTTAATAGATATAGCCATGTTAAATACTCCTGGAAGATAGGTGCGCGGCACCCTTTATGTTGTCGTCAAAATAAGAAAATTCTTTAGTAAGGCTCATAGCATGTTGACCTTTACTTGGCCTCGTTTTATTGCGATTCCTTCGATAATTCGCTTGGAATTTGTATTCTTTACACGCACTTGCTCACCTGCTGCTGCATCATTAAGTGCTTTACCTTTCATTCTTACAGTGATGCCCGCTGTCTCAGCAATAATCGTGACACTTTCACCACGCTTTATTAATTTAGATTTTATGAGATGAACCGGTGAAATTATTTGTCCCTTATTAATCATGCGTTTGGCTAGTGTACCTTCAAGCGCAGTAAAGTCATTTATGTATTGTCCACGCAAAGAAGTGATGTTGCGTTTCATTAATTTTACTGAATCGGGCTGTATTCTTTCACCACGAAGGATGGATGATTTAGCAACATAGACAGGCTTATATGCATGAACAGACGCCTGGATATAAATTTTCCATGGCTGAGTCTTGATACAACTGACTTCTACAGTCATGTTGCCAGGCATCGTATCGTTTCTCATTTGTACATTAAGCGGCTCAGAACATTTGGCTAATTTTAAGCGATGATCCAGTTGACCAACTTGTATATTAATATCATTCAACTGATATTCGACTGATTTTTCTGTTAGGTACTGTTTGACGCTCCCCCGTATATTTTCATGGCTTTCTATTTCACGTTGTGTTTCTGCACCCACCATAGTCACCGGCAAAAGGATGCCTAGCGAGAATGTAAGAAATAAGTTTTTTATGTTAGTTTTTTTCATAATTTCTATTAAATCAGTAATATAGCTGTCATATTTTTAAAGTGCGTCAAAATTAAGTCACATTTGGCGTTAATTTTTACTTTTACAGGCAATAATGCAAGAGCTATGCCGATTAATAATATTTAAGTTTAAAGTAAGTAGCGCCGATATATTTTGGCAGATCATTATTAAAGACTTGGAGCGTGGGAAAATGGCGGGACTTTTAGATACGGTTGATATGCGTACACAACTGGCGGGACATAACCGCATGGAATTGTTGTTGTTTAGACTGGGAGGTAGGCAGCAATTTGGTATTAACGTATTTAAAGTACAAGAAGTGATTCAATGTCCACCATTAACCAAGATACCAAACTCACATAGTGTTGTGAGAGGGGTAGCTAATATGCGAGGTAAAACGATTAGTGTTATGGACCTTGCCATGGCTATTGGTATGCCCCCCGTCGAAGATATAGAAAATAGTTTTATCATTATTACTGAGTATAATCGTACAACGCAGGGCTTTTTGGTTAGTTCAGTTGACCGAATTATTAATATGAAATGGGATAACATCATGGCGCCGCCGAAAGCGACAGGTCGCAGTAGTTACCTCACAGCAGTAACTAAAGTAGAAGATGAATTAGTTGAAATTATCGATGTTGAACAGGTTATGTCTGAGGTTAGTGGTGTTGTAGTTGAAGTTTCTGATGACCTTGTTGATACAAATGCTGACTCTGAAACGAGAGTTAAAAGGATATTGGTTGCCGATGACTCTGTTGTTGCCCGTAATCAGGTTAAGCGAACACTGGAGCAGATAGGTTATGAAACTATTTTGGCAAAAAGTGGCAAAGATGCATTAGATCAGTTACAGGCTATGGCTAAAGAAGGGCCGGTTAGCGATCAAGTTTCATTGGTTATTTCAGATATCGAGATGCCCGAAATGGATGGTTATACTCTGACTACTGAGGTTCGTAAAGATCCGGATTTACGTCACCTTTATATTATGTTACATACTTCCTTAAGCGGTGTATTCAATAATGCCATGGTTGAAAGAGTGGGTGCTAATAAATTTATCGCCAAATTTAATGCTGATGAATTAGCGACTGGTGTTATGGAAGCGATCAATGAGATCGAATCAAATTAGCTGGTTTTTAATCTAAAATGAGTCGAAATTGAGCAATAAAATACACCGGCTTAATGCCGGTGTATTTTATTGTATAACCTGTATGGTTATTGTAGTGTTAATTTTTCTTTGTTTATTTCGATAAATAGCGTAACCTTTTAATATTGGGTTACATGCTAATGTTGTAAATTTAACAATTTTTAAGATGTATGTAATAAGTAAACCAGGTAAAAAAATAGATGATACAAAAGCCCGGACAGAATAACCTTAATGCCAAGGATTACGAGGATTTTAGAAAATTTCTTGAAAAAGAATGTGGCATTGTTTTGGGTGATAATAAACAATATCTAGTTAGTAGTCGCTTGAGCCGTTTGATGCATGAGCATAGTCTGGAGTCACTGGGTGATTTAGTTATTTCGCTTAATTCAGATAGAGCCCGTGAGCTAACGAATCGTGTTGTAGAAGCAATGACGACTAATGAAACATCCTGGTTCAGGGATATTCATCCATTTAATACACTTAAAGAACGCATTATCCCTGAATTGGCAAAAAATCGTAGAACGCCATTACGCATCTGGTCTGCAGCCTGTTCATCTGGACAAGAACCCTATTCTATTAGTATGACGATTCAGGAATTTTTAACATCTAACCCAGGGTTGTTAAATACAGATGTGCAGATTATTGCTACAGACATCTCTCCTGCAATATTGCAGACAGCTGAAAAAGGGCGTTATGATGATATGTCCATGGCAAGAGGGTTATCTCCTGAAAGGAAAAAGAAATACTTTAAGGAAACACCTAATTATTGGCAAATCAATCCAACTATCAGTTCCAGGGTTCAGTGCAAGCCACTAAATCTTTTGCAGAGTTATAGTTTACTTGGACGTTTCGATATTATTTTTATCCGAAATGTTTTGATTTATTTTTCGACAGAATCTAAAAAACAAATTCTGGAGAAAATGTGTAAGTCACTAAACCCCGGTGGTTATTTATTTTTAGGTGGATCTGAATCCATTACAGGCATTACCGATCAAATGAATATGGTTAGAACTAACGGCGGTGTAGTTTATCAATTAAAGTCTTAATTCTCAGTAATGCTCTTTTTTTAAAAATATTTTTAGCAATTCTTGCCGCTTAGCGGAAAACATTGCCGCTTTCATTTAGTTTTTCCATTTCAAATCTGCTAAATCCCTTTTATTCATTGGTCTGTTTCATTTTGGCACGTCTGTTGCAATGTGTTTATTCAAACGAGTCAACAGGAAGCAGTAAATGCCAATAAATTTTGACAAAGCACTAGGTAGTCATGAACAAGCACTGATGATCCAGGCTCGTCGTGCCAGTGTTATTTCGTCAAATATTGTCAATGCAGATACGCCTAATTACAAAGCAAAAGATATTGATTTCAGGCAAATATTGAAAAGCTCACAAGGTGATATGTTGAAGATGTCAGGGACAAAAGCGGGCCATATTACATCGTCTGGCACAACTATTAGTGGGTCAGACTTGAAATACCGTGTACCACTTCAACCAGCATTAGATGGTAATACAGTTGATCTGGATAAAGAAAAAGCAGCCTACACTGATAATGCAATTCGTTATCAGACAACCTTACAATTTTTAACAGGGCGATTTAGCGGCATGAAAAACGCCTTTAGAACGGAGTAAAAAATGGGTTTATATAACGTATTTGATATAGCAGGGTCAGGCATGAGTGCGCAAACAATACGCCTTAATACCGTTGCCAGTAATATGGCCAATGCGAATAACGTTACCACAAATAAGGAAGATGCTTATCGGGCAAAGATGCCAGTGTTTTCAACTGTTATGCATGATGTGCAAAATAAACGAGAAAGTGCAGGGGTTCAGGTGTTAGGCATAGAAGAGAGTACAAAAGAAGCCACTCGATTATATGATCCAGGTAATCCTCTTGCAAATAAAGAAGGTTATGTTTACCAGTCTAATGTTAATGCGATTGAAGAAATGGCTAACATGATTTCGGCTTCACGTTCATATCAAAACAATGTTGAAATTATGAATACAGCCAAGCAATTGCTGCAAGCTACATTGAAGCTGGGACAGTAGGAGTAAAATAATATGACAACAGTAGTCGATAATAATGTTTTGCAAAATTTAGGTGTTAGTAAACCAACAGCAAAACCAAGCGATAAATTGGGTCAGGAAGCTTTTCTTAAACTAATGACAACTCAATTACAAAATCAGGATCCATTTAAACCCATGGAAAACGGTGACTTCCTCGGGCAGATCGCGCAATTCAGTACAGTTTCAGGTATTGAAGATCTGCAGAGTTCTTTTAAAGATTTTGCTTCTGCATTAACGCCTAATCAGGGTTTGCAAGCAGCTGGCTTGATTAATAGAAATGTTTTGATCGCATCCGATTCACTTGGTTTAAATGGACAAGGCATGAAAGGCGCGTTCGATTTGCCATCAACCGCAACTCAAGTATCAGTTTCAGTTTTTGACGCAGGTGGAGCATTGTTGCATAGCGCTAACCTTGGGCCTCAAGCAGCAGGTGTGAACAGGTATCAGTGGGATGGGGTTTTATCAGATGGCACAACACTTCCTGCAGGGAATTATAAAGTAACCGTCGATGCGATTATTAACAATGAAAACATAGCGCTTAAAAATTATGCTGATGCGCCGGTGGAAAGTATTACTTTTGGTAGTGGTGGTAATAACATAAATGTCAATGTTCAGGGCTTAGGTAGCAGAGCATTTTCAGAAATTTTACAAATTAGCTAATAGATAGGGGAATTAACTATGCCTTTTAGAATAGCACTTAGTGGTTTAAATGCAGCATCAGCTGATCTGCGTGTTATCGGCAACAATGTTGCCAATGCAAGTACAACAGGGTTTAAAAAATCACGCGTTGAATTTGCAGATATTTACGCTGACTCATCAGGTTCAAATGCAATAGGAGCAGGGGTTAAAGTTTCTTCCGTTAAGCAAGAATTTGCTCAAGGGAATATTGATTTCACCAACAATAACCTGGACATGGCTATTAGCGGGGAAGGGTTTTTCAGATTGAATGAAGGTGGTGAGATAAAATATAGCCGGGCTGGTAGTTTTGGTGTGGATCGATCAGGGTTTGTCGTTAACAGCGAAAACCAAAGACTGACGGGATACGTGGCTGATGCGACAGGCACCATTACCGGGGCGCTAGATGATATTCAAATAAGTACCAATGACCTTGCACCGAATGCAACGACTGATATTCAATTAACGGCTAATCTGGATTCATCTCAAGGTACTCCAGCAGTGTCACCCTTTAATTCGCTCGATGCTAGTACTTATAATAATGCAACCTCATTGACCACGTTTGATTCTTTGGGTAATTCATTGCTGCAGACTTTGTATTTTGAAAAAACGGTGAATTCTGGCGAATGGAATATGTACACCTATGTGACGACTCCACAAGGAACAAATCTGCCAGTTACTCCATTAGGCCAAGCAGCGGGCACGCCAACAGTTTTACAATTCGACACTAATGGGGGATTAACTTCAGTGGTTCCAAATAATGGAGTGAGTGGGACGATTGCAGGATTTGATCCGTTGTCATTGACAGCGACAACAGGCGCGGCTGATTTAAATGCAACGATCAATATGGGAAATGTAACGCAGTATGGGTCTGAATTTGCTGTAAATGGTTTGATACAAGATGGATATACGACTGGGCGTTTAAGTGGTGTGGACGTAGGTGACACGGGTGTTGTTACTGCACGGTATACAAATGGTCAGTCATTAACATTGGCCCAAGTTGCAATGGCTAACTTTAGTAATTTGAATGGTTTGTTGCAATTAGGTGATACCACCTGGGCTGAAACATTCGACTCGGGATCTGCGTTAGTGGGTACACCTGGAACAGGTACGCTAGGAGGTATTCAATCTGGCGCTTTGGAAGGTTCCAATGTTGACCTAACAGAGCAGCTAGTAAACATGATAACTGCACAACGTAACTTCCAGGCGAATGCACAGGTAATAGAGACAGCGGATACTGTTACTCAAACAATTATCAATATTCGATAGTGATTAGCGACATGAAAACGACTGACAGCAACGAGGAATAAGCAGTGGATAAAATGTTATACATTTCCATGTCTGGATTGAAACAAATATTACAGGCGCAGACTGCAAATTCACATAACCTGGCTAATGTTAGTACACCTGGTTTTAAAGCTGACTTGCAAGCATTTAAAGATGTACAGGTTTACGGTGACGGTTACGCCAGCCGCAGTTATACCGAAGCCAGTGCAACAGGTATGGATCACTCTGCGGGAGCAATTATTAGCACAGGAAATGATCTGGATATTGCAATTAAAGGAGAAGGTTACCTGGCGGTACAGGCTAGCGATGGACGAGAAGCTTATTCGCGTGCAGGTAATTTGCATATTAGTACAAACGGAATTTTACTTGATAGCTCTAATCATCCTGTACTTGGTAATGGTGGACCGATCAGTATTCCACCTGCACAAAAAATGGAAATTGGAGTAGATGGAACCATTTCCATTATTCCATTAGGCGCTGAAGCTAGTTCATTAGCCGTTGTAGATCGCATTAAGTTAGTTAATCCGGAAAAGAAACAGTTAGTTAAAGGTGAAGATGGACTATTGAATGTAAAGGACGGGAATGCAGCAGATACCGATGCCAGTGTGAGAATCGTACAAGGTGCGGTTGAAGGTAGTAATGTAAATGTAGTCGACGCAATGGTTAATATGATCAACCTTGCGCGTACATTTGAAATGCAAAGTAAAGTCATGCAGACATCAAAAGAAAATGACGCGAGGTCTAGTAAGATTTTGTCACTTAATTAGTTAAAGAGTTAAACCAGGTGGGAGATAATTTATGAATCCAGCATTATGGGTTTCAAAAACAGGTGTCGATGCACAGCAAACGCGTATGACGGTTATTTCAAATAACCTTGCTAATGTAAATACTACAGGCTTTAAACGCGGTAAGGCCGTATTTGAAGATTTGTTGTATCAAAATATTCGTCAGGTGGGCGGGCAATCTTCACAAGGTACACAGTTACCTTCAGGGTTAGCTTTAGGTGCCGGTGTTAGAACAGTGGCGACTGAAAAAATTCATACACAGGGTAATGTTGTCAAGACAGATAATACGTTAGATATAGCTATTCAAGGCCGAGGATTCCTTCAGATTCTAACGCCAGATGGCACTACTGCATATACGCGTGATGGTGCTTTCCAGGTAGATTCCAGTGGACAAGTCGTTACGTCCAATGGTTATACATTGCAGCCTAGTATTACGATTCCAGCTAATGTTTCAACAATCACAATAGGTTCAGATGGAACAGTTGAAGCACTTGTGTCAGGGCAAACCACACCAACAACACTTGGTACGATTCAGTTAGCTGATTTCATTAATCCTGCAGGGTTACAGGCAATAGGTGAAAATCTTTATAAAGAATCAAGTGCAAGTGGTACGGCTACAACGGCAAATCCAGCTAGTTCAGGTTTAGGTTCATTACTACAAGGTTTTGTTGAAAGTTCAAATGTCAATGTTGTTGAAGAATTGGTAAATATGATTGAAGCCCAGCGAGCATATGAAATGAATTCAAAAGCAATTTCAGCAACAG
>Ga0316205_10001582_pt1 | contig 27558 bp, 18 predicted proteins | sample 3monthpyrite_MG_FD_204941 | JGI IMG/M metagenome (GOLD analysis project Ga0316205, IMG submission 204941) | Microbial mat bacterial communities from mineral coupon in-situ incubated in ocean water Damariscotta River, Maine, United States -... | ecosystem: Environmental > Aquatic > Marine >... | reverse complement strand
CCGGGCGAAAACGCCCGCGATGTCGTTCGCGCCATGCTCGATCAGTTGTTCCATGATCGCCTCAACGCCTGTATCCTTCTGTCTATCCATTTTCGGTTCTCCATGGTTGGTTTTGCAATTCCATGGAATACCAGATTGGATCGCCCTTGCCGGGGCATGCCCCAGCAAGGGCAGCAAGCGCGATCTCCAACAAAATTTCCAGACGACAGGTTACAGTACCTGCAAACGTGTACACGAGTTCGATTCTCGTACTCGCCTCCATATTCTTCTAAAACAACGGGTTAGCAATTGGGCTGTTAAGCGCGACACAAAGTGGAGCGTAGATGCCATGAAACTGGCCGCCTATCTAAGCCCTTCACGACACGGAGTTTTTTACTTCCGTTGGCCACTTCCTCCGCAAAAAGATCAAATTCGAGAAACGCTGCGGAAACCTTCGCTCTATCCAATATGCCTCGGCGCTCCCTTTCCCTTCGCTGGCCAATGCCTGTGCGTTTAGGCCAATTATGCTGGTTTCTGGCGGCTATTGAGCATAGGGGCTGAAGGTTCGCGCCAATTAGCCCGCTCGCAGCAGGAGCGAAAATAATTCGTTTTGTTCTATCTCGCGAAAATCCGCCAAAAAGGGCTCAAATCGCGGGTCAACCGAAAGGAAGGTGATAAATTCGAAATCAGGGTCCTCGACATAGGCCGCCTTGCGCATCACCAAAAGTATATTTGGCCGCTGCGCAATCAAATCATCCACAATCGCGCGGCGCGATTGCGCGAGTATCGCCTGCAAGTTTTCACATTCAGGCGCAGAAACCCCGCAATTAAGGCGTGCAAGACCGTTTAATGCACCGGGGATGGCCCACAATGCCGGATATCTGCTTGTCCAGCCCACATTGGCTTCCAGAACATAGGGGAAGGCCTCACCAAGGTTGGTGGAAAGCGACATCATCCGTTTGGGCTGGTCAAAACCCTTGAGTGTTTGAGATAAATACCCGACCCACGGGTTCGTATAAAACCCTTTGTTTATAGCATATCCATTAATAAAAAATACCAATAGCAAAGAAAACAGCCGCATAGTGGGCTTTAGCTGCGGTTGCACCACAAACCAGCCGGCCGCAAGCGCGACAAACATGGTGATCGGCAGTGACTGGTAGGCATACCCTGTCCACTGCGCCAAGTATATGAACAGCACAGACAGGACCACCGCCGCAAGGCTTCCGGCACCTTTGGCCCTTCGTGCACCGGCCAATAATAGCCCTGCAAATGCGGCAATATAGATCGGCTTCGCACCCATTAACACCGTTAGCCCGTCATACCCGTAAGCCCCGTATACCTGAATGCCAAGGGGCACGATGTCACTGAAATAGGCCGGATGAAACCGGGCAACCAACAAAACATAAAGAAGGCCCAAAAGCAGGAATGCCAGATTGCTAGGCGCAAAAACCGGTCGGAGTGATTTTAATTTGACGATCTCCACCAGGGTGAGCGCCACAGGAATAAGCATGAAATGTGGTTTCATCATCAGGCCAACAGCGGCAAAGCATGCCCTGACAACGCCGCCAAAACCGGAATCGGGCCTTGGCAAAACCAAAAAACCAAAAACATAGGGCAGCGCCAGTATCACCATTAAATGCTCGCGCTGCGCAATATTCGCCATCGCCGGCACCGTCACCGCCAGGGCTGCCAGAAGCAAAACAACCAGCCGATTTGGCTCGGAAAGCGAATTATCATGGTTTAAAATATGCGCAACCCAGGCAAGGCTTGTGAATAAAACCGCGGCTGTGAAGGCATAGATTGCGCTGGCATCGCTGATGGTGAGGAAATCGGCCAGCCAAATGGCGGGCAGCACCAGATACATTGCCCATGGCGGGTTGATCTCGATAATGTCAACATAAAGCGCGGCCCCCGCAAGCCATTGCCGCATTGCCACCAGATACCAAGCCACATCATGGTTGATATAGCGGCCGCTAAACGCCAAGAAAAACACCGCCGCGATGACGAGCGAAAACAATATGCCGGGCCAAACCCGCTCACCCTTGCCCAACACAGCAAAAACCCAAAACCTTGCCACAAAATAGGTGAGCAACGGCACAGAGGCTGCCGTAATTGCCATGGCCAGCCAAAAACTTTGCCCACCTTTGGTATAAACAAGATAGGTGATGGTGCTACTTGCCGCCAGCCCCATTAGCGCCACCACCGCAAAGCGCACAAAACGAACCGCATGATCGCCCTTCACTTCAAATGTTACACGCGCATGGCCAATGAAAGAAAAAACAACCGCAGCCACAAAGCCTGAAAAATTGGCAGCCTGAGGCGGCAGGGAAATAACCTCTTTGGCGATGAGCGCAACCGTCACATGAAGCAGGGTTGCCACCATGCCGACACTGGCAAATCTGCTCAATTGCCGGAGCATTGGCCCTCCGGCCCTTTGGAAATAACGGCACAAACCGAAAGCCCTACCGGCAGGCTCAGGCGGCCAATCAAGTGGCGCTCGCTGGCAAAAACCAGGCGCATCGAATTGTTTAGCCATGGTGATGGCAGGCTGTCATCAGGGGCGCTTATCCGAAACAGCGCCTTGGCGGCCCGCAGACCAATGGCCACGGGAAGCAAAAAACTATTGAAATAAAAAATCTTTTCAACTTTCAAACCCGCGCTTGAAGCGGTTTTGCGCAACGTTGCTTTGGTATAGCGCCGAAAGTGGTGGTGGCATTCATCATGCTTTGACCATAGCCAGGGAAATGCTGGCACCGTAACAACAATTTTGCCTGCCGTCTTTAACCGCGCGGCAAGCGCGGCAAGCGTCGCTTGGTCATCCTCGATATGTTCCAACACGTCAAACAACCCGATAACATCATAGATTTTTGGCGCAAACGGTATATCATCCGGCAAAGCGCCCGCCTCTATATTCAGGCCGGATTTCTCGGCAGCAATGGCGCGGGCCTTGGTATCATATTCAAATGCATCCACCTCCCCGAGCGAGGCGAGCAGCGCAAGGTTGCCGCCGGTGCCGCAGCCCGCTTCCATTATATCGGCCCCGGCGCGCAATTTGACAATTCGCCCCAACGTGGCCGAGATGATCTGCCGCCGCGCCGCAAACCACCAGTGAACAGCCTCTATTTCGTGCATGCGCTGAAATACGTCGCGGTCCATCTTAGGGCGCCCCCTCCACACCGTGGGTTGATTTGACGATGTAAAGCGGCCGTTTGCGCACCTCCGCATATATGCGCCCTACATATTCTCCGATGATCCCGATCGCCAAAAGATTTAACCCGCCAAACATCAAGATAAGTATCACGGTCGAGGCGTAGCCCGGCGTATCGGCACCGAATACGAGGGTAAAAACCAGAATGAACAAAGCATATAAAAATGATAGAATAGAGAGAAAGCCGCCGACATAGCTCCAGACCCTCAGAGGTATGGTAGAGGAGGAAAATATCCCGTCCAGCGCCAAATTCCACAACCGCCAATAAGACCAGCTGGTTTCACCGGTCGATCGCGATTTTCGTTGGAAAGTAACCTCAACCGGTGAAAACCCGACCCATGCAAACAGCGATTTATTGAACTGCGCCCGCTCGCCAAAACTGCGCACCACATCCACCACCTGACGGTCAAACAACCTGAAATCACCGACATTGTTCGGGATTGGCTGATCCGACAGCATATTAAAAACCCTGTAAAAGGCGTTGGCGGTGCTTCGTTTGACGCGGCTGTCTTGCGACCTGTCACGCCGCCGGGCATTCACGACCTTGGCGCCCTCGCGCCATTTATCGATCATTTCGGGAATGATTTCCGGCGGGTCCTGCAGGTCCACATCGATGGGGATCACCGCATCACCGGTTGCAAAATCAAAGCCGGCGCGCAAAGCAGATTCCTTGCCGAAATTGCGCGACAGGTTGATTAGCCGCACAACCGGCCCAATATCGGGCAATTGCCGAATGGCAAGCTCGGTGGCATCCGTGCTGCCATCATTGACAAAAAGAATTTCAAACCGGGTCTGCGGGGCCAATGGCATAAGTATTTCAACGATTTTTTGATAAAAAACCGGTATGGCATCTTGCTCGTCAAGCACCGGCACAATCAGCGATACGAGCGCAATTGCCGTATCGCGCCTGGCCGCATTCTCAGGCAAAATCTGTCCCCCTTGCTGGCTGTTCACCAAATTATCTCTCGCTTTCTTTATCATAACGGCTGCGACACGGGTCAACCACCGCCCGTGCATATAAAGCCAACGCCACCCAAAAGCCAACAACAAGCTGGCGGTGCATATGGTTCCGATATAGCGCTCCAATCACTTTGTCACAGATGCGGTTGCAACTTGGTTTCATCCCCAGATTTTGGGTGCGAAAATTATTCAATTCTATGCATTGGTCGCTATGGTCGCCTCGGGTTAGCGTATGTAATGGAGGTAATCCCATAATTTTGACCAGCCGCAAAGGTCGATCGACCTAACAGCAAAACCCACCAGAATGATGAAGCCACGTAACCATTCAACCAAATTCAAAGCCTCGCCCCCGAAATTTGCCCCTTGGCCCCTGGCGGCTCATATTATATGGGCTGCTTCTGTGCTTCTGTGCTTCTGTGCTTCTGTGCTTCAACGCGGCGAGCACTGGCGAAATGGATAATATACAGCCTGCATCTACCCCGTCATCCCTCAGCCACGCCTTGCTGGCAGCGCGCAAGCCAAACCATGGCACCGCGTTACCCGCAATTGGTGATTGATGCGCCAGCTATCTGGTTTCCCTGATTTCCGCCCTTTTGTCGGCGCGCCCGCTCTGCTACACCAAGCCAAACCATCAGAGGAGAGCCGAATGGGCTTCGCTGCTATCGTATTGGCCGCCGGAAAAGGCAGCCGCATGAATTCATCACGGCCAAAGGTCATGCACCAGTTGGCTGGCGCACCGCTGATCGATCACGTGCTCCACAACGCCGAAGAAGCCGGAGCCGAGCGCATGATTGTTGTCGTCGGATACGGGGCTGAAGAGGTGGAAAAACACCTTGATGGCCGGGCCGAAACCGTGGTGCAAGCCACGCAAAACGGCACCGGCGATGCCACGCTCCAGGCCCGGGAAAAGCTGGCGGGCTTTGAGGGCGACGCGGTCGTGCTCTATGGAGACGGCCCGTTCGTCTACCCCGAAACCATCGCGGCCGCGCTGGAAAAACGCGCCAGCGCCGATCTTGTGATTGTCGGATTTGATGCCCCCGATCCCGCCGGCTATGGCCGCCTGATCATGGACGGCGATACCCTTGAGGCCATAGTGGAGGAAAAAGACTGCACAGACGACCAAAAAGCGATAACGCTGTGCAATCTCGGGGTGGTGTCGGCCCCTGCCCCGCTGCTTTTCGAGCTGCTCAATGATGTGGGAAACAACAACGCCAGCGGCGAGATATATTTAACCGATATTGCCGCCATTGCCTGGCGCAAAGGCCTTAAATGCAGCGTGGTGCTGTGCGACCCTTCCGAAGCCGCGGGCGTAAACACACGCGCCCAACTAGCTGGGGCCGAGGCCAGCTTTCAGGCGCGCGCCCGCAGCGGGGTGTTGGAAAACGGCACCACGCTGGTGGCCCCCGAAACCGTTTTTTTCGCGCTGGATACCCATATCGGCGCCGATGTGCTGATCGAGCCAAATGTGTTTTTTGGCCCCGGCGTTACCGTTGAAAACGGCGCGCATATCAAGGCATTTTGCCACCTCGAGGGCTGCCACATTTCCGAAGGCGCGGTCGTCGGCCCGTATGCGCGTCTGCGTCCGGGTGCTGAAATCGGCGCGTTTGGCAAGGTCGGCAATTTTGTCGAAATCAAAAATGCGGCCATCGGCAAAGGCGCAAAGGTCAATCATCTCAGCTATGTCGGCGATGCCGAAATAGGCGCAGAAAGCAATATTGGCGCGGGGGTAATTTTTTGCAATTATGACGGGGTATTCAAGCACCACTCCACCCTTGGTGAGCGGGTTTTTGTCGGCTCCAACTCGGCACTGGTTTCGCCGGTCAACATCGGTGATGACGCAATGATAGGCACCGGCAGCGTGGTCACCAAAGATGTCCCGGTCGGTGACCTCGTTCTGGCGCGCAGCCAGCAGACCAACAAAAAAGGCCGCGGCAAACGGCTGATGGACATGCTAAGGGCAAAGAAAAAATGAACAATCTAAATGCATTGCGCGCCATGGCTAACGCCGAAAAGGCCGCCGAAATGGTGGCTTATCATAAGCAGGAGCGCGAAGTGCTCGGCGTTTCCAACCCGCAAATAGACGAACGCGTCAAAATCTGGCGGGCAGAAATGGATATCGATGCGCGGGTGGCACTGGCTGGCGAGCTTTGGCAAACCAATGTGTTTGAAGCCCGCATCGCGGCAGCCAAATTGCTGCTGCAAGCCCGCATCAAGCCAGATGATGAAAGCGCATGGAAGCTCATCGCCTCTTGGGTGCCAGAGTTTGATAGCTGGGCCATTGCCGACCACGCCGCCAATGCGGGCGGCAAGCGGCTGGTGGCGCTGCCTTCGCGGCTTGACGAAGTCGAAAAATGGACCCATTCCAAAAATATGTGGTCGCGCCGCGCGGCACTGGTCATGACCCTGCCATGGGCCAAGCTCAATAACCTCTCCAAACAGCAAAACGCCGCGCGCGAGCGCATTCTCGGCTGGGCAGCCCGCTTTGTGGATGATCACGACTGGTTCATGCAAAAAGCCGTGGCGTGGTGGCTGCGAGACCTTTCCAAGCACGACCCCGACCGCGTGCAGGTATTTCTCGCCAAACACGGCGACCGAATGAAACCCTTCGCCCGAAAAATCGCCAGCAAATACCTCGCCAAAACCAAATAACTTTCACGCTTTCCCAAATACTCCGGGGGTGAGCGCCTGCGCGAGGGGGCAGCGCCCCCTTTGCAGCGGCCACCACAAACGCACCCTCGCTACAGCATATCTTTCAGGTAATGCCCGGTGTGGCTCTCCGCCGCTTTGGCTATTTTTTCCGGCGTGCCGGTGGCCACAATCTCGCCGCCGCCATCCCCGCCCTCGGGGCCAATATCTATCACATAGTCAGCGGTTTTAATCACATCAAGATTATGCTCGATCACCACCACCGTATTGCCCTGATCCACGATCTCGTGCAGCACTTCCAGCAGCTTTTTCACATCTTCAAAATGCAGGCCGGTGGTTGGCTCGTCCAGAATATAAAGCGTCCGCCCCGTCGGCCGCTTGGAAAGCTCTTTTGAAAGCTTCACCCGCTGCGCCTCGCCGCCCGAAAGCGTGGTTGCCTGCTGGCCAACCTTGATATAGCCAAGCCCCACCCGCAAAAGCGCCGTCATCTTATCGCGAATGCTCGGCACCGCGCGGAAAAATTCCGCCGCCTCTTCCACGGTCATATCCAGCACATCGGCTATGCTTTTACCCTTGAAATGGATCTCCAGCGTTTCGCGGTTAAATCGTTTTCCTTTGCAGCTTTCACACTCCACATACACATCCGGCAGGAAGTGCATTTCAATCTTGATCACCCCGTCGCCCTTGCAGGCCTCACAACGCCCGCCCTTCACATTAAAGCTAAAGCGCCCGGGCTTGTAGCCACGGGCTTTACTTTCCGGCAGCCCCGCAAACCAATCCCTGATCGGCGTAAATGCCCCGGTATAGGTGGCGGGGTTAGAGCGCGGCGTGCGGCCAATGGCGCGTTGGTCAATGTCGATCACCTTATCGAGGTACTCTAACCCCGTAATCGCCTTGCAGGGTGCCGGAATTTGCCGCGCCCGGTTCAGCCGCATACTGGCCGTTTTGAACAGGGTTTCAATGGTGAGCGTAGATTTCCCGCCGCCCGAAACGCCCGTTACACAGGTAAACGTCCCCAAAGGAAAAGTCGCCGTTACCCCCTTCAGGTTATTCCCCGTTGCTTCTTTCACCACCAGCTTTTTGCCGTTACCCTTGCGCCGCTCCAGCGGCACCGGAATACGGCGCTTTCCGGTCAGGTATTGCCCGGTTATCGAGGCGTCGCAGGCCGCAATCTCCGCTGGTGTGCCTTGGGCGATTATCTCGCCACCATGAATGCCCGCCCCGGGGCCGATATCCAGCACATGGTCGGCCTCTCGGATCGCCTCTTCGTCATGCTCGACCACCAGCACCGAGTTACCCTGGTCACGCAGGTTTTTCAGCGTGGTCAGCAAGCGGCCATTGTCGCGCTGGTGCAAGCCAATGCTGGGCTCGTCCAGCACATAAAGCACACCGGTCAGGCCAGAGCCTATCTGGCTGGCCAGCCGAATGCGCTGGCTTTCCCCGCCGCTCAGGGTGCCCGAAGCCCGCGCCAGCGTCAGGTAATTCAAGCCCACGTTTACCAAAAACCCGAGCCGCTCGCGAATTTCCTTCAAAATCGCCACCGCGATCTGGTTTTTTTGCTTGCTCAGCTTGGCGGGTGCGCTTTCGACCCAGTCCAGCGCTTCCTGAATTGATAGCTGCACCACATGCCCGGCATGTAAGCCGGCAATTTTCACCGCCAGTGCCTCGGGCTTCAGCCGAAAGCCATCGCAGGCCGCGCAATGCTTGGTGTTTTGATAGCGCTCGAATTCTTCCCTTATCCAGTTGCTGTCGGTTTCCCGATAGCGGCGCTGCATATTGGGGATCACCCCCTCAAACGGCCGCGAAACCTCATAAACCCGCCCGCCCTCGTCATAGCGAAACTTGATCTCCTCGCCGTTGGACCCATAGAGCATGACCTGCTGAACCTCTTCCGGCAGCTCGCTCCATGGCAGAGATTTTTTAAATTTGTAATGTTTGGCAATCGCCTCGATGGTTTGCCGGAAATAAGGCGATTTGCCCTTGGCCCATGGCGCCAGCGCCCCATTATAAAGCGTGATCGACTGGTCCGGCACGATCAGGTTTTCGTCAAAAAACATCTCGACCCCGAGGCCATCGCAGGCCGGGCACGCCCCGAAAGGCGCATTAAACGAAAACAGCCGCGGCTCGATTTCAGGGATGGTAAAGCCGCTCACAGGGCAGGCGTAGTTTTCCGAAAACACATGCCGTTCAGCGCTAGCATCGGCAATTTCCAGCACGGCAATGCCGTCGGCAAGATCAAGCGCCGTGCGCAAGCTATCGGCCAGCCGCGTTTCCAGCCCCGCTTTCAGCACCAAACGGTCCACCACCACATCAATGTTGTGGCGGAATTTTTTATCCAGCACCGGCGGCTCGTCCAGCTCGTAAAATTCATCATTCACCTTGACCCGCTGAAAGCCCATTTTGCGTAGCTCGGCAAAATCTTTGGCATATTCGCCTTTTCGGTCCCGCACGATCGGGGCCAGCAAATAGGCGCGGGTGCCCTCCTCCATCGCCATAATCCGGTCGACCATTTCGCTCACCTGCTGGGCCTCGATCGGCAGGCCGGTGGCGGGCGAGTATGGCGTGCCCACCCGCGCAAACAGCAGCCGCAGATAATCATAAATTTCCGTCACCGTGCCCACGGTCGAGCGCGGGTTTTTCGAGGTGGTTTTCTGCTCGATGGATATGGCGGGCGAAAGCCCTGAAATATGGTCCATATCCGGTTTTTGCATCATATCAAGGAATTGCCGCGCATAGGCGCTCAGGCTTTCCACATAGCGCCGCTGGCCTTCGGCATAAATGGTATCAAACGCCAAGCTGGATTTGCCGGAGCCGGAAAGCCCGGTGATCACCACCAGCTTGTCACGCGGGATATCCACATCAACCGATTTCAGGTTATGCGCCCGCGCGCCGCGCACTTCGATATTTTTAAACATGCCCACTCCCGTTTTCCGCGTGCCTAACACATGGAAACGCGGGATACAAATATGAGAACAATTCGTAAACATTGCAAGGGTTTTTATCGATACAATGCGACGCCGTTATAATATTCGTTATTTTGAATATTAGGGCTTGTAAATTGATCTGGATCAACTATTTCTATACCCAACGCAGTAACTCAACGGGAGATCCCTATGAATATGCCCTTTAACCGCCCTGCTTCCGTGCAAGGCATCGCCCCGGCCGAAGCGGTTGCCAAGGTCAAAAACAACGAAGCTATCATCATCGATGTGCGCGATATCAACGAGCTGATGTCATCGGGCACTGCAAAAACCGCGTTGCACATTCCGCTCTCGCTGTTTCAGGCCAAGGCAGACCCGAACCACCCCGAGTTTCATCCCGAACTGGATACCGGCAAACCGGTTATTCTTTATTGCGCCTCGGGTGCCCGCTCGGGCATGGCCGCGCAAATGTTGCTCGCCAATGGTTTTAGCGAGGTCTACAACCTTGGCGGCCTGATGCACTGGCACCAGGGTGGCGGCGAGATTGTGCCCGCGGCCTAAAACGCCCCCAATTCATCCATGTTACGGGCCGGATAATTATCCGGCCCTTTTTTATGGGGTATTCGTTTTTATAGTGCTTGCGCGCCACGTCACCCCGCGGGCAATGCACCATTGCAATTCCCGCCCATTTCGCTGAAACTCACAAAAACCCTGTCAACCGCCCAAGACAAAGCCGAAAATTGGAAAACATTCTCAGCCTTCCCTCTGACATCTGGCAGATGATCGACACATTTGTGTTGTCGTTGTTTCAACCGTGGCGGATGTATCAGGTTGCCATTTTGCTGGGTATTTTTGTGGCGTCGCATTTGCTGTCGCTGCTGCTCCACCCGCGGTTGGATGCCTGGATGCGCGGGCTGGAGGGGCTGCGCGCCGCGCAATTGCGGGTGCTTATCTCGGTGGTGCGCCGCACCAGAGGCCTGCTTTATGTAATTATTGTCTGGGTGGTTTACCTCGCCATGCAGGAAATGACATGGCCGAGCCGCTCGTTTCTGATCGGCCAGTTTGCCGCGATTTCTACGGCCTGGACCTTTGTAGCCATCATCGCCCGCATTATTCGCAATCCGATGATGCGGCGGCTGTTTCGTTATGGGCTCTGGGCCTATATCACCGCTGAAATACTGGGGGCGACCGATAATATCATCCAGATCCTCGATAGCGCCGCCATCAGCCTTGGAGATTTCCGGCTATCGCTGTTGATCATCCTCAAGGGGCTGACATCGCTGTTCATCCTGCTGACGGTGGTGCGCTGGCTTACCGCCCTTATCAGCCGCCGCCTGCAACCGATGGAGGAGATATCACCTTCGGTCAAGGTATTGACCGAAAAATTCGTGCGCCTCGGGCTTTATACACTGGCCATCGTCATCGCGCTCCAGTCGGTCGGGTTTGACCTCACCTCGATCACGGTGCTTTCCGGTGCCATTGGCCTTGGCATCGGCTTTGGGATGCAAAAGGTGGTGTCCAACCTTGTTTCCGGCATTATCCTGCTGCTTGATAAATCGATCAAACCGGGTGATGTGATCTCGGTGGGCGATACCTTTGGCTGGATAACGGGGCTTGGCGCGCGCTATGTTTCGGTGGTCACCCGCGAGGGCAAAGAGCACCTGATCCCGAACGAAGACCTGATCACCGGGCAGGTGATCAACTGGACCTTTTCCTCCAATCTTGTCCGGCTCGATATACCGTTTGGCGTATCTTATGACAGTGACCCGCATCTGGTGCGCGAAATTGCCAAAGAAGCGGCCGGCACCGTTAAACGCATCGTAAAAGTGCCCCTGCCCCAGTGCCACATCGTCGGCTTTGGCGACAGTTCGATTGATCTGAAATTGCGGTTCTGGATCAGAGACCCCTCTGCCGGCCTGACCAATGTGCGCGGCGATACCTATCTTGCCCTGTGGGATGCCTTCAAGGAACACGGGATCGACATCCCCTTCCCGCGGCGCGATGTGACCCTTCTGAAAACCCCGTAATCCGGCAGAGGCATAACACCCTGCGCGCTTTCCCTTGGCGCATCTGCGCTCCGGATAAAACTTGATCTATCGCAAAGCCTAGTTGCCTGCCAAAGGCTAGGTTTTTGCCAGCGAATAAAAATGGGCCTTGGTGTCGGCGGTATTTTCTGGCTTATTTGGCACTGTTCACAGGCTGTTGTGGCGATGGCGCAATAATTCAATGGAGACCTCGATGATCGAATTTCGTATTCATGGGCGCGGCGGGCAAGGGAGCGTTTCGGCGGCCTATCTTTTGGCCTCGGCGGCATTTGAGGCCGGGCGCATGTGTCAGGCGTTTCCGGCTTTCGGGGCCGAGCGGCGCGGCGCACCGGTGGCTGCCTTTGTACGCATAGATGACCGCCCGATCGATTTGCGCGCGCAAGTGAGCGCGCCCGACTATTTGATCGTGCAGGACCAATCGCTCCTGAACCTCAAGGGCATTACCGCCGGGTTGAAGGAAGGCGGTGCGATGGTGGTGAACTCAACACAGGATGCCACCCTGCTGGAAGCGCAATTCGGCTGCAAGGTTTATTGCCTGCCCGCGAACCAGCTTTCGGTTAAAGCCTTTGGAAAGCCCATTCCCAACACGGCCCTGCTCGCCGCTTTCCTGACCCTGATGCCACTTTTTGAGCTTGATGCCCTGGTAACCGCGCTTGAACACCGCTTTAGCGGCGCGGTGCTGGAAGGCAATATCTCGCTGGCCCGGCAGGTTGCCGCACAAACACCCAAAGGCATTTGGCAGGAGGTAGAACATGCGTAGCGCACTCGAAGGTTCACAGGCGATCGCCAAAGCGGTATCTCTTTGCCGCCCCGATGTGGTGTCGGCCTATCCGATCACCCCGCAAACCCATATCGTTGAAAACCTGTCCAAGCTGGTGGCCGACGGTAATCTGCACACCGAATTTGTCAGCGTCGAAAGCGAGTTTTCGGCGGCGTCGGTGGTGCTTGGCGCGGCTGCCGCCGGGGCGCGCTCTTATACCGCCTCGTCAAGTCAGGGCATTTTGCTGATGTCTGAGGTGCTGTTCAACATCGCCGGTATGCGGGTGCCGGTAGTGATGACGGTGGCCAACCGCGCCGTTTCGGCACCGCTTTCCATCTGGAACGACCATTCGGACTCAATGGCGGTGCGCGATGCTGGCTGGATCCAGCTCCACTGCACCAATAATCAGGAGGCGGTCGATACCTCGATTCAGGCCTTCAAAATATCCGAGGCAACCGAGCTGCCGGTAATGGTGTGCATGGATGGCTTTATTCTCACCCACACCATGGAAGTAATTGACATGCCAGAGCAAAAGCTGGTGGATGACTGGCTGCCGCCGTTTGATTTCACCCGCGCGCTCAACCCGGCTGCGCCCAAATCTATCGGCACACTTGTTACGCCCGATTTCTTTACTGAAGTGCGGCAGGCGCATCATACCGCCATGCAAAATGCGCTGGAAGTGATCGCGCGCACCGACAGTTCTTTTGCCGAGACCTTTGGCCGTGCCAGCGGCGGCTTGCTTTCGGTTGAGGGCGAGGAAGACGCCAAAATCGGTATTCTGGCCATGGGCTCGACCATTGGCACCCTGCGCGAGGGCCACCGGCGGCACCCCGAAGCAGGGGCGGCCAAAATCATCACCCTGCGCTGCTTCCGGCCTTTTCCCGCCGAGGCAATCCGGCAGGCGGTGAAAGGGCTCGACCACCTGATCGTGATCGACCGCGCCATTTCTCCGGGGCTTGGCGGCATTGTTGGCACCGAAGTGGCGGCAGCACTGCTGGGCAGCAAAAACCCGCCACGCCTGCATAACCACGCGCTCGGCCTTGGCGGGCGCGATATTCCGGAAACCACCTTCGCCGATCTGCTCGATAGCGTCACCAAGCCCGACACCCCCGGCTTTAGCATTTTTGATCTGATCCCAGAAAACCTAGCCCCGGAGGACCGGTAACATGGCGCAAAATCAAAGCTCCCTCCGCTCGATAAGCGATTTACGCAACAGCCAGCCGCGCTTTTGCGGCCTTGAAAGCGGCCACCGCGCCTGCCAAGGCTGCGGCGAGGCCCTGGCCGCAAGGCTGGTAATGGAAAGCGCCGGCCCCGATGTTATGGTCGCCAATGCCACCGGCTGTCTGGAGGTTTTCACCACCGCATGGCCGCAATCCTCGTGGCAAGTGCCGTGGATACACTCATTGTTTGAAAACGCCCCCGCCATTGCGTCGGGCATGGAAGCCGCGATGAAGGCCAAGGGCAAAAACACCAAGGTTCTGGCCTTTGGCGGTGATGGCAGCACCTATGATATCGGCTTTCAGGCGCTTTCGGGCATGTTGGAGCGCCACCATAATATCCTTTATATCTGCTATGATAACGAAGCCTATATGAACACCGGCGTGCAACGCTCTTCCTCCACCCCGCACGCGGCCTCCACCACCACCTCCCCTTCGGGCAAAGAGCGCATGGGCAAGCGCCACCTGAAAAAAGACATGTTGTCGATCATTGCCGCGCACCACATTCCCTATGCGGCCAGCGCCTCGGTGGCTTACCCCGCCGATTTGCAGCGCAAGGTGCGCTATGCAATGGGCATTGAAGGGCCCACTTTTTTGGTCGTTCACTCGCCCTGCCCGCTGGGCTGGCGGCATGAAAGCAGCAAAACCATCGAAGTGGGCCGACGCGCGGTTGAATGCGGGCTGTTTCCGCTGGTCGAGCTTGAGCGCGGCTCGGTGGCCAATGTGATGCCGATCAGAAACCGCCGCCCCGTGACCGATTATCTGGAAATGCAGGGCCGCTTCGGGCATTTGTTTAAAGCAGATGACCCCCGCGCCGTTGAAGAGCGTGATCATTTGCAGGCGCTGGCCGATTACAATGTTGCTACATACGGGCTGGATGGCGCGGTGGCAGACCCGATGGATACAAAAGGTGCGGCCAAAGTGCGCCGTGGTGGAGGTGAGCTATGACCCAGTTAACCCGTGGCGCTTTTGCGCTGCCCGGCACGTCGCTGGATTTCAAAACCGGTAATTGGCGCTCTGGCGAAGTGCCAAGCCATATTCATGCCAAAGCTCCCTGCCATAATGCCTGCCCGGCGGGGGAAGACCAGCAGGCATGGCTGGCCCATATGCAACAGGGCCATGCCGAGGCCGCGTGGCGCGAGCTGGTATCAGCCAACCCGCTGCCCGCAATCACGGGCCGGGTGTGCCCGCACCCCTGCGAAACCGCCTGCAACCGCGCCACCACAGATGGCGCGCTGGCCATACACAACATCGAGCGCTGGCTCGGCGACGAGGCCATTAAACATGGTTGGAAATACCCCGTAGCCACCCCCGAAGCTGATGCGCCAAGCGTGGCGATTATCGGCGCGGGCCCGGCCGGGCTTTCGGCGGCATGGCACTGCCTGCGCCACGAGCTGCGCCCCGTCATTTTTGAGGCGCTGCCACAGGCTGGCGGCCTGCTGCGCTCGGCCATTCCGGCCACCCGCCTGCCGCGCGATGTGCTGAACGCCGAGCTGGGCCGGCTTTTGGCGCTTGAGGGCATCACGCTCAACCTGTCCACCCGCTTGGGGCGCGATGTAACGGTTGACGAATTGCGGCGCGAGCACGCGGCGGTTATTCTCTCCCCCGGTTGTCAGGCAGCGTGGGAATGGGAAGTGGGCGGCGCGGTGCCGAGTGATTTGCACGAGGGCCTGCAGCTTTTGAAAGAATTCATGGATCACGGCGCCTTCCCCGAAGCCAAGCAGGTGGTGGTGCATGGCGGCGGCAATACCGCGATCGATATTTGCCGCTTGCTCAAGCGCGCGGGCGCTGAAAAGGTAACGCTGGTTACCGCCTCGGCCCTGCCCGGCCCGGGGGTTGACCCTTCGGACCTGATAAACGTGGTGCCGCGCGAGCTCGATGAAGCCCTTGAGGAAGGGATCGAGATCATCGAACACGCCACCATCAACCGCCTGATTATGCGCGGCAGCAAAGCCACCGGGGTCGAGATTGCCAGCCTCAAAAAACTGAAAGGCACCGATGGCCGCCGCCACCGCGTGACCTTTGAAGGCACCGAACGGGTGATCAATGTTGATATGGTGGTGCCCTGTATCGGCGAGCGGGTGGACCCGGAAGGGCTGGAAACACTGCTGCACGGCAAAGCCTATTTCAAGCCCGACAGCGATAGCGGCAAACTGGGCAAGGCCAATATTTACGCGCTGGGCGATGCCCGCGGCGACCGGGGCACCGTGGCCGCCGCCATTGGTGACGGGCGCGCGGCCGTGGCCTCGATTGTGGCCAATCTGGCAGGCAAAGGTGAGCCGCCCGCCGATAGCCGCCCCGTGCTACCGGCTGAACTGCTCAACACCGCCTATTTTGACACCAGCCAGCGCACCCAAGCGCCAAAGCTGCCGGTGAGCGAGCGCGGTTTTGACACCGAGATCGAAGGCGATATTGGCCGCGCTGCCGCCATGGCCGAGGCGGCGCGCTGCATGTCTTGCGGCGATTGTCTGGCCTGCGACAATTGCTGGACCATGTGCCCCGATAGCGCCGTGCTCAAAATTCAGGAGCTGGCCATGGACGGCTCGCATTATGTGTTTGATCTGGATTATTGCAAAGGCTGCGGTATTTGCGCTGCCGAATGCCCCAGCGGCTTCATCCAAATGACAGCAGAGGCCTGACCCACCAGAAGGAGACCCGTAAAATGACCCCCTCCCCTGTGCAAAACCGGCAATTCGTGGTTCTTGGTGCCGTGCTCATCCAGCTTAGCCTCGGGGCGATTTATGCGTGGTCGGTTTTTACCCCGGCGCTGGAAAACCTCGGCTGGAGCCGGCTCGACTCCCAGATGGTGTTTTCACTCGGTTTAGCGAGTTTCGCGATTGTGATGGTTTTTGCCGGGCGGGCCATGGCCAGATTCGGCCCGCAAAAAATGGCCATGGCTGGCGGGCTGACCCTTGGTGCCGGCTATTTTCTGGCAGGGGTGCTCGGCGGGCAAAACTTTTGGGTGGTGGCAATCGGGGTGGGCCTGATAGGGGGTGCGGGCATCGGCATGGCCTATGTGGTGCCTATCGCGGTAGGGATGCGCTGGTTTCCCGATAAAAAGGGCCTGATAACCGGGCTGGCCGTTGCGGGCTTTGGCTTTGGTGCCATGGGCTGGGTAAAGCTTGCGGGCACATGGGGTAACCTGCTTGAAATCATCGGGCTTTCCGGCACGTTTATGGTTTACGGCAGTGCCTTTGCCGCCATGATCCTGATCGGCGGTATCTGGATGCGGATGCCGCCAAAAGGCTGGCAGCCCGCCGGATATACCGCACCCGCAGTTAAAGCCGGTGCGGGCGGCGAAAACTTCACCACGGTTGAAATGCTGCGCACCCCGCAATTTTACCTGATCTTTATCACATTCACCGCCAGCGCCGGTGCCGGGCTCATGTCTATCGGGCTGATGAAGCTCTACCCGATGGAGGCGTTGCAGGCCTCCGGCTATTCCTTGCTGGAAGCCAGCGCCATTGCCGGCACCGCCATGGCGGTATTTTTCAGCATTTCCAACGGCTTGGGCCGGATCATTTGGGGCATGTTGAGCGACAGGCTGGGCCGTAAACGCTCGGTTATTTTGATGACCGGCTCGCAGGCGGTTTTTCTGTTTTCCTTTACCTATATGGCTGGCGACGCATGGCTGCTTTATATCGGGGCGACGCTGATCGGCTTTAACTTTGGTGGCAATTTCGCGCTGTTTCCGACGCTTACTGCCGATATATTCGGGGCCGAGCGTGTGGGGCCCAATTACCCCGTGGTATTTCTGGCCTATGGGGCCGGTGGTATTATCATGCCGATACTGGGCGGTGCGCTCGGTGATATGGGCAACTTCCCGCTGGCTTTTGCCATTGCGGCCGGGGCCTGCCTTGTGGGCACCGCGGCGGCGGCACTGGTGCTCACCCCCGACCACGAAGAAGCCACCCACCATGCCAGCATGCACGGCTTTGCCCACCAAATGCACCTTGATGACCTTGCCGATAAGCTGGAAGATATCGGCAAACCCAAGCCCTAAGGCCTAGCTCGCAATGCGCCCCTCGCCGAGATAGAGCTTTTGCATATCCACAAACGGCCCGTTGGTGATTTGCGCGCGCACCGCGGCCCAGCCATCGGGGTTGTTGGCAATACTATCATAAAGCGCGCGGGCTACCGCGAGCTCTTGCAAGGTTTCTTCGGTGTCGGTTCTGACCCAGATAAACACCAGCGTATCCTCCTCCACATGAACCAGTCGCAGCTCCACCCCAACCGATAAAGGCGCTTCGGGCACCCGGCGCAAAATGTCGAGCTTGGCCATTTCGAGCACCACATCATCCAGCCCGTTTACCCGCGCCAGCAGCTTTTCACGCACGGCGGGCCAGCCAAAAGTCAGCCGCACAGCCAGATCATTGCCCACATCTTGCGCGGCCTTCGGGGCATTGGCGCCGTAGGATGCGTCAAAGAGCTTTACGGTGGCATCCTCGATCTCAAGATAGTCGAGCAACTTTTCGGCGGGCATGCTGGAAAGCCACAAACCATTGCCTACATCCAGATAATTAAACTCCGGTTGTAGCCTAAAGCTTTGCGTGCAGCGTTTGCAGGTTACATTCTGAAAACTATCATCCAAAATCGCCTCGCGAAAATCGGGGCGCCGGTCGGCGTTGACACTGCCCACAGCCTCGAAGGTAATGGTTGCCTCACAATTGGGGCATGTCAGGTTCATGGGGTGAAACAGGGACATTTTTCAGCCTTTCAATTGCCTTAAAGATCTTTGAGCCATGCCTTAACGGCAGGGTGGTTGTCTTTTAGCTTGTCGCTTTTGTAAGCCGCGTAAACCTCGGAAAACCACTCGCCCGGCGCGCGAAACTGATAGCCGGTAATGCCCCGGCTGCGCGCCGAAAATGCGTAGCCGGACCAGTTATACTTGTAGCTTTCGTGGTAAACCGTGCCGCCGATGTTCAGCCTCGAGGCCACCGAGGCGCTGCTCCATGGGTTGCGGTCTACCTTGGCATCGTCCACATAGGCGCGGGCCTTGATGCGGCGGCGCTCCCATTCTTCCGGTTCCACACCGGCTTTGGGCTCGGGTATGGCGGGCTCGTCGATATAATTCATGTAATATGAAATATAGGTGGCGTCATACTCGAATTCCTTGGCTATGGCCTCGGCGATGGGGCCGATATTCATGCCAAATTCTATCCAGCCACCAAAGGCTTCATCCTTGGATTTGCCCTTCATGAAGCCGTGTTTATCATCCACGGCATGGCCAACTTCGTGCAAGGTGTTCCAGGTGAAGAAATCAACCGGATCCTCATTTTTGGGCTGGCATTCCTCATCAACATCGCCCACCTGATGCGGCACGCCAAACTGGTAGGCACCCGAAGTGCTCTCATTGCCCTCGCGCATCACCACCTGTTTTTTTGCCGAGTTATAAGAAGAGCCGGAGCCGGTATCGCTGGTGTTAAACACCCGCATACTGTCATTGTCTTTGGTGTCTTTATCCGGCAGGTCAGCCATCACATCATAAAAGCGCGCAATGTTGGGGCCTTTGGCTTCATCATCAGCCATGGGGCCGTTCATGTTGCCTTTCGCATCCACCGCCGTGCCCGAGGCATAGATGTTGAGCTTAACATCATAGCGGGCCTCAAAGGCCACCGAAAGCACCTTGCGCTTGGCGCTCGGATCAAGGTTTTTGACCATTTCGTCAAACTCGGCTTCGCCACCGGGGCGGGCCAGCAGCGCCTTGATATCTTTCGGGTCCGGCGGCTCGTTTGCGTGCATTTGCGCGGCCAGCAATCCGTCAGCCGCTTCAAGCGCACCGGCCTCCAGCAAGGGCATTGCGGCGGCATGATCGCGGCCAGCTACCTTGCCAGCGGCATTTTGCAGGCTGGCCCGCACCGCGTCGATTTCCTTTTTAATCACGTAGCGATGGTCGTGCTCCTCCAACAGTTTCAGCTTGTCACCCAGTTCCTTGGCCTTGGCGAGATACTTGACATGTGCATCTGCCAGCGCACGGGTGGCGTGCAGGTCTTCCATCACCGCTTCCATTTCAACCACGCCGGGCTTGTGGTCGCCGCCATCCATGGCGGCTTTCAAAAGCGCGGTTATCCGCGCCGATAGCTTGTCTGTATCCTCCTTTACATAGGCTTTTTGGGCATGGTTAGTGGCAAGGCTGGTCACAGAAGCCGCGCCCGCATCAGCCGAGCGTTTGAGCTGGGTATAATGCCCGATGGCTATCCGGGCGGTGTTGCACGAGGTCACCACCGCTGCCGCGAGTTTGATAGCGGTTTTCGGTTCGCTGTCCACGGCGGCTTCGGCCTGCACAAATGCCGCGTCGATGGTTTTGATCTGGGCTTTGGCAAACCCTGAATCGGGGAGCGCCTTGATGGTGGCAAAAGCGGCCCTGGCTTCGGCCAGCGCTTCCCTGATCCCGCTTTCATCGCCCTCTTCCAGCCCCTTCACTTTATCGCCAACGGCATCCAGCGCCGCATTGGAGGCAGCGGCAGCCAGCGCGTCGGTGCAATCTTTCGGCACTTCCAGCATCAGGGCTTTGGCTTCGTCTATCCGCTCGGCCTCGGCCTTTTTGATACCGTTGTCATATTTGCCCTTGGCCCGCACCAGAAGCGGTTTGATCACCGCGAATTTCTCGTGCCCGGTAGCCTCGCGCAGTTTGGTATCGGCTATGATGCGGGCATCGTCATAGGCCTTATAGGCCGCCGCGATGAGCAGCAGCGCATCGCAGGCATCGGGAATGGGGGTAATTGTTATTTTGGCACGATAGTAATTGCGCGCCGTCGCAAAATCGGTCGCGGCTTTGTAAACCGCTTCCTGCTCGGTATACTTTTCCTCCACCGGTTTGTTTTTTGCCAGTTTCAGCGCATCGAGCTTGGCGCGGGCCTTACCACGCTCCACCTCGTATTCGGCCGCTGCCGTTACAATCAGATCCCCCCGGTCGATGATGGTTTTTATTGCGTAGGTCAGACTGTCGGCCAGCTCATAGGCCTGGGTATCAAAAGCCTTTTGCAGCGCCACTTCCAGTTTTTGCACCTCGACCAGCTCATCTGCCACCTCGGGCTTACCGGTAATTTTTGGCAACAGATCGGTAACATTGTCTTTTTTGGCCTGAATGGCCCGATCATAGATAACCACAATATTCTTGAACGGGTCTATAAGCGCCTTGGCTTCTTCGGTTTTGGCTAGTGCACCGGCAAATTCTTCACCCGCCTGCTTGGCATCGGCCTCAAGCAGCAGCTTTTCCAGCCGTGCGATCTCTTTGGTTACGGCGGGCGCGCGGGCCGGCGCTTTTAAAAACAGTATAGCAGCATCAACCAATGCGCGCGCGGGCTTGATTTTTTGGTGGATATTGCCGTTGATCTCGGCCTTTTTGGCGATGCGCATACCCTCGCCCAGCTTGGCCTCGGCCCCCGATATATCAAAGGCGGCAGAAGTAGCCAGCGCTTTGGCCTCGGTAATCAGGCGGGTGATGTCCACAATATTGCCGTTGATGCAGTTATCTACATTCAGCGGTGGCAATGTGGTGCCATTCAGGGCTTCCAGACGCGCAAGATCCTGATCATAGCCTTGTTTTCGCGCCGCTTTCACAGCCACACTCTCGACAGTGGCAATCGCCGCATCGAGCTTGGCACGCATGGTGGCGTTATCTTGCGGCTTGGCTTCGCTGGCCGCTTTGGCAGCGGCGGCATCGGTATCGGCGGCGGTCAGCAATGCGGTAAAGCTGTTGGCGGCATCTTTTGAATCAGCCACCGCGCGCAGTGCCAAATAAGCCTTATGCGCCTTATCGAAATTCTTTTCTGCGCCCTTTAAGGATTTGCCTTTCTTGGCCTTTTCCATATCTTTCACATTGGCAAGCAAAGATTGCACGACCGCCACCCTTGAAACCACCTGATCCAGATCACGTTTGGCCAAATCAAATTTTTTGGCCGTTGCCGCCGCAATGGCTGACTGCATGAACTGGTCGATTTGTGCGAGGTCATTGGCTGCCGCCGCCACCTGTTTGTGTTTTTCAAGTTTGGCCCGCGCTTTATCCACCAGCTTTTTCTGGTCGAGGTAGATCTTGCACGCCGCTGCCTGCGCCTGCATGGCGGCAAGCTGCGGTTTGGAGGCCAGTAAAAGCGATTTGGCCGCCGCATATTTTTCAGCCAGCGCGTTGCTTTCAGCGTCGGCAAGGTCGCGCTCCATCAGCAAAATGTATTCTTCCACACCGGAATGTCCATCATGCTTTTTAAGGTCGGCCAAGGAAACCTTGAAGGTTTTTTGTTCATTCAGATAGCTCTCGATGAGCTTCATTTTCTTTTGGACGGTGCTCAACTCGCCCCAGTTGCGATAGATCGCCGAGCGAGATTTTATATAGTCTTTGGTTTTGGCATAGGCCGCTGCCTTATACACTTTGCGCAAGCGTTTTATGGGCTCGGCGATCAGTTTTTTAACCGGCCCGTCAGCGGCTTCCAGTTTTTTTATCTCGGTATCAAAGTTGATATAGGCTCTTGAATAGGTATCAGCCCGATCAAGAATCATCTGCGCGTGCTTTTCGGCGGCGGGCACAAGGTTGAGCTTGGCCACGGCTGCCTCATAATCCAGCGCGGCGGCTTTGGCGACAGCCTCGTCATAAAAACCCACCGGCTTCTCAAACTCCTTGTCAACGCCTTTGAAACCGGTCACCAAGCCGCGAATGGGGGTAATGAGCGCGGTGCGATCGGCCAATATGGCTTTATAATGCGCCACGTCGTCGGCCAGTTTTTCGATCTCGTCACATTGCGTGAGCAACGGCGTCAGCGCGTCGATGGCCTCTTGGTATTTAAGGGTATCAGCCACGGCTTGCGCGGCCGTGAGCTTGGCGGTCACGTCGTCAATGCGGGCTTTGACAGGCGGATCTTCGGCATGCATCGGGTGGCGTTTGATAATATCAAAGCGCACTTCAAACACGGCTTTTTCTTTTTGCCAGCGCGCCCGCTCTGAAATTGCATGGGTGATAGCGGCCTTGAGCTTGCTCAACGCATCGGTTGCGGAGTTGATGGTTGTCGCCAGTTTTTCGGCGGCAATATCGGCGGGCACATCTACAAGTTTGGCCATCAGCGCTAGTTCGGACGCCCAGATAGCGGGGGCTTTGTCACCAAAGCCGTTGGCTGTGTTGGTAACGGATTGCAGCTCGGCTTTAACCCCGTCCAACGTGGAAAGATCAACTGGCGCAACGTCAGCTTCAGGTGCGGATGGTCCGGATGGGTCCACCCCCGGCGATGAAGGTCCGGAAACAGGCTCGACCACGGCTTTCTCTTCGGCTTGTGGCGCCACTGTTTTTGGCCCGGATGGCGGCACCGGCATTGCCTTTGGCGGGTCTTTCTTGAGCGCTTGTTTGATACGGTTAATAATGCCGAGCCCTGCGCTGTAATCGCCCGCACCGGCCTTGCCCTGCGCGGTGCCAAATGCTTGCTGAAGTTTATCGCCGCCCTTTTCGCTTTTCTTGGCTTCAACAAATGGTGCTATTTCAGCGGTTGCCTTTTCCCACTCGGCTTTCAGCTTTGCTTTGGCGGCCTCTACACCTTCGCCTTTGCCGGCCTCGATTTCGGCTTCAGTTTTTGCCTGCGCGCGTGCTTCGGCTATCAACCTGGCCAAGGGCCCCAGCGCCTTGAGCCCAGATTCAAATTCCCGTTTCTCGGCTTTTTCGGTGGCAAAGGCCCATACAGCCCTTATTTTGCCCGGGTCACCCTTGCCCGAATTCAGCACTTCTTTTACATGCGGGGCCAATTCTTTTATGGCCGCTTTCCATTGGGCCTCGGCTTTGGCATCACCCGGGCTGCCCGGGCGCGGGGTGGTGTCACCCTGTTGCGGGGTCGCGCCGCTTTTGGGCGAGGCTGTGGTTTTTTCGTCTGGTTCGCCGTCATCAAGGGTTTGCCCGCCGGGAAGCTTGAACAGCACCCGCACCGGCAATCCGCGCGCCATAAAATATTTTTTGACCAGCTTGGGAAACGGGCCCGGCGGCTCTTCATCCACCGAAAAAATCAGGCTTTTACCCTCTACGTTCAAAACCCCCAATGCTGCTTTGGGCCCGCCACCTTTTGCCTTGGCCTCCTTGCGCAGCATAGCTGGCTGTTTTTTCAGATGGGTTTCCAGAAACATTTCGTCTTTGCCTTGCAACAAAGCAAAATTCAGTGTTTTTTTGCGCGCCTGCGCGATAATTTCCTTAAGTTTTGCGCCCTGTTCTTTGAGTTCGGCTTTGCTGGCTTTGGCCATAAAATCCCCCGGTTCCGGTGTCGGCATGCTCGTTGAATTCGGCTGGCCGCTTAAAAATAAATTTGAAAATTGAAAGTAGATTTTCCCAGGCTATCTTTTTTCGCAAATTTTTTCGACCTTTTTTTGAGGCTGGAACTTTTGGCCATAAAAAAAGCCCGCGCCTTTTCAGGCACGGGCTTCTAAATGCTCGCGAATGGATGCGGTTTAGCCGCCCATGGTTTTTGCCACTTCCGCCGCAAAATCCTCAACTTTTTTCTCGATACCTTCGCCAACAGCGAGGCGCACAAAGCCGGTCACTTCAGCCCCCGCTTCTTTGGCGGCCTGCGCCACCGTTAGGTCGGGGTTTATCACGAATTTCTGGTTGACCAGCGTGACCTCCTCAAAAAACTTGCGCATCCGGCCCTTGATCATGTTTTCGATGATGTTTTCAGGCTTGCCAGATTCCCGGGCCTGCTCGGTGAGAATGTTTTTCTCGCGCTCGATCATGGCGGCATCAAGGTCATTTTCGCTCAGCGAGGCCGGATTTGTGGCCGCAACATGCATGCAAATCTGTTTGGCAATCTCTTCATTGCCGCCCTTGACCGCCACCAAAACACCGATCTGGCCCATATTGGGTGCGGCGGCGTTATGCACGTAAGAGGCAATGATATCGCCCTCAAGCCGGGCCATGCGGCGCACGGTCATGTTTTCGCCAATGGTGCCGATTTTATCGGTCACCACTTCAGAAACGGGTTTACCGCCCATATCGGCAGCTTGCAGCGCCTCTACATCGGCAACACCCAGTGCCGCCGTGGTGATACCGGCAACCATGGTCTGGAATTCGGCGTTTTTGGCCACGAAGTCGGTTTCGGAATTTACTTCAACCGCCACGCCAACACCGCCGGAAACGGCAACGCCAACAAGGCCTTCGGCCGCGGTGCGGTCTGATTTTTTGGCGGCTTTGGCAAGGCCTTTGGTGCGCAGCCAATCAACCGCTGCTTCCATGTCGCCATTGGTTTCGGTCAGCGCTTTTTTGGCATCCATCATGCCAACGCCCGAGCTGTCGCGCAGCTCTTTTACTTGTTTTGCTGTGATCGCCATCTTGGCTCTCCTCTTCAAAATCGGTTGCCGCAGGGCAGCCCTCTGCCCTGCGTGCTTTATTTAGGATTCGGCGGGCATTTCTTCGCCAACGGTTTCTTCCATTTCGCCAATATCCACACCGGCAGCGCCGAGCTGGGCGGCCATGCCATCAAGTGCGGCGCGGGCGATCAGGTCGCAATAAAGCGCGATGGCGCGGGCAGCGTCATCATTGCCCGGAATCGGGAAATCAATGCCGCGCGGGTCCGAGTTGGTATCAAGCACCGCGATCACCGGAATGCCGAGCTTGCGGGCTTCCTGAATGGCAAGGCTTTCCTTGTTGGTATCAACCACAAAGATCAGATCAGGGGTGCCGCCCATTTCGCGGATACCACCCAATGAAGCCTGCAGTTTTTCCTGCTGGCGGGTCATGCCCAGAAGCTCTTTCTTGGTCAGGCCTTCAGCACCGTTTTCCAGCGTTTCATCCAGCTTTTTCAGCGTGGTGATAGAGTTGGAAATGGTTTTCCAGTTGGTCAGCATACCGCCGAGCCAGCGGTGGTTTACGTAATACTGGGCCGAGCGCTCGGCCGCTTCCATAATCGCTTTGGAGGCTTGCCGCTTGGTGCCGACAAACAGGATCGAGCCACCCTTGGCCACGGTCTGCTGCACAACATTGAGCGCGGCATCGAGCAAAGGCACGGTTTGGGTGAGATCCATGATGTGGATACCGTTACGGCCGCCGTATATATACGGGCCCATCAGCGGGTTCCAGCGGTGGGTTTGGTGGCCAAAGTGAACGCCGGCCTCAAGCAGCTGGCGCAATGTGAACTCAGGAAGAGCCATTGGAATTTCCTTTCCGGTTTAATCCTCGGCAGAGAGTTGAGGCTTTCGCCAACCGGTGGACAGACGAGGATTTCTCCCCCGCGCGCCCTAAACCCTGCCTGTGGTTTCAATAAGCGCGCATTTAGATCAATATTCGCGCCGCCGCAAGCGCTTAAGTGGAAATTCGCGCAATTCCGGCTGATTTGGTCGATTTCGGGTGACGAAGCCTGCACATTTGTCTATCCAAGGCGAAATGGGCGACCAAATGAGCGACCGAATGAACGACTGTGGGTATGCGATAATATGAATGATGGGTTTACCCGTATCGAGGCCAAGGATCTGAGTTATTCCAACTCGTTTCCTTCGCCCAAACGGCATTTTGTGATCCGGTGGGTGGAAAACCTGACCGGGCGAATCACGATTCTCAAACTCGCCAAAATTCACCAGCAAGAGCCGCCCCTGCCCGGCAATTTCTGGCAGCAAGCCATGACCCGCATGGGTATCAACACCGATATCGGCAATGAAGCGCTGGCCCGCATTCCCAAAACCGGGCCGCTGATTGTGGTGGCCAACCACCCGCACGGGCTGGTGGATGGCATGGTGCTGTGCGAAATCATCAGCCGGGTGCGCGATGATTTCAAGATCATGACCCGCGCATTTCTGGCCAAAGTGCCCGATATCAATGACCGCATGCTGCCCGTGGCCTTTGACCACGAAGAAGACGCCATTCGTAAAAACGTGCAGGCCCGAAAAGATGCGCTGGAGCATGTAAAAAACGGCGGATGCCTGATCCTGTTTCCGGCGGGCCGTGTGGCCCATACAGAAACCCTGTTTGGCCCGGCCATTGACGGCGAGTGGACCAACTTTCTCGCGCGGTTGATCTCGCGCGGCAAGGCCAATGTGATGCCGATGTTTTTTCATGGTCAAAACAGCCGCTGGTATCTGCTGGCCGCCCGGCTCTCGCCTACCTTCCGGCAGGGGCTTTTAATGCATGAAGTAGTGCGTTCGCTCAACACCGATATGCGGCCGATCGTCGGGGATCCGGTTCCGTTTGCGGAAATGGAGGCGCTTGGGCTGCCGCCGAGGGAAATGGCCGCGCATCTGCGCGCCCATACGCTGAAACTGGGCGGAAAGTAATGCCGGGGCCGCCGGTTCTTTGCATTGGTTCGGCCTTGTGGGATATTATCGCCAGCGCCGGTGCCCCCATGCAGCCGGGGCAGGATATCGCCGGGCAAATCCGCCGCCAGCTTGGCGGGGTGGCGCTGAATGTGGCGGTGGCACTGGTGCGCCAGGGCCAGCCAGCCGCCCTGCTCTCGGCCATCGGCAACGGCCCCGAGGGTGATGCGCTGATCGACGCGCTTGACTCCGAAGGGGTGGATTGCCGCTTTATTTACCGCTCCGATGACCCGACCGATTCCTACCTCGCGATTGAAAACCCCGATGGCGGGGTGTTTGGCGCCATTGCGGATTGCGCCTCGCTGGAGCTGGCAGGCGATAAAATATTTGCGCCACTGCGTGACGGCCGCCTCGGCTCGCCCGCAACGCCGTGGCCGTGGCGGGTGGTGATCGATGGCAACCTGCCAAGCACCCTGATGGAAAATCTGTCATCGCGCATCGAGTTTTCGGCCTGCCAGATCAATATGGTGCCCGCCTCTCCGGGCAAGGCCGACCGCTTGCGCGCCGCCCTTTCGGGTGGCAATATTACGCTTTATGTGAATATGCACGAAGCCGAAAT
>Ga0316205_10001581_pt1 | contig 27606 bp, 48 predicted proteins | sample 3monthpyrite_MG_FD_204941 | JGI IMG/M metagenome (GOLD analysis project Ga0316205, IMG submission 204941) | Microbial mat bacterial communities from mineral coupon in-situ incubated in ocean water Damariscotta River, Maine, United States -... | ecosystem: Environmental > Aquatic > Marine >... | reverse complement strand
ACATTGTTTACACCGCCTCAAGTGGTAGCGCAGATGATTGTATTAAAAGCGAGTGAAGCGGTAGAAGATATAACCGAGGCTTTAGCTTTGGACTATGTTTATGAAACTATCCCATCAGAGTCTTTTTAGATGCCTAGAATCCCTGTAACAACATCATTGCATATCGACAACTTTAGTGGTGGCATTGTTAATGTTGCCTCTAGCAGTACGACAAATGCTATCTTTAATAAGTATGCTGATGGAAGGTATTACGCAACACAAAGACCCTCTGTCAATATATTTGAAGATGCAAGCGTAACGGTAGCTGATGAGAAAGGCAGAGGTATTTACTATTGGAATGCAGTAGGGGCAAGATACTTTGTTAATGATGACACGGTTTATAAGGGTGATTATTCAGTGCCTTTAGGTGTGACATTAACATCAGGTAGCGATAAAGTTTACTTCTTTGAGGTAGGTCAATACTTAGTTATATTAGACCCTGAAAACAATGAAGGGTGGTATATTGCAGAAGGTGCAACAACAACCTTGGTTGCTATAACATCAACTAATTTCCCGCCTAATCAAACGCCTGCTTTAACCTTAACAAAGGGCGGTGTCGTTTTAAACGGTATTCTCTATGCTTCTGCTACAAATGGCGAATTGTTTAATAGTGCAACAGAAGACCCTACAACATGGGGTGCATTAGATTTTGTTAGTGCTGAGATGAAACCTGATAACAGTGTTTTTATTCAGCCTCACTTAAATCACATCGCTAACTTTGGTGTAGGTACGATTGAGTTTTTCTACGATAACGCAAATGCAACAGCAAGCCCATTAAACGTAAGAACCGATATAGCACACAATGTAGGCGCGGTTGATTTCGATACGGTATGGACTAATAGAGATGATATATTCTTTGTTAATCTTAATCAGTCCGGTGATTTCAATGTAAACATATTAAGTAATTTCCAATTAAATAAAATAAGTACATCAGATATAGATACGTTTATAACCTCCTCTGTTATTACTGATAGTCTGAGTTTAATGGCTCATGGTTTTTCTACAGCAGGCCGTGATTTTTATGTATTAACGACTTTCTATAAAGATGGCTCAAATATTATAAAGCCTCTATCCTCGTTAGTTTATGACACCTCTACGGGTGTGTGGGGATTTTGGGAGCTAATGCACACAGGTATAGATGATTGTCCTGTTATTGGCTGGACTCGATCTACTGCAACAAGAGCAGGCGATGGCATCTTAGCGAATGGCGACATAGTAACCATTGCCGATGATAAAAACCCTCAAGATTCTACAGGCGCACAGATATACGTTGTTGATGATTACGTTGATGCGGGCTATATATCCGATACAGGCGCAACGGGTGAAAATATAGAGATGGTGTTAATTACCGGCTCCGCTGATTTTGGCTCAAGAGATTACAAGTATGCTGATAACTTAAAGTTAGTCGCAATACCTGAATCAACCTCTCAAGATGTCACGGTTCAATGGAGTGACGAATCAAACAATAGTTACAACGCAGGCCGCACATTAGACTTATCTAATCATAATAATAAACTAACTCGATTAGGCAGATTTAGACAGCGTAATCATAAGCTGACATTTGCAGGCGACGAACAAATAGAAGTTGAAGCAATAGAGGTAGGTGTAAGTGGCTAGAACTGACTTAGAGCCACCACCATCACAGATACCCTTAGTTAGTAACAATACGGGCGCAGATGCGACTTGGAAAACGTGGCTTAATAAACTACATGAGCGGTTAAAAAAGATAATGAAAACAGGATATACATCATCAGATAATTCCTCATCTACAGCTATTGATAACGGTGATAATTTCGCAGGCGCTTGGGAGAATGTTTCAGGTTACAACTCTTTGGTTACAGCGGTGGCGACAGATCAAGATGGGTATTATGAGATTCAATTTAGCCCTGATGGGGTAAATGTTGATTCAACGCTAACTAGATATTATAGGGTCTCACAAATAGAGCCGCCTCATCGGTTTACGATAACAAGGGATTATTTTAAGATTATTTTTTATAATAATTCAGGAACAAATCAAACCTATTTTAGGCTTCAAACACAGATAGGCGAGAAGAATGATTTAAATATTCCTTTAGATTCTACAATGTCTCAAGATTATGATTCTATCTCTGTTAGGCCAAGTAATTTTAATTACGAGGTTGGGCTTGGTAGAAGGCAGGGTTATACAACGTGGAATAAATGGGGCTATAACCCTGATATAGACGCGGCAGCAAGCGAGACAATATGGTCAGTTGGTGGCGTATTTGCTGAAATGACAACAGCGACAACGCTTGATATAACCTCAACAGATGCCAATGATACATCGGCAGGCACAGGCGCACAGTCCATAGTGATTTATGGTGTAGATGCCAATTATAATGAGCAGATCGAAGTTGTAACCATGAACGGGGCAACAATTGTAACAACTACAGGCTCATGGTTGGGCGTTAATAGAATGTCCATTTATTTAGCTGGCAGCGGAGGGATTAACGCTGGTGATATAGATGCAGTAGTGACGGCAGGCGGTTCTACTCAAGCTCAAATACCGGCAGGCGAAGGGTCTACACAACATGCTTTCTTTTTTGTTCCGGCAAGCCATACTTTTTTATTAGACTGGTTATTTCTTAACGTGGTCAAGACATCAGGAGGCGGCAACCCTGAAATTGTAATAAAGGCATGGGTTACATCATTGGTTTCAGGCTCAAAGTATGAAGTCTTTAGAGACACGGTTGATACCCAGCGTGAAAATCACATTGAATTAAAACCTAGTCAGCCCTTTGTAGTAGGTGAAAAAAGCCTATTGACATTTGAAGGCACTACAGACACTAACAATACAGCGGTTTCGGCTAGATTTAGCGGGATAACGGTTAGAGATGTAGACGCATAGCATTATTTTTATGTTATAATCCCTTTAACTACTGTGAAGTAGCTAGGAACATTAAGAATGAGTGAGGCGATCAATTACAGTTATGCTTACACCGATGCTCAAATGAGTGTCGGTCATTCTTTATCACCTATAAAATCTATTCAAGGTTTTACTGATAACCGCCCTATTAAACAAGACTTAACCCTTCGTAAGACTATCTGTGATTTGGAAAAATCCGTTTTAGGCTTAGAAAATTCCTATGATGATACTGATACTGAGGCTTTACCGCTAACGCATCACTTCGCGCCTGATGTTTATGGTCGTGAGATGTTATTACCTGTAGGGAATGTTGTTGTAGGCAAATTGCACCGTCACGCTCATTTAAACGTGATACTAAAGGGAAAGGTTAGGGTTACAACAGAAGAAGGCACAACGGACTATACAGCGCCTCATATATTCACATCATTTTCAGGCACAAAAAGAGCGGTTTACGTTTTAGAAGAAACAATATGGCTCACAATTCATCCTACAGATAAAGAAACATTAGAAGAAATTGAAGATTACGTTATTGCTAAAACTTACGATGATCTAAACAGAATAGAGAGTAAATAATTATGGCATGGGCAATAGCAGGTGCAACAATAGTAAGTGGTGGATTGCAATATGCAGGCGGTCAACAAGCAGCGGAAACAAGCGCAGCAGGTACACAAGCAGGCATAAACGAGCAGGGAAGACAATTTGATACGGCTAATAGATTAAATCAGCCTTTTTATCAAGCAGCAGCGGGTACGAGTTTAGCGCAGGGCGTTAGTCAGCAAGACGCTGAGTTAATGGCTAGAGCAAGATCAGGCGAGACTTTATCCCGTGAAGACCAAGTTCGCGTAATAACGACTAATATGCGATTACTGCAAAGAGGCGTTACTCCTGATCAGATTGATCAGTCTATTGAGCATATTACTAATCCGCAACAAGGCGCATTAAGCCAATTACAAGAGGGAATAGATCAAGCCCCTGAGGGAATTACAATTGACCAGTTTACAGGTCAAGCTGTAGCGGCTCCGGCTATTGATCGTTTCCAAGGTCAAGCGGTTGATGCTCCACAGTTAAATAGATTTGGCTTTAACGTACAAGATGCAATGAATAGCCCTGAGATGCAGTTTCAGCGTCAAATGGGTGAACAACAGATTGATAGGGTAGCGGGTAAGAATAGACAACTAGGCTCAGGTCAACGATTGTTAGAGGCTCAGAAATTTGGACAGGGTTTAGCGACTCAATCTATAGGCGATCAATTTAATCGACAATTACAGACCAACAAGCAGCAGCAAGGCACAGACGTAGCACAGTTTGGTTTAGGCTCGCAAAACTTACAGCAAAGACAAACATTAAACGCTTTAGGCAATCAGCAAGGCATACAGCAGCAGAATCTAGATCGACAATTCTTATCTGATGAGCAAGCCTTAAACGCTTTGAAGAATAAGCAGATGATGGAGCAATACGGAATAGATTCAGGCGTTCATAATGAGCGAATGAATCGCTTGACCGACTTAGTTAAGGTTGGCACAGGCGCATCTAATACAATGGGTACTAACGCCATGAATACAGGCACTAATGTATCTAACATGCTAACAGCAGGCGCTAATACGCAAGCAGCACAGCAATTAGGTCAATCAAATATTATTGGCGGCACATTGACAAGTTTGGCTAATCAATACGGGCAGTATCAGCAAAATAACCCTGCGCAGCCACAGCCTAATTTAACAACGGCGCAACAATACGGCACAGTCCCAAACAGCCAGCAAACTAACATGCTTGCTAACCAATGGTCATAATATGAGCGCATTAGACACACTACTAGCCACACAGCAAGCCCCTAATATTCTAGGCGCTTATAATCAGGGTCAGCAAACAGCACAAAGCAACCGATTAAATCAGTTGAAGTTACAGCAGGCAGAAACGCAAGCACAACAAGCGCCTGCATTAGCAGCACAAAAGCAACGCTCACAAGAGTTAGTTGATAAGCAGCGAGCATTGCAAATACAAGGCTCTTTAGATGCTAATAAGCGCAAGATGTTTGATGATGGAGTTTCTAAAGTAGCGGCAAGTATTAAAGGCACAGAATCACAAGAAGAATATCAAGCAATCGTACAAGGCTTGCCATTAGACCCGAAAGCTAAAGAGGTATTAAGTCAGTTTACGCCTGCTGCTATTAAAGGGTTGAAGCAATCACAAAGCGGAATGCTAAAGCGTGTTCAATCTTCAACCATATTAGATGATGGAACTGTGCAAGTCGTTTATAACGATGGCACAACAGAGATTAAAGCGGCTAGTGAGGCTGGTAAGAGTTTGGTTGCTGATGCTGCATTGGTTGGGGTTAATATTCAAGAAAAGAGAGCAGAAGCTAGAGGGGCAGGCAAAGGAAAGTCTGATCTAGTGTATAAGCCTCAGATAGAATCAGCGGTTACTAAGGCTAGAATTGCTGCTCAAAATCAAGGCGAAGTATTTAATGAGTTAAGTCAAGCAAAAGCGGCTCTACCAAGTTTAAATACTGCTGTTGACGAATTAAGAGAGCTATCATCTATAGCTACTAGCACGTTAGGCGGCAAGCTATTTAATGCAGCGGTTAAAGAAACTGGATTTGGAGCAACAGAAGGCGCTACAGCAAGAGCTAAGTTTATTGCAATCATAAACAACCAAGTATTGCCATTGTTAAAGCCTACTTTCGGTGCTGCCTTTACTGTTCAAGAGGGTGAGTCATTGAAGGCTACTATGGGTGACCCTGATGCAAGCCCTGCTGAGAAGATGGCGCAATTAGATGCGTTTATCGCTCAGAAGATGAGAGATATTGAAACAAAGCAATCTCAGCTAGGTATTGAAGCGGGATTGCCAGAAGGTGTAACAGAGGATGATATTACAGAGACAATGCGAGCTAATAACATGACTCGCGAGCAAGTATTGCAAAGGCTTAACCCATAATGGCAGGCCGTAACTTATTTGCTACAGATGCACCTATAAAAGGGCGTAATCTGTTTGCCGAAACACAACCGCTTCCCAAAGGAGGTGATCAACAAGTCGTGACTGAGGATATATCTAATGTCGATCAGTTAAGGCAGGCTATTTTAGAGGCTCCATTAGGTTCAGAGTTGGCTGAGTTTGGCGCTGCTGTGAATCGTGGCGTGGTCAATCTAGTTGATTTCTTTACAACTAAACCTGCTAGAGCAGTTCAGCAAATGGTTGGCGTAGAAGAAGAAGCAATAATACCGACTATTGCACAAACAGAATTAGGCCAAGCCGCTACTATAGGCAACTTCATGCAAGACGGACTAGCAAAATCAGCTATTCGTACTGCGGGTGAAATGGCTGCTCCCGCTGGTTTTGGTGGTGCTGTACTAAAAACCGCTGCAAGGGCTTTACCTGCTACGCTAGAAGCGACTACAGGTAGAGGCGTAGTAAGTCAATTAGGCAAAACAACAGCAGCACAGGATATAACAGGTGGCGCTTTATCTGGCGCAGGGCTTGAGCTAGGTGGTGAAGCTGGTGAGGCCGTTGATGTTTCATTAGGCGGCACAGGTGAAACAGGTAGAGAAATAGGCAAGCTGGCAGGCTCTATTGCGCTCCCCGTAACAGCTAGTATAATTACACAAACAGGTAAAAGCCTAGCGACAACAGGCGCAAAGAAACTATTAACAGAAGCCGCGCCTACAATTGATGGGTTAAAAACGGCTGCAAGACAGGTGTATAAAGAAATTGATGACATTGGTGCTATTATTGATTCTCGTCGTATTACAAGACTTGGAAACGAATTAAATGCAGCAGTAAGGAAAAAAGGGTTTAACGCTACAATGCACCCTAAAGTAAGCGCTGCTTTAAAGGAATTTAATGCCGTTAAAGGCTTAGATCTGAAAGTAACCGAACTTGATACATTAAGAAGAATAACTCAGTCTGCGGCAAATAGCATAGACCCTGATGAAAAAAGACTTGGCACTATTTTAATTAATAGAATTGATGATACGTTAGACAGTTTATCCGCTAAAGATTTTAAGTCTGGCGGTGGTGACGTAGGCGCTAAATTTAAAGATGCTCGCCAATTATGGAGAAGAGCTAAAAAAGCAGAGCAATTAGATGATGCTTGGAAAAATGCTGAGTTATCACCCGCTGGTTTCGAGAATGGAATAAGACAGCAATTTAGAGCGATGCTAAAAAGCAAGAAGAAAATCTCAGGCTTTACTGCTGATGAAAAGAAAGTCATGCGGGAAGTGGTTAATGGAAACACATTAAGAAACTTCTCTGAAAAGCTAGGAATGCTAGGAATAGATGAAAGACGTGTATCAGGCGCTTTAATGCCTTTAATGGGGTCTGCTAGTGGCGCGTTTGCTTTTGGTGGCGGTGTTGGCGCTGTAGCTGTGCCAGTTTTAGGTACATTATCTAAGAAGCTAGGGTTACGATTGGCTAGAAATGCAGGGCGTGGAGCTTCTGCAATTGTTAAAGCTGGTAATAATGGTGCAGAAGTTGTTAAGGCATATATTAAAGTCACGCCTAGAAAACAATTAGATTCTAAAGAATTAACAGAATTGTTGCTACGTCCTGACGTAAGCATTAAAGGGCTTGAAATGAAGCTTAAAATGCTTCCTAAAGAACAGCAAAAACTAGTAACTGATGCGGTATTCCTTGCTAATACTATAAGAGATGAAAACAAATGAGTGAAATATACACAAGATCAGGCAAGGGAAGCGCATTAATCCATGCAGAGTTAGATGCTAACTTTACTAAAGCAGCTCAAGCTAAGACGGCTCTTTACACAGTAGCAACGAGTGATAATCGAGATACGATAGAATGTGCGGGTACTTTTACCGTTACTCTACCTGTTGCGGCTGCAGCGGTTGCAGCGATTGACTCAGGTGATTTTGAAGTAACGATCAAATGCACATCAGGCACTATTACCATTGCACGATCTAGCACCGATACGATTAACGGAGCAACGAGCCTAACTTTAATTGCGGGCGAATCAGTATTATTAAAAGTTAATCAGGCGGGTACGGGTTACAACGTACTAACAGGCAATGTAAACACATTAGGCTTAACTTCTACAGTTGCAGAATTAAACATTCTTGATGGCGTTACTGCTACAGCGTCAGAATTAAATGATGTTGTTTCCAATAACACAGGTACTAGCTCTGGCACAAATACAGGCGACCAAGATGCTTCTGGTGTTTCAATTACTGACTCAGGAGGATATTATACAGCCTCAGATGTAGAAGCAGCATTAGCTGAATTAAGACCACAAACCGGCACTTGGACGCCTACACTTGAAGGTTCATCAGTAGCGGGAACAGGTTGGGTTTTCAGTTCACAAGTTGGCAACTATTCAAGGGTCGGTAATATAATACTCTATACCATTAGAATTGCTGCATCGACTGTTAGTGGCACCGCAGCAGGAGCATTATATATAAAAGGGCTTCCATTTAATATTGGCGGCACCTCCATCCTCCACCGTGGATCGGCTGGTGTCTATGGTGTTACTGTGCCAACTAACGGATATGGATTCCATATTGGCGGAGCTGGTTCAACGGCCTTGTCATTTAAATTTAATGTGTCGGGCGGCGTACAAGACGAGGTACAAGTAGCGGATATAATAAGCGGATTTTCGGTTGACTGTTCAATCACAGTTGAGCTTGATTAAATCAATGGATTATCTAGCTAAAACAAAAGACTTAATAGATCAAGGTGAAAAATCAGATGGTTGCTCTATCCCTATATTTGCATCGATAGTTCATAAGCTATTAAAGAAGTCTCGTATATTATGTGCGGTGCATGATTTTGGCTTAAAAGGGTTATTAGAAGGCGTAAAGCCAAATTTACACGCTAATTGGGTTACAGTTAAAGTGCATTTCAGTGTTAATTTTCTATATGGCTTATGGGGTTTATTAATAATGACTTTAACGGCTCCTTGGGTATTTTGGAAATATCATTTAAAAATAGAAAGTTGGGATTATATTGGGTTCCATGTAGTTTTATTTTTAGTTATCACAATAATCACATTAATAAAGATTAAATGAGGAATAAATCATGAGTACAGGTACAGGTAAAGCCGGTGTATCCGGAAGTCAACAAACAGATAACCCTAATGCGAAAGTGTTGCAGGCGTATACTAATGGTGGAGCGCATACAAGACCAATTGCCGGTACTGGAGCGCAAAATAGAAATAGATATTTAGTTCTAAGTGGTACACCAACAACCATAGGAAAAGCAACGTGGGAGTCTGACTCTAATATTACAGACTTGACTTTCTTTGCTACCTATCCAGTTGGCGCAACAATTGCCTATGATGAATATGTTTTAGTTACTATTGACTCTGTTAGTGATGCGGCAGGTGCTAATAATCTCTTGCAAGCAACAAGTGAAACAGCAGCGGTACAATGGTTTCCAATTCCAATGAATAAAATGATTTCAATTCCTCTATCAGCCGCTATGTCTAATGGAACTAATAGCGCTGGTGTAGTTCACGCTAGAACATCAGGCGGCATTGCTCTCGATCTTTGGATAGGTGCAAGCTAATGGCGGCATTAACCCCTAGTGAAAGCGGTGCAGCAGCACAGCATGTACCATTATCTTCAATTAATCTTGAGGACACGGTTGCTAATTTTCCTTCGCTAAAGCGAAAATACGCTAGATCAGGTATGAGCGAAGACAGACTGACAATTACCTGCCCAATTAGCGGTTCTGTGCTTACAAGCAGTGACCCTTTTGAATTACTGGGTGATTTTGGATTTGAGAAGGCGACCGATGCAACCACTTCTATTGTTGGACTGACTGGAGCATTCAGTACAGAGGCGTTTTTACTGGTGTTAAATAGAGATACCATAGGCGGGAATACTGGTGGCGTTACTTTTGGTTCTGCGGCCTTTCCACAGTTAATAGTAAGCGATGCTCATTCAATTAAATATACTTATTTTTCAGCAGGCATTTATTCAAGTCTTCCAGCACTTGCAGCCGGAGATACATCAGCCAAAGGCTGTGCTGTCTCGCCTGAGTTTGATTTTCACCATGAAATATCTGTTTGGGCTGACGGTACGACAGCTTCATCGGCTATCAATGCGCCTACAACGGGCACTTTCGATCAAGATTGGTCTGTTATACCAGAGGGGTTAAAGCTACCCACTAATGGTGATGCTATTCTATACAGCATTTATGTTTTAAGTTTTGCTAATGGATTACCAAGCGATCTAGTTATAGCACAAGGTTTAGAATGGATGGCCGATAATCGTGATAAGGGATTACCGCCACACTGGAAAGGCTTGGAATGATAACAAACCCTGTTTACACAGCACCAAACAGGGTAACTTGTGTACCGATGTTTGAGGGTATTTTAGTTGCTACAATTAATGACCCGACCAGTAACCCTGTTTCAGTCGTTGTTGGTGGTGCTACTTATACTAGCGGTGATAATTTAACACTAACCGCACGAGGCACTAATATTTGCTGGACTGGTTATATTAATTTAAGCCTTACGGCTAATACTCGTTATCCTTGGTCAGTTACTCAAGGTAGTAATTCAGATGCAGGCAGTTATTATCATACCCCAGCGCAGCATACAGATTTTAGACTACACGCTGTTAGCTGTGATAATAATACTGTTTTTAGTAATGCAGGTAATGCAGAGCCTCACAATGTAATAGGGCATTGGCAGTACATGAAACAGGATTATGATTCTGGTTCGGAAATTGCTGGCATGGTGGTGATTGATGATGATGGGTATGTTTATACCTGCATTGTTAAAGATGATGGCTCAGGCAGTTACGATGCTGCAACAGGCTTAGTTAATACAGGTACACAAGGCGACTTAGATTTTTATTTAATCGCTTGGTGCGCTACTTTAGGTATGCTTGGCTTAGATAGAACTACATATACTGATGAAGAATTAGCAAATAAGGATTTACTACAAATCTTATGGGGTCGCGAAGAAAATAGAGCGTTTTGTCGTAAGCACATAAACCGTATTCATTGCGGCCAAAGCGATTGGGATTCTGGTGGTGATATGGGATGGGATGATGAACCATTAACCGCGTTTACCAATGGCACAGCGGCTTATAATATGTTTTATGGGTTAGGGCAGCCAGATATAAGCGATCTAATTACTAAGACAGATGCAAGCGCAGGCCATTGGGTTGCAGGGTTTGGCGATTTATGTCTTGGAAATTTAGATTATATTACAAACTCTACCCGTACATGGGGTTCAAATGTGATATACGGAACCTCTGCTCAATTAACTCAATTTACAACCCTGTTTGGTAACGCTCAAATAGACGATTATCTTAACGCTGTAGATGCTTGTGATAGACCATTTTCCATTATGCTTACTCAATGGGGCACACGTTATGCAGTTGCTAGAACCGATGTTTCAGCGCCTTATATTACGTTTACGGATTCTGTAACTGAAAGGGATTACAATGCACAGCATCCCTTATTTGATCATTGCTTGGCTGATTACCAGCGTTTATACACGTCTACATCAGGCGTTAGCTCCATAATGGATAACCCGAAAACAAATGGCTCTCTAGGTACATTTATGATGCTGGGTGGTGATTTGCATTTATTTAATGCGGCTAGTCATTCACACCCTGCGTACACTGGTAATTATGCTGAAAACTTTTGGCAGATTAATATAGCGACTATTAATAATTCTCAAATGGCAAGCCCTGCGGCGGTTACTGGCGCTGATATTGCCAATATGCACATAGAGTACACGCAAGATGATGTAAGTCAGTTTTATGGGTGTTTTCTTGATGTGGTTGGTACATCTTCACCAAAGCAAGTGATTTTAAAAGCACAAGACAAGGATAATACTGAGATTTTAGCAAAGCAATTTGTTGTTGGCCGAGGCGGAAACGAAGGCTATGATTTAGATATTAATGTATTGGGCGTTCCAGCAAGTGTGGTAGCAGAATGAAATCCCTAGAACTAAGACGCATAGCCACAGGTAAACAATGTTTAAATTAAGCAAGAAGTCAATTGAAAGGCGTGAAGGCGTGGATTCTCGTTTAATCGAGATAAGCAACCTTGCTATTAAATTAACTGTGGTTGATTTTGGGCATCCTGCTGATTCAGGCGTAAGAACTGCCGAGCGACAACTTGAGCTATTCAAGAGTAAGAAGTCAAAAGCAGATGGGTATAAGAAATTAAGCAATCATCAATCAGGTAAAGCATTAGATTTTTATGCCTATGTTGATGGTAAAGCAAGTTGGGATACTGAGCATTTAGCAATGGTAGCAGCGGCATTTTTGCAAGCAGCTAGTGTATTAGGCTATCAATTAGAGTGGGGCGGTCTATGGAGAAATTTCAAAGACTACCCACATGTTCAATTACTCGACTAAGATTTATTATAATAATAGGGCTAGAAAGATGCACGACTCACCTTGTAAGACGCTAACGGATTGTATTTCAGAAAAAGACGAAACAATGAGTTTAATCAATCAACGATTAATAAACATTGAAAACGATTTAAGAGATATTCACAAGATGAAAGATGATCTTTCTACGGTAGCCGAGATATTAAGTGCTTGGAATAATACAAAAGGGTTTGTTACGACATTGAAGATATTAGGCAGGGTTATTATGTGGTCTGCTGCTATAGGTGCTGCATTTGTCGCATTTTCTCATGCAACGGGGTTAGGAAAATGATATATAAAATACTATTTACAGTTATTTGTCTTGGTGTTATCTTAGTTGATACGGCCATAGCTTCTGTACTTTACGGGGCTTAGAATGAGATATTTATTATTATTGCCCTTATTCATGCTCGGCTGTACAGGGTTAAGTGATTTGATCGGTGACTCAGTATCGGTTAATGCGGTACAGCACTACACTGATGCTGGTGGAACAAGTATTGAAATTATTGATACTAACGCTGTTACACCGATTAGAGCGCAGGGCATTCCGACTGATGATGGCTATCTTGAAATAAGAATGATTATGGGGTGCAGTCGATATTATAACGTAACGGCTGAATTAGGCTCTGATGCGGCTTTTTGGCTAACTCAAGACATATTCTTTACTTATGATTCTGATGCTGTAGCTGATCGGTGTAATGTTAATTGTATTTGGCATTGGCAAGCAGATGAAATGACAAGCCAAGTTGCTACAATTACTACTCAGTGTGAAGCCCAATGAATGATAATAAATGGCTAGGTCGTAAATATACAATAACAATCATGTGTATTGTGGCTACTTGTGGGCTTGCTGTAATAGGCAAAATGAATGGCGATGTTGCATTGGTATTAGCCGCGGCTATTGGCTCATTTAATTACGCTTTAAGGAATACAGGATGAGCAAAATAGAAATGGGAACAGGCTTTAAGGTATTGACGTACTTTTTAGCCTTAATGATTGTCGTTGGTGGCTCTGTTTATGTTGGTACTGAGTTGCAAAAAGCCAAACAAGTTGAGGCCAATGTTGAAGTAATGAGCGTTGATAGCAAGGTTGCTCAAAGCATACGAGTTGAAACTAAAATAGAAAAGGCCAGAGTAGATGAAGCATTTAAGAATATTGATAGTATGGATGGCGATCTTACCGCTGGCGAATTGCAGTTACTTCAATCCGCGATCACAACTTCGGTCGAGCGAACTAACCCAAACTCTCTTGTTAGAGCCATTACCCGTCAGTGAAGGCAAATTAAGCTGCTCTGCGATGGTTAAATGGTGTGCGGGTGTTGTTGTTCAAGTTGGCGACTTAAACGCCCGTATGATTCGTATTCAAGACGGGGAATAACTAAGTCTTAACCCACAGCACAATAGCAAACACAACCGCCATAATCCCTATTAACAAACACATAAACCCGCCTCTTTCACAAAAGTCTTTATCAACTGGCTTTTTCTTTTCTGATGTTTTGTCTAACATGGCCATTTGCCTCAAATCGTTTAATTAAAATATCTCGCAATACTGATTTAGTAACAGGGTTATCTGATGCCTTTAGCTCTCTGAATACTTGTTTAGTTGTAGCCCTTTCACCCATATAAGTGTATGTCATACATCAATCCAATTCTCAGTACAATATTCTAATAATAAACCATAAGCCTTCTCATAGTCAGGTTTAGCTATCTTGTATTTGTTCTTGCTACACCATTCAAACTTATCAGGGTCATTATATTGCAGCCATTCAGCGAAGGCCATAGGAGCCTTGTGAGCGGATAAATGCGGGTCAAACTTATGATGCTTAGAGCAAAGCAGTATTCCGTTTTCTATGGTGTGTCTAGTAGCTGTATTTGACCTAGAAATCATGTGGTGTGCTTCGAGATTGCCAGCACAGTTATCATTAACCGCACATACCCCTCTTTCGTGAATGATTAAGCCCCATAATTTATCAGCCTTTGTTTTCCAATACTTAGATCGTGGATTATCTTTCTTCTTTTGTAGTGCTGTTTTCTTTTTCACTCTTTCTCTCCGTCTAGTGGTGATGGTGCGTTAAGGATATGCTGTTTAATTTCCCTGCATGGATAATCATAGCTATGCTTTAAAACATACGCATCAGCACAAGCCTCCCGCTGCTTCTTTAGCAGGTCAGCCACCACAGATTCCTTAACATCACCTGCTTTTAATTCACTCATTAGGTTTGGCCTTTAATCCGCAATCACCTTCAACAACAAGATTTCGCTTTTCAGTATGATGGTCGCCTTTTTCATATTCCCAACTTTCCCACATCATGCACTTAGATCCTATGCAGTTGAATGTGTCTTGATATTGATCGGCGTTATGCATTCCCTGAGTATCACGGTTAAATGTTACAGTTACCCCGCCAACCCTTACATGAGGACACCACTTAGTTCTTGCTTCTTCTTCTCTCATCTACTTATCCTCTAACAAAAATATTTTATAAACAATGCTTCGATTTTATTCCATTGCTCTTTTCTAGCAGCATCAGCAGCAGCATCAGCAGCAGCATAAGCAGCATCAGCATCAGCAGCAGCAGCAGCATCAGCAGCAGCATAAGCAGCATCAGCATCAGCAGCAGCAGCAGCATCAGCAGCAGCATAAGCAGCATCAGCATCAGCAGCAGCATCAGCAGCATAAGCAGCATCAGCATCAGCAGCAGCATCAGCAGCATAAGCAGCAGCAGTACGAAGATTTCTCAAAGCGTCAATTGTTATATCGCCTGAATGATAAAGCCTGACCCCCTCAATAGCTTCACGGGGTCGCTTATCGTCGGGGTGTTTTTTCTCAAATATTGGCAAAACTAATTCAGCCACGTCAGCACAAAATAGACAAACTTCTTTATAATCCTTAACTTTCAAACACCATACAGCATCTTCGATACCATTAGATTCAAGAATATATTTAAAAGTTATTTCGTCATCATCGGCTTTTGTTTTATTTAAAGACGTTAGTAACTTACTCCATCCGCTACTACACGGTATTTTTGCTCTAATCTCGTTTAATGTTGTTTTCATCTACTTATCCTCATACTGTTTGCGAAGGGTGGCTATTAACTCAGTTAAACTTATTGCTGTTTTATCCAGAGCACGCCATTTACTTTCAAACTCATCCAGCACCTTCAATACTTCCTCGTTTGTGGCTTCGCGCGCTTCGGCTTTACAAGCTTGCTGCGTCTCATTCACAGCTTGCTCTAATGCCATTTTTAATGAGTGACTTTGAGGCATGCCGACTTGCGCCATTAGTTGCTTGTATCTACTGTCTTTCATGATTCAAGCTCCTTGTTTATTACATTGATAGTAAGTACAGAGCAGAAAATTGCAGCTATTAAATAGCCTATAGTTGATGTCTCGTAGTATGTGTGGAATAGGGCTAGAGTTCCTACGCACATCATAGATAATCTAATAAGTTTCATTTCATCACCTTGTTTATTATTTCTAATACATCGGACACTCTTACTTGAACTTTTGTATCATCAGTTAAGGTGCCTTTTATACGCTTAACAGCCTCAATCAATCTATCCCGCTTATCGTTATTAGTGCTGGTTTTGGTGTAGCTGGTTACTGGCGTTGTATCTTCTATTTCTGGATCAAATCCCCACCATTCGCCTTCTTCATAGCCATTATTATCTTTAGCTACAAATATCTCATCAGGCATACCGTTGTTATCTTTAGTTTCCTCAATCATATGTAGGTCGGTATCGAGTAACTCACACCACACACCTTGCTTACCAACAAGTTCAAATTGATGCCAGTTTCTTTCCAGACCAATATATTTAAGTCGCTCAGGCTGATGTTTAAAATTGTATTTACCGCCACGAACTAACTTTATATCGTTGTTATCTTTACTCATGACTGACTTCTCTTTTCATAGCTCTCAGGGTTGAATGTAATCAGTATCTTTACAGCACCTTTCGCTTCAATACAGTCATTCTTCATAGCTGCTAACGTACAAGTACGCAACAGCTAACGATTTAATTGTAAGTTGGAAAAATCTCTTGCACATCCATAGGTGGAATTTAACGGCTTTGCCAGCAATTGATTTATCATTATATTATGAGCCTATTTATTTCATAAACTGACCCAACTTACAAACTTGGCCTCAAGGGATGGAATCGAACCATCGTAAAACTGAACTTATGCAGAACAGCTGCATTAACCAACAATGCTACCGAGGGATTGGTATTGTATATTTAACTTTTTGAATTATCAATTTGTTGTAAAAACAATTGATGCATAGCTTCTGCTCTCATCATATCTGCCTGGTCATCTGGACTAAAGTCTTCAAAGTCAGGACACCGGTAGGTATTTCCACAATTAACAGAACCACCGTCTGGAGTTGTTTTACACTCAATACGAGCCACTATCATTTCTTCAGTTGGGCATTCTTGGTTATCACAACCTTGAAGTAACCCAACTATAAGTATCGAAAGTACTATAGCAATAACGTATTTCATAATTTATCCTAATAATGGTTTTTGACCTGGATCAAGTAACCAAGGTATTTCAAGATTACAATCAGTGCATATTTTTATACGCTGAGTTGCAATGCAAACCAAATGTGTGTTTCCACACTTTGGACATTTTTTAGTTGTTTCAGGTTCAATACTCATATCAATAAGGAAGTCCTAATATAAATAAAACACCAATTAAAGCTATTGCTCTAATCGTCCCAAGGTTCTTTAAGATTATCTTCTTGCTGTTTAGCTTCCATGTGTTCTTCATAGGAATCCTTAGCTTTTTTATTTGATTTAGAATAATGACTTGCTTCAGATATATTAGTTATTTGTGCATGTTCTTTAGCAGGAATTACATTATTTGTTTCTTCATAACTACTTGGTTTCATCGATTTCTCCGTTGAGATTTACTAAAGTTGCCTTTATTCATTTCATTTCCTTTAATTTTGTCATAAGCTACCAACATACTAAATATATGAGATAAATACCATGGGTTACACAATACTTGATGCAGCTAAAGATATTTCGAAAAGACGAGTTGCAGGTGAAGATGCCGGATCAGCTGTACAATCTAATCAACCATCATTAGCAAAGACTAAAGTAGTAGATACAGGTAAAGTTACAGCTAGTAATCCAGATACCATTAAAAAGTTATCCCCTGCTGATTCAGCTAAGTCACTAGCTAATGCTCGTGCAAAAGCTGCAGCCCGGGCAAAAGCAATGAAATTAGCTAAAGAACGTCAGGTTCAGTAACAGCTGCCTGTTTTGGCTTAGATACACAAAAAGCAGATGTTCGTTCATTTACTTTAGAATTTTCTAGCATATGAACACATTTTTCCATGCTAGGCATTGGATACTCATATAATTCAGTAGGAGCATCTCCAAATATAATAAGTATTGCTAATATAATTTCCATGGTTATTCCTTAAGTTTATTTAAAACTATTTCTTTTTAATACCCTATTAGACCATGAAGTACCTGGTCTTTAACTAGTTGTTTTTGATAAGGGTTAAGTCGCGTATTCGTCATTCGAAGACAGTAAAGTAAGTTAGTAGATCCAGCCAATGTTTGAGCTATGATCATATTAGCTAATCGACTAATTTCTAGTTCTTCAGTATCGTTTACCATACTAAACTCCTCTGTATACACCGTATACATTATTTCACTAAATCCACACTTCAAAGTGTAGACATTAATCTATTCTAGTTATTCTTCGAAAGTCAGTAGATACACTTTCATTAACATTTAATTTCATTACATAGTCATTCCAGAAAAAACGATGGTCCATAGTAGAACCTTTAATAGTATTTTTACTAGTTAACCAATCAGGTGCATTTCTATGTGTAAAGTACTCAATAGAATACTTAAAGTGTAAATGCTGCATTTTAAATACCATAGCTGCAGTATCTCCAAGCATTAAAAAAGCCCCTTAAGTTATTAAGGAGCTTTTCTGGGTCTGTAGACTAAGTGTTGCGGCTAAGCCGCTTATACACCAGCATGTGGTATTACCACTCGTTTAGTTGCAGTTGAGGTAATTATTACCTTACCGACACTCGTCGGTTTGTAGATAAATTTACTCTTTTGCCATTCCGCCAGGATGACATTAAAACTTCGTACCTGGTTTGTATTAGCAACTACATTGTCACTTAATACCCTATCTGCAGAGTTATCCGCATCTACGGTGGTAATACCAAAATCACAAGGAAATGCATCTGAGATAACAACTGCAGATGCTAATGGTGAAACCATAAGTGATAAAGCAGTAATTAAAATAAAAATAAAACTTTTCATTTATTACTCCTAGTTATGCTCACCTCAAAGCGGTGAACGAGCTCATAGCCTACACGATGTAGACTAATTAGTTAACCCAGCAGTGGCAATCCACAAGCTAAAGCTATTATAAAACAAGCGATTAACATAAATACCCCTTTACTTAAGCTTACGATTTACCAAAGTAATCATAGCTTCACGAACACCACGACGACCACGAGGATGATGTGTCATACCGTAGTTTTCTAAGTGAGTATCAAAGATATCAGCTTGTTCAGTAGGTAAGCTGAATGTATAGGCACGATCACCATGTGCTTGCGTCCCATGACCTGTAAGTTTTATGTCCTTATACTTTGCAATAAAATCCTTAACAGAAATTTTATCTGTTAGATCAATAATGCCAAACATAGTACGTGACCAACCTATTGCTTTAAACATAGAAAGCATTTGCTTATCACTGTATTTAAAGTCATTAACGTTAATCATAAATCTAATATAACGTGTAATTGCGGTAGAGCCCATTTTAACGTGAGTTCTACACATACCCGTCCAGCTACCATACTCAGTAAGCTTCCATAATATGGATGTTTTAGCATGTAGTAAGGCTTTAGCTAATTCAAAACGTTGTAAATCCGTAGATAATATAGTTACCGTCAGGTCACTAATTACTTGCTTCATTAGTGTTTTTTCTTTCTTATTCATGAATATCTCCACTCGGTTATTGAAATCTAATTTAAAAACATACTAGTGGGAAATTGCTCTCTCCAAGCACCGTGCCAACCCGGTGGCAATTCTCGTGTGCATTTGACTCACTTTTTACAACCAATATGTTTATAAATTAGCCCTCCATTTCAGGAAGGTCGTCCATCGGACTTAGTTGGGGTTACCATCGCATTAGCATGATTAATTCCTTTAATTTTTTAACAATCGTTATCCTGTCTAGCTCTACGGACTAGATTAACAATCCAATCCTCTAAGTCTTGACGGTATAAATACAATATAATTAATACTATTAGTTCCATACATACTCCAAATTTTAAGGCTGACCGGAGATACTCCTGGTCACATTATCATCGTATTGATTAATACCTATGGCGAAATCAAGAATGTATATTATCGGGACTACCCCGGTAGATAATGCTGCCATTAAAGCCCCCTTCGGAGAAGAAAGAGACTTTAAAAGCAGCCCTCAAAATAGAGGCCACTAAGTTATTCTTTACAGATTTTTTCACAGTGCTATCTAGGATTCACCAGCAGTGGACACCGTAGATTCAACCATAGCCAAGGTACAATCCTTGGTTTTAGACTTACAGTAAGTTGGTCTATTACCCGTTTTTGGAAGAGTGTCTGGTGCGCAGTGATCTCTTTTTTAATTCTTTAAAATAGTGCCGTGGGATCACCACAGCACATATTTTTATGCAGCCATTGCATCCAAAGCTTGAAGCATTTCATCTTCAGACGCTTCACTAGCAAATGAGTCTTCATACTCAGCTTCCAGCTGTTCTTTAGAGTCAAGACCACTAAATTTAACTAGGTTCTCAACATACCAACGTTGACCTTTAACTTGGTCAGCCATCGGTGTATCAGCTTCAAGAGCTTTAGCCGTAGCTAATGTTTCAATCATTGTTTCAATTGCTTCAAGAGGCATATTAGGTGTAATACCTAATTCCTTAATCTTGAGCTTCTTGCCCTTGCACTTTTTAAAAGCCAGTGCTAATGCTTGTGGATTTTTATCCATCATAAGGTATTAACCTCCAAATTAAGATCCTTGAATAAGGCGGATCTATAGCCTTTCTTTTTTCACTAAAGCGAGGCATCGAAGCGGGAAAAAATGTCGGATCATCACACGTACTATTGAAGCGATAAACTCGGTGACAATACGGCTGTATAAACACAGGTAGAACTCACCTACTGGGATGAGATATTTAATCTACCTACGTTAAACCGTGACATCACCTAGTACTACTCAGTTATACCAAGAGCTAACTTAGCTTTACGCCAAACTATAGGCTTAGCCTCTTCATACACAGCATCCTTGCCATGCCTATCCTTGTACTGTTTCAGGCTGACTAAGCGTTTCAAGGCATCAACCTTATCTTTATAGTCATCTCTATCAACAACCATTTCATGCTTATCTAAACAAATAGACTCACTCATCATCATCACCTCCTTAAGGCATTAAAAAGTTTTCACTATCACAGATAGTGTTAGGACCATCACCCATAACTAACTCAAGTGGCACCAAGTCGTATGGTGAGTTCTCCACAATCTCATCAACTGCACGTTGATACAGATTAGTTTCAAACATACCGTTAAATACATCCTTAGCGGTATCCTGAACCAACGTAAGAGCACTTGGTGGAGTTATGAAGTCATCATGCTTAAATAACATAGGACGACCTGAGGACATCACAGCGTCGCCTACACAACGCAACATATAAGCATCACCACCATGAGTCATGTTAGCGAACAGGCCACGCCTCTTCTGCTCAACCTCATAAGTGATACCACCAACTTGCGCCTCTTTACCAAAGACAGGAAATCCATTCTTATCTTCAATCCATGGCATATCACTAATCACTACATGACTCGTGTAACCCTCTTTGTGAGTAGCTGAAATTGAGTAGACCATTACTGGCACACCCTTCAGATAAGCCCGTGAAGCACAGCTAAACCCATCAGGCATAGTCCAACGCAACGTAGTCTGCTTATTACCAACTGCTATCGTTCCCCATTCTGCAAGCTTAGGAATATTAGCAACCGGTGCACCGTACGCTTTCTCGTTATAGGCATTAACCTGATCAACTGTCACCTCAGTACCCAAGGTTTCAGTAATAGCCTTAGCAATACTGTTCATGGCTGATCCATGCATCAAACCCATATGTATCTTCTTGATGTCCTTACGATCAAGAGGTAAATCATATGCACTGCCAAATGCAGTGTGTGAGTCAATCACATGCTCAAAGTCACCACCAATATTACCTGCTTTCATCATCTTCTCAGACCTGAAAGACACACCACTCATAAGCAAACCAGAGTTAGTGAAGTCATAACCAAACATATACTTACTTGGATTACCCTGTCTGAAATCAACTAAAGCTTGAGCAGCCTTATTCAGCATAATAGTTTCACCAAATGCTTCTTCACATGTCTGCATCAATGGATCAGCAGCTTGAGCTGTAAGCATATCTTCAAGCGTAAAACGCTCATTAGCCTGCTCAACAGACACACGACCATGCAAAGTCACATAAATGATGTGCTTAAGCACTCTCTCATCCTCCTCAGTGAGATCAAACTCTACAGCTGAGTCAATCATCAATGTTTCCCACAACTTACCGTGTGGACGCATACCATCAAGCGTAGCTGCCTCATAATACATACGAGATCTACCACAATATTTCATAGGTAGATAAAATGCAGGCTTAACAGCCACCTGATCAACAATAGTATCTGCATACACCTGATACCGCTTCTTACGAACAATAGGATCTTCAGGTAATGTTCTACCGTTCTTATCCTTAGTCTTGTTCCAATCCACCTTCAGACTGTACCCATGCATCAATAACTCCTTGCTGCAGGCATCAGACACAACAAATGGCATAGATGCTACTCGACGTAGATAACTCTTCTCTACGGCCTTCAGTTTCCATCCATTCACCTCTTTCTGGTACACAACTCCAGGCTTATCCTCAATACCCTTGAGCAAATCCTTAGTGAATGAACCACCGAGCTTCATATACTCACGAGTATGAAACTTCTTATTGCCCTTAACAGTTGTGGACTCAACCTTCTTTTCCACAGGATATACACCGTTATCCACAATCACTTGAGTAATCAGAGAAGCCGCTAATATGCGTGCTCTTTCTTTATCATACTCATGCAATTTGATACCCAAGTACAGCTTAGGCAACTTGTTACGCAACTTACCAATAAACGTCTGAATCAACAGCTCATCATGACGACTAGCAATATGCTCAATCGACTTAACAATCTGCTTCTCATGAGTTTCAAGAAACCCTGACTGCAGCACATATTCGTGCACCTTCTTAGTCAAGAAATCCATAGGTTTACCTGCATCAATATAGGTATTGAATGCATTAAGGCTTTGTAAAGTACTGATATTCATAGTTATTCTCCTAACTACTTATGTGCAAGGTAGACGAAAATCTACCCTGTTCTTTGTTGCGGTAAGCGAATACTTACCGTTTTAAACACTACAAAACACGCTTTATACTCAAACGCTTATACCTCCTAATGCTTTGAGCAGCTTTATTAATACGTTCACGGTTATAGAATGCATGATATATACCCTCAACATACAATCTCCCCACATACATATTCCCTGCAAACACATGGAATACCATACTAGTCTCCTATTTCTAGACGTATTTCTTCATCGTTAGCCCACTGACGTGCTTCATTCTTTGCACCTTTATCAGTCGGATAACGACCAAAACCGGTGTCCCAAGGCTCCCAGAACCCACCAAATTCTTCATTCCAAGTCATATGAACAGCAAAATAGCCACTCATACCACTTGTAATACCAATGAAATCACTATGATCTTCTTTAGACATATTATTCTCCCAACTTATAATCAATTTCAGTAGCAGTAAGCCAACCAACCAACTTAGCTCTAAATGCACCATCACATGTAAATGTAATAACACCTTTATCAACTGTTACAGGCCGTCTAAGACATACTCTTGGTATACCAATGACATACTTATTACCGTCATTACCAAAGGTAACACTGTGCCTATTAACCAAGTCCACGGCCTTAACCATAACGCTGCTCATATTGCTTGCCTAAGCAGCAAATTAGACAGCTCACACATCTTCTCAAGCTCATCTGACTCTTCTTGACTAAGCTCATCAAAGGCAGGCATGTCATCATACTTACCCGTCATATCATAAAGATCACTATCAACAAATGATCTGATAGGTTGAAGAGGTAGTACATTAGTTTCAGTATTTATACGTTGCATTTGTTTCATGATATTTCTCCATATCATTAAGGTGGATAGGAATTACCCACTAGTCAACCCTGGACACGCCAAGGCTGAGTAGTGACTATTTACGATCACACATATCAGAGATCTTCTTACCTTGGTTATCCCAGTAGTGCATACAGCTACCACGCTCATTCTCTTCAGGATGTTCAGGATAGTAAGACTGATGATGTGCAGCTCTCACTGCTGTATATCGGTGACAGCTCTTACGCGCCATACACGTTTCTTTTTTACACATAGTTATATCTGCCATGTGAGTATTCTCCTAGTGATGCACATCCGTGTGCTGGTTAGTTAGAGTTAAGCTACTTTAGTGTTAGCTTTGTTATCATCCTCTTCCTCTTCTTCGAATAGCATAGCGACTAGTTTACCTGCTCCTACGCCTCCCTGCTCTATTGTAACGGCCATATCCTGCTCCAAGTACTTAAAGGCAGCCTCTTGTGCTTGCGCCTCTGTAAGGCCCTCAGCTTCCATTAGATAGCCCTTGGCTGCACTGAATGGTGTCACTAGTAGCGCCTTAAGTACAGCTGGTGTTGCACCTATGCTATTAGCTAGTAGTCCACTGCTGTCTGCTACTACCTCAGTGCTCACTGCGACAGTGCTTGTAGCTGCACTGATGATGTTGCTTACGCTTGTTTTGATGTTTTTAAGATTGTTCATAGTAATACTCCAGTAATGGGTCCCATCCGTGAAAGTACGGGGGGTATCCCAGGTTGATATAGCCGAATGCTATATACTGCCTCTATAAGAAATTTTTTATTTTTTCCTAATGAAAATATTAGCAATCGCTAATACGATTTTTGGTAAACATTTCTGCCTCTACACAATAATTTTAATTTTTTCCACATGGAATTTGGTATAGTTTTCGTTACTATCCCTATGGTATACTATTGTTAACCAAACAGGAGAGTACAATGATTACAGCAACATTTTATTATCACATGCACGATTCGATTGATGTCAATTTCCCAGTACAGGTTGGTAGACACCTTATGGTATTGCAAGGTGAGGCACCTTATAAGTGTGTAGTGTCTGGTTTTAGAGAGTATGAAGATGATCATGAACTAGACGATTGGGCTACAGGGATTAGGCGTGTGTTAAAAAAGGATGGTGAGTTTGTAGTAGACTTGAAAACGAATGCCTATGAATTTGATTCAAAAGAGTTACCAGCCACCGGGCAGGTAGATAAGCAAGAGGAGAATAAAGTGACCGGTCCTGAAAATAGTGAAATTATGAAGTTTTTTGAGTATGAGCATTTGCCTCTTAAGCTGCAGGCTATTTCAAAAATGATTTGCCAGGCTGCTGAAGAGTTGAATGAGACATTGCCTAATGGTGAAGAAAAGTATGCAGGTTTGCGTAAGTTACTAGAAGCTAAGGACTGCTTTGTACGTGCTGCTTATTTGAAAGAGGACAAGTAGATATGATTTCAATTGAAACGGTATTACTTTTAGTATGGGCCCACTTTATAGCAGATTTCATTGCTCAGTCAGACATGATGGCACGCAGTAAAAGCAGCAGTAATAAATGGCTGTTGATACACGTAGCTATTTATACAGTAATCATGTGTGCTTTTGGATGGGTATTTGCTTTAGTTAATGGAGTATTGCATTTTATAACAGATTTTATTACTTCTCGAGTTGCTTCCTACTTTCACAAGAAAGATGAAATTCATTGGTTTTTTGTGGTGATCGGGTTCGACCAGGCAATACACTTGTCTACTTTATTTATTACTTATCATTACATAGTTGAATAAAGCTAATTTCGGATAATTTAGTTAAGGAAATGGCTTGATACCGAGGCGAAGCCGAAGGAGGAAAGACATCTTAACTAAAATATACGGGATTAGTATTATTCACGTATAAACTGGTAAGTATTAATCTTGCAATAGATACCTTCCTGAATAGATACCCCCACCGGGGGGTATGTATGTGAACCCCGCCAGGGTTCCAGGGAGTTGTTAGCCGCCAAGCTATTATTATAGGAAATTTTGTTGCAAGTTACTCTCTCGCGAGGCACACAGAATAGATATAGGAGGAGATAGTTTGAAAGGTGTAAGTGCTTGATTTATAAGGAAATAGGGTAGTCCGTTTTACCCCATAACCAGTCTGTGGGGGGGTGTTGGAAGTACTCCACAGTCCTTTTTAGGGATATATAGGACACAAGCTGTCCTGTTTTATGGTATTATTACGTATGCCTAGCAATGAATACAGAAAAACTAAGAAGCTCCTCAATAGAGCAAAAACCTTAAAAGAGGTTTCTATGATAATGGAGGACATGGATTCTAGGTGGCAAAAGGACAACAAAATAATGTTAGATAATGATTGGCCATTACTGGTTAGGGTTATATCAAAAATGACAAGAAAATTAAGAGGAAACGCTAATGTGTAGAAAACATGCAGAACTAACTAGTAAGACAGAAGCTATTAAACGTATGTTGAACGGAGAAACTTTTTATAGTGGATCTCTACAAGTAATTCGTTACCAAGAATTTAGTAGTGATGCTTCATTCCATTATGGTGGCATACCATTTAACTGTGTAAGTAAAGATGTGTGGGATAACTTTAGACATTGGGATGTTGAGATATGACTGCAGTCTTACCGAATGAAGAAGAATTGATATTAGTCAATCGGAATACAGGTGAAGAGTATGAGATTGATATTCTGTATGATCCTAAAGCTACTCGATGGGAAAAGGTATTTGCTACCAACTTGGCTAATATGCTCCAAATTGTTGGTGATGAAAAGACTCAGGTAATTTCTTACTTAATCAAACAGAAAGACTATCTGAATATTGTTAATGCCACTATTGATGAAATTGCTGAAGGAGCTAATGTTTCCGGTAAAACAGTGAGTCGAGTTTTAAATGTGTTGCGTAAAGCTAATTTTCTCCATAAGGTTAGAAACGGTAAGTGGAGATTTTCACCACATGTAATGCGACATGGTAAAGCATCAATAGGTGCTGCAGTTATTAAACTATATGATGAAGTAGATAAATAATATGACTTGCAACAAAATATGTTTTGAAAAGAGTAAAGAGGCTTATGCATTTATTGCTACTACTAAAGCCCGTAACCATGTGTCGAGTAAACAATATGCTAATAAGAAATTAAAGCCTTACTTATGCAAAGGGTGTGGTAAATGGCACCTAACTTCGAAAGGTAAGGCAAAAGGTAAGAAATTAAAGACACGTAAGAAGCAGAATGAAAAGAGACAACGAGTTGACGAACAAAGGTAACTTAAACTATACTGCTTGGCATGAAAAAAGATAGCATCGAAGAATACCTAAAAATATCAGAGTCAAAAGCAGTTGATGTATTGCTTTGGCTCCTAAAAAATAGGGACCAACAAAACCGAGTATATACAACCCTGGATACAATAGCCTCTGAGTGTGAAGTCACTAAGGTTACTGTAAACAGGGTTTTTCAACGTCTGTACAAGAAAGAATTTCTCACCAAAATCAGAAATGGTCAATACAAGCTCAATAAAATCTAAGGATACTTATGAAATCACCAGTTAAGAAAAAACGAGCAGTTAAGAAAGTAGCTACACAAACTAAACGTAATACTGTTAAAGCCGGTAGTCGTGGTTCAGCTAAAACTGAAGCAGTATTTGCTAACGCTAAGTTAGTTATGAAAACGTACATCGGTACTAAATTAATAAATGGTATACCTATGTCACGTTCTGACTACAACAAGTTTCGTGGTTGGAATGTGCCAGAAGATGAAAATGGTAAAGACAAAGGTTACCTTGTTGAGTACTTAGATGGTGGTGAACCAAATACTAAGCAGTTTAAAGGTTATGTATCGTGGTCACCAAAAACTCAGTTTGAAAATGCATATCAAGAAACCTCAGGTTTAAATTTTGGTGGTGCAGTTGAAGCTGCCAAAATGGGATTTAAGGTTGCACGAGCTGGCTGGAATGGTAAAGGCATGTGGGTAATTTTCGTACCGGGCACCAAGAAAGCTGAATTACGTGAAGGTACACAGTATAAAATTCATTTACCAAAACGTAAGTCGATTGAGATTTTACCTCACTTCGATATGTTCACTATCAATGCACAAGGTCGT
>Ga0316205_10001580_pt1 | contig 27620 bp, 31 predicted proteins | sample 3monthpyrite_MG_FD_204941 | JGI IMG/M metagenome (GOLD analysis project Ga0316205, IMG submission 204941) | Microbial mat bacterial communities from mineral coupon in-situ incubated in ocean water Damariscotta River, Maine, United States -... | ecosystem: Environmental > Aquatic > Marine >... | reverse complement strand
ACAGCAATTGCACTTGCGGCAGCGACGATCATGACGGGTTTCCGCATGGTTTTCCTCCTCGTTCAAGTATTTGTAGTTAGTTAATCTTTTACGATTAATTGTTTTTTTGTTTTGTTGCCAATGTACTGGCAGATGCTGATTACGCTTGGCAACAACACCTGAAACCAAGCATACATGAACGCAAATTTATGGCAAGTGTTAACTTTTATTTAAGTAAATAAGGAAATAGTGAAATAAAGAAATGTTATTTAGAGTAAATTTTGTGAGGTAAAAGTCGTTTATTTTAACTCTTTACGATTTAAAATTTTAATTTCAGTTTGTAACTTTTCCTTTTGTGCGCTTAATCGACTTTCTGCATAAAAATCTAGATTTGGTGTTTTTAAAGCAATATTAATTTGGCTTAATGCTTGGTGTGTTTGCCCAATAGAGTAGTAGTATTGCGACATTATTTCATGTGTTGCGGCTTGGTTACCTAACTTAGCTTCAACTTGCGATAGAAGTTTGTAAAGTATTGGTAAAGATTCAGCAGTCCTTAAATGCTTTGTTAAAATATCTTTTGCCTGCCTATATTGCTTTTGTTGAATTAGAGCTTCGGCATAGTTTAATGTTAGAGGCTGGTTGTTTGGGAAATCATCGAGTGCATTCTTATATATACGGTTTGAATCGTTGTACTCTCCTGATTTTGCAGCGATTTGAGCCTCAGTTATTATGTACGCGATTCTAGATGGCGACTGTGCGCGTAATTGCAAAATAATTTTTTTAGCTTTAATGAGCTGGTTATTTTTTAATAGTGCTATTGCATAGCCGTATTGTGCTGCATTTTTGTTTGTATAGGTTTTATGTTTTATTTGGGATGCGTATTTTTTTAGTAGTTGCTTCTCATCCATCTCGCTATTTATTTCAATACGTTCCTTCATTAAGTAATACATTTCTGAAGATGGAGGTTGATGCAATGGCATTTGGTTAGCTCGAAGTTTAGCTTCAGCCATACGGTTTTCTGATACTGGATGAGAGCGTAAAAACTCAGGGCCTTGTGAACCATAGAGGCGTGACTCTTTATACATTTGTTCGAAAAACGTTGTCATGCTATGCGCATCATATCCGGCCTGATTGAGCATTTTAATACCGAGCCGATCGGCTTCTTTTTCGTTCCGTCGGGTAAAATTTACCGCAATTTGAGCAGTGCCGCCTGCAATACTTGCTAAAGCAGCTTGACCTAATTCATTACCATTGGCTCCTAGGATTATGGCTGCAATAAGAGCTGCTAAAACAGGGGTTTCGTAGTTTTGACCTAGGTCATAGGCGCGTGCGTGATGTCGCTGGGTAACATGAGCAATCTCATGTGCAAGTACAGAGGCTAATTCGCTTTCGTTTCGACTCGCAAGGAAAAGTCCATAGTGGACACCGATGAAACCGCCGGGTAAAGCAAAGGCATTAATCGTTTTATCATCGACTATAAAAAATTTGAAATGGTAATACTGATTACCACTCACAGAAACCAACTTGTTTCCTATATCGTTGATGTACTGATTTAATAAAGGATCTTCTATTAGTTTACCGGCTCGTCGAATATTTCTAACAACCGCTTCGCCCATCAATTTTTCATCTGTTAATGTTAATGTCGTTGCTGCCGACTCTCCTATGTCGGGAATATTGAGTTCTTCGGCAAGTAGTGAAACAGTATAAAAAAAAGACAATAAAATCAGTAGGATGTGCTTGAACGTGTGTTTAGGGTTAGCTGTCATTATAGTCTTATTTAAGGGCATGGCCCGATATTATCATTCATCTTAAAATTTGTGAGTACGTTATTATAGTGTCGAATATGACAGTAAAAGAAGAGAAGGTTTCAAATTAATTTGATGAATTACTGCTTAAATAGTATATAATTAGTTTCTTATATGGAATGTAAGAGTAATGTATAGGAGAAGGAATGCCAGTGGTAAATGAAATTGAAGTTACTGAGTTACATGAGTTAATTAATAATACTCAGAAACGCATAGAATTATACGATGTAAGAAGTACCCATGAGATAAGTAATGGCACAATTCCCGAAGCGCAACATATGCCGTTACACACTATACCGAGCAAGGTAATTGATTTGACAGATAAATACCCAATTGTTCTTTATTGCTATATGGGCGCACGATCGGTCCAAGCATGCAGATATTTACAAAATGCGGGTTTTGAAAATGTATTTACACTTCGGGGTGGCTTTCAAGCATGGCAATCGAGTGGTTTGCTAGATTTAGACGTTTAATTTATTAGACAAATATCGGCCACTTAGTAATAATGACTCGGCTAACGAATTGAATATTATATAAAACTTATATTAGAACATTATTGGGTTGTTATTCTGTTTTAAATGACATATAAATGTTCTATCTTAATGATTCTTAAAACATTTAAGTTAATAGACTTAAAAACAAAACAAAGGAGCTATCATGGCTAATTTTGATCAAGAACTCGACGCATCAGGTTTAAACTGCCCACTTCCAATTTTACGTGCTAAGAAAAGTTTAGCGGGAATGGATACAGGTCAAGTACTGCATATTATTGCAACTGACCCAGGTGCGGTAAAAGATTTTGAAGCTTTTGCTAAACAAACTGGTAACGAATTAATGGAATCAAAAGAAGAAGGCGGCAAGTTCGTTTTCTTAATTAAAAAGAGCTAGCCTTTAGAGCTAGTTTTTTTTATTTGCATACATATCGTCAGGGACGCGTAACTTTAAAATAGATTATGACTAAAGGCATTGCTATGTCGAATAAAAAACTCGCGATTATTGCTACAAAAGGTACCCTTGATTGGGGTTACCCTCCATTTATCCTTGCCTCAACGGCAGCAGCATTAGGGTATGATGTTGAAGTATTTTTTACTTTTTATGGCTTACAGCTCTTAAAAAGAGATATGAAAGTGTCAGTGAGTCCCTTGGGTAACCCTGGTATGCCTATGCCAATGGGGATGGATAAATGGTTCCCCGTCATCGGAACAGCGATTCCCGGTATGCAAAGCATCATGACTATGATGATGAAGCAAAAGATGAAAGCGAAAGGGGTTGCAAGCTTAGAAGAATTACGTGAACTTTGCATAGAAGCTGAAGTTAAAATGGTAGCATGTCAAATGACGGTTGATTTGTTTGATATGAACCCAAGTGATTTTATTGGCGATGTTACTTTTGGTGGCGCAGCAACATTTTTCCAATTCGCTGGTGAGGCTGATATAACGTTGTATATTTAGTGCGCGTTTTTTGTACGCGCACTTATGCCCTGTGTGCGAAGCACACGGGCTGTTAGCTTGAAGGTATACAGTGTCATAAAAACTTACCCAGAAAAAAGCCTCGATAATTATCGAGGCTTTTTTGTTGCTACTATTAATCTAAAAAACCATATTTACGCCAACACTTAATACGGTTGCATTGGAACGGTATGTGCCATTGTATGCAGCAGTACCGTTTGGATCGCTTGCAAATGTATAACTTGTACTTGAGTTAACATTTCTGTCTTTAAATTTTACCAACATTAAACCCGTTTCAAATTGATAAGTACCAAAATCATATTGATAACCAATAGAAAATAATTGACGATCAGATCCGGGAACTCTTGCGGTAAAGTAGCTATCGCTTTGTGGTGTTTTATCATACGCATAGCCAAATAAAATTTGATGTTTATTTATTTTATATTGTGCGCTTGTTCGATAAGTTATTGTATCTTTCCAATTATTAGTACTTAGCGTGAGAGTTGATTGATCTGAGCTATTACGTATGTTTAGATTATCGTAGACATGCCACCCCGTATGCTCTATATCGAGTTCAAGCTTGAGTGCATCAGTCACTTTGTAATTGATACCTAGGGTTAACATTTCAGGAAATGTTATATCAACTTCAATAGGTGTTACTGGGCTTGTGCTAGCCGTTCCCGTTGCATTGGCATGAACGGCTGAACGATAAGATAAACCGAATGATACGTCTTCATGTGTACTAATTAAGGCTACATTCATACCATAACCTTCCCCAGTACCTTTTATTACCGTTGCATGGGAATTAAATTGTAAATCTAATAATTCGTAATAATTGATGCCAACAGCAATGCCTGTATTTGGAGTTAATTGGTAACCTAAATTAACATTCGTGTTAAACATTTTTATTCGACTAAGATCGGTTTCAAGTGCCGCTATACCACCAAAAGAAGAAAAAGTATTTCTTGGCCATGCGGTTTCTAAGCCGAATGGGCTGTGAATTAGCAAACCAAGAGATAATTTGTTTGAAAGTTGATTACTTATAAATAAGTTAGGAACATTAAATTTAGATTGGCCGTTGCCTTGAGTTGTCGTTGTTCCAATCGTTACTTCAGTATCGTATTCAATGTGTATAATGTTTGCGCTAAGTAAGTAGCTATTCGGTTCTTTTTCATCTGAAGAATATAGTGTCATGATTGCAGGGTTATAAGCGATAGCGCTTATGCGTGACGTATCAGCAACGAGTGCATTGGATGTTGCTACACCGGCAGCAGTGTATTCCGGGAGCCGAAAGCCATTAGCGAAAGCAGAAGAGTAATGGGCAGTGATAAAACTGACCAAACATAGTGTGCGGATTAAAAGTTTTGTTTTTTTCATATCGTTGTTTGTGAGTTTTTGAAATAGTCGTTTATTGTTATTGGTGATTTACCTATTGGGTCATTATCTACGCGTATTTTGCGTTATGCAATTGTTTACTGAATAGGGTAAAATTCGCTACCTAAGTTACGCATGAGCTCTTTATTCTTATACAGAGCAAAATCTATTAACCTTCTGATTTATCTAGTATTTATGAGGCTGAAATGTTTACAAAAGATATGAATATTGCGAGTTTTGATGATGAACTATGGCAATCTATGGAAAAAGAAAGTGTGCGTCAGGAAGAGCATATCGAGCTTATCGCATCTGAAAACTACGCCAGTCCTCGAGTGATGCAAGCACAAGGCTCGGTTTTAACAAATAAATATGCAGAAGGTTATCCGGCCAAACGTTATTATGGTGGGTGTGAATATGTTGATGCTGCCGAGCAACTTGCTATTGACCGAGCAAAAGAATTGTTCGGTGCGGATTATGCCAATGTTCAGCCGCATTCCGGCTCTCAGGCAAATGCAGCTGTTTATATGGCATTGTGCCAACCTGGAGATACAGTGTTAGGTATGAGCTTGGCCGATGGTGGACACTTAACACATGGCTCAAAAGTTAGTTTCTCAGGCAAAATGTATAACGCGGTTCAATATGGTTTAAATAATGACACAGGTGAAATCGATTACGAACAGGTTGAAGCTCTAGCCAAAGAACATAAGCCAAAAATGATAGTGGCGGGTTTTAGTGCATACTCTCGTATCGTAGATTGGCAACGTTTTCGTGATATTGCTGATAGTGTAGGTGCATACTTAATGGTTGATATGGCACACGTTGCGGGTTTAGTTGCAGCAGGGGTTTATCCTAATCCGGTAGGCATTGCAGATGTAACCACTTCAACGACACACAAAACCTTACGTGGTCCTCGCGGTGGAATTATCTTAGCGAAGAGCAACGAAGAGATCGAAAAGAAATTCAATTCAGCAATCTTTCCTGGTATTCAAGGAGGCCCTTTAATGCATGTTATCGCGGCAAAAGCGGTGGCTTTTAAAGAAGCACTCGAACCTGAATTTACAACGTATCAAAAACAAGTTGTTGTTAATGCACAAGCAATGGCTAAAGTGTTAGTTGAACGTGGTTACAATATTGTATCGAAGGGAACTGATAACCATTTATTCCTTGTCGATCTTATTAACAAAGGTATGACTGGCAAAGAAGCGGATGCAGCATTAGGCGCGGCAAATATTACCGTGAATAAAAATTCTGTACCGAATGACCCTCAGTCGCCGTTTGTTACCAGTGGTTTACGTATTGGTACGCCAGCAATTACCACACGTGGTTTTAATGAAGATGATGCAACACAACTCGCAGGTTGGATTTGTGATGTGTTAGATAATTTGGGTGACCAGGCTATTATTGAATCAGTTAAACAAAAAGTTTTAGCGATTTGTAAGCGCTTACCGGTTTATGCCTAGTCGCTTTTCTCTATAAAATTAGTTCGTCATACCCGCGAAAGCGGGTATCCATGAATTTTAGCAACATCTGAATAGAATGGATTCCTGCCTTCGCGGGAATGACGGGGAATAGATAACGATATTTATTAAACGCGAGCTTAAATGTACTGTCCATTTTGCAATGCTGAAGATACAAAAGTTATCGACTCGCGTTTAACGAATGATGGATCTAGTGTTCGGCGACGTCGTGAATGCATTAGTTGTAATGAACGCTATACTACCTTTGAAACAGCTGAACTGGTTATGCCTAAAGTAATTAAGACCAGTGGTGTTCGTGAACCGTTCAACGAAGAAAAATTAACTGCTGGAATCTTCCGTGCTTTAGAAAAACGACCAGTTGATACGAATGAAATAGAAAACAGTGTTAGTCGTATTCTAAAACGTATACGAGCAACCGGTGAACGAGAGCTGAAATCAAGTCTCATTGGTAACTGGATTATGGATGAATTGCGAGATTTAGATCAGGTTGCCTTTGTTCGATTCGCATCAGTCTATCGTAGCTTTGAAGATGTGAGTGCCTTTCAAGATGAAATTGAAAAACTTAAAAATACTCCATCGCCAGAAGATAAACGTAAACAACAATCCTTGCTACCTGATTCTGAAAAGTAACAAAATATAAATTTATTATGTCTAACTTTAACGCTTACGATTATGAATTTATGTCTCGCGCCTTACGACTTGCGAGAAAAGGCTTAATGACAACACATCCGAACCCTCGCGTGGGTTGTGTCATTGTGAAAGACAATCATATTGTTGGTGAAGGTTGGCACAAAAAAGCAGGTGAAGGGCATGCGGAAGTCAATGCGTTATTGCTAGCGGGTAAGCAAGCACAAGGTGCAACAGCTTATGTCACACTTGAACCATGTTGTCATACAGGTAAAACACCGCCATGTACGAGTAGTTTAATTAATGCGGGTATTATGCGCGTTGTGGCAGCGATGCAAGACCCTAATGATAAAGTTGCAGGACAAGGTTTTAACATTCTAAAAAGTGCAGGTATTGCTGTTGAAGTGGGGTTGTTAGAAGAACAAGCGCAAGAGCTGAACCCTGGTTTTATTAAACGTATGCAGCAGGGTTTGCCTTTTGTGCGAGTTAAAATGGCCATGAGTGTTGATGGTCGCACAGCAATGGAATCGGGTGAAAGTAAATGGATTACATCTGAATCAGCGCGAAATGATGTGCATCGATGGCGCGGGCAAAGTTCAGCAATGTTAACGGGTATAGGAACCGTTTTGCAAGATAACCCCTCTTTAACTGCACGGACGGGGATGCAGTTAAATGAACAGCAACCTCTGTGTGTCGTACTCGATAGCAAACTACAACTTTCAGTTGAAGCAAAACTCGTTCAGTCTTCAGGAAACGTTTTGGTGTATACAACGAGCCAAGACATGAAGAAAATTAATCGCTTAGAACAAGCGGGTGTCAAAGTCGTCAGTATCGGTAACGATAAGCAAGGTCTTGACCTTGTTGAAGTATTAACGCATCTGGCCTCGTTAGAAGTGAATGAAGTCATGGTTGAGACCGGAGCAACCTTAGCCGGAAGTTTTATTTCGGCGGGTTTGGTCGATGAACTTATTATTTATATGGCACCGGTTTTAATGGGCAATCAAGCCCGAGGGCTATTCAATTTGCCATTTATTGAGAATATGAGTCAAAAAATACAGTTAAATATTAAGGAAATGCGCCAATTTGGCGATGATATTCGAATTATCGCAACACTCACTTGATATACCTTATATAATACTCTGCTATGTTCACTGGAATTATTGAATCGAAAGGTAAGATCGAAGCCATTGTGCCCACCGGCGAAGATATGCGCGTGCGTGTGACAACCGGTAAGCTAGATTTAGCCGATGTTGCTTTAGGTGACAGCATTGCGGTTAATGGTGTTTGCTTAACTGCGGTTGAGTTACCCGGTGATGGATTTTGGGCTGATGTGTCTGGTGAGACCTTGGCACAGACTACCTTTGCTAAATTGGCCGTTGGTACGACAGTTAATTTAGAAAAAGCACTCACTCCAACAAAACGCTTAGGTGGGCATTTAGTGAGTGGCCATGTAGATGGCGTTGGCGAGATTGTATCGCGTTCAATTGCTGGACGATCGGAACAATTTAAAATTAAAGCGCCTGATGAATTAGCAAAATATATTTCGAAGAAAGGTTCGATTTGTGTAGAAGGTATTAGCTTAACGGTTAATGCCGTTGAGGGAGCCGTATTTGAACTCAATATTGTTCCACATACCTTAGAAGAAACAACCTTGCAGTTGCTAAAAGTTGGTTCAAAAGTAAATTTAGAAGTTGATCTTATTGCCCGTTATTTAGAGCGACTTGTTTTAGGTGACAATGCAGCGAAGGCGACAGTCGATACAAGTAACGTAAATTTAGAATTTTTAGCACAACATGGTTTTATAAAGTAATTGATATGGCATTAAATACAACAAAAGAACTTATAGAAGATTTTCGTCAAGGTAAAATGGTTATCTTAATGGACGATGAAGATCGTGAGAACGAAGGCGATCTAATTATTGCTGCGAGTTCAGTTAAACCTGAAGACATTAATTTTATGGCGCGTTATGGCCGAGGATTAATTTGCTTAACCTTAAGCGAACAACGTTGCGAGCAACTTAAGCTTCCCTTAATGGTGACAGAAAATACTGAATCGCAAGGGACAAACTTTACTGTAACCATTGAGGCAGCCAAAGGTGTAACGACGGGTATTTCTGCTGCAGATCGTGCTGTTACTGTACAAACCGCTGTTGCGGCAAATGCAAAACCCTCTGACTTAGTTCAACCTGGACACATCTTTCCATTGATGGCGCAACCCGGTGGAGTTTTAACACGAGCCGGGCATACTGAAGCGGGTTGTGATTTAGCCCGACTTGCCGGTAAAGAACCCGCGTCAGTCATAGTAGAGATTTTAAATGAAGATGGCACGATGGCGCGCCGACCGGATTTAGAAATTTTTGCTAAAGAACATAATTTAAAAATCGGAACCATTGCGGATTTAATTGAATACCGGTTACACAATGAAAAAAGTGTTATACATGAAGCGGTATCAAATTTACCGACAGAATTTGGTGAGTTTAAATTACATGCTTTTAAAAATGCACATGATGGCAGTGCTCATCTTGCGTTAGTAAAAGGTGAAATCGATTCTGATAAACCTGTGCTTGTACGGGTACATGTTGAAAATAGTATTTGTGATTTTTTTGCCAGTAAACGTGCTGATTGTGGTTGGCCCTTACATGATGCAATGAAACGCGTTGCTGAAGAAGGTGTCGGTGTAGTTGTGATTTTACGCCCTAGCAATGCGGATGATTCAGTTATTCAACAAGTATCTCGTTATAGTAAAGAAGATAATAACGAAGAAGGTAGCGCAGTAGAACATAAAGACGATTTGCGAACATTTGGTATAGGTGCGCAAATTTTATCTGAATTAGGTGTTAGACATATGCGGGTGTTGAGTGCACCGAAAAAAATACATGCGCTCTCAGGTTTTGGTTTAGACGTCGTAGAATACGTTCACGATTAAATTAAGAATTTTATATTTAAGGATTAGATGAATGAATACAAAAACAATAGAAGGTGGTTTAGTTATTAATGGTGCGCGATTCGGTATTGCGGTTGCACGTTTTAATAGTTTTGTTGTTGAAAGTTTACTTGAAGGCTCAATCGATACATTGAAACGTCATGGTGCTAATGAATCTGACATTGAAGTAGTACGTGTTCCTGGAGCATTTGAATTACCTTTAGCTATTCAACGTATGGCAAACAAAGGGCAATACGATGCCATTATTGCGTTAGGTGCAGTAATACGCGGTGGTACCCCACATTTTGATTATGTTGCAGGTGAATGTGTAAAAGGCATGTCAATGGTTTCTCTCCAAGCAAATATTCCTGTTTCGTTTGGTGTGTTGACGGTTGATACCATTGAACAAGCGATTGAACGTTCTGGTACAAAAGCGGGTAACAAAGGTGCAGAAGCAACCTTGTCTGCAATCGAAATGGTTAATTTACTTAAAGAGATTGGTTAGCACTGATGCTGAGAAACGATAAATGAAAGTAAGTGCTCGTAGTCGCGCAAGACAACTCGCTGTTCAAGGTTTATATGAATGGCACCTCAGTGGTAATACAATTGATGATATTGCAAAGCAATGTTTAGACGCTAAACGTGGGAAAAATATTGATGAAGCCTATTTTGAAGAGTTAATTTTTAAAATTTCTTCAACAGTGGAATCGTTAAATGATAAATTAATGCCGTTTTTGAGTCGAAAGATTACTGAGATTGATCCGGTTGAACGTGCAATATTACAACTTGGAGCATACGAATTAAGTCAAAAAATCGAGATTCCATATAAGGTTGTGATTAACGAAGCAATCGAACTTGCAAAAACGTTTGGTGCTGAACAAAGTCATAAGTTTGTAAATGGTATTTTAGATAAAGTTGCCGCTCAAAGTCGCGAAGTAGAGTTTAAAGCTAAAGATAACGCTTCAAAAATAAAAAAATAAAAACATGTCACTTTTAGAATTTGATGTTATTCAAAAATACTTTTCTAAAATAACAAATACAAATAATAATGCAGACATCCCTTTAGCGATTGGGGATGATGCCGCTATTGTATCCTTACCTGAAAACAAAGAACTTGTTATTTGCACGGATACTTTAAATGATGGTATTCATTTCCCTATTGATACTTCAGCCTATAATATCGGTTATAAAGCACTTGCCGTAAATTTAAGTGATATTGCAGCAATGGGAGCAACGCCAAAATGGTTCACTCTAAACGTATCCCTGCCTAGTGTTAATAACACATGGCTGCAAGATTTTACAAAAGGCTTAGCTGACTTATCTTCGCAATACAAACTTGATTTAATTGGGGGAGATACGACTCGTGGTCCTCTCAGTATAACGATTACCTTGGCTGGCCATATTAATAAGGGACAAGCGTTAACTCGATCTTGCGCTGGTATAGGCGATAAGATATATCTTAGTGGTTGCACTGGTGATGCGGCAATTGGTTTAGCCACTTCATTAACTAATGTTATTGGTGATACTGCTGATGATTACTTCGTAAACCGTTTAAATAAACCAACGGCTCGAGTGGAACTAGGTCTGTCTTTAGTTGGTGTTGCTAATGCCTGTATTGATATATCGGATGGTTTGTTAGCGGATGCGCTACATATAGCGAACGCGAGTCAGTGTGGTATTCAATTGAACTTGGAATCTATTCCTTTGCCAAAGATTAGCAATAAAGAGCAAGCTAGACAATATGCGCTAAGTGGTGGCGATGACTATGAACTTATCTTTACTGTTTCTAAAAACAAACAGCAAGCTTTAGATAATATAATTAAAAAATCAGAATTAACCATTACTTGTATTGGTGAAGTCGTTGAGAAAAAAGGTATTGAAGTTTTAGATAAAAATAAAAAATCAATTCAGTTATCAATGTTTGGTTACGAACACTTTAAACAATAAAATATAGGTTAGATATGAATGCAGTAAAAAGACCAACCGCAAAAATGTTACTTAATCCTATTCATGCCATTAGTATGGGTTTTGGATCAGGCTTATCACCTTTCGCTCCAGGAACAGTTGGAACACTTGCTGCAATCCCTCTTTATCTTTTAAGTGTGTACTATATTGACTGGTCTTTCTCCGAACCTAATAATTTTATTGTCTTAGTGTTAATCATGTTTGTTATTGGTTGTATTTGTGCACATTATACTGGTAAAGCATTAGGGGTGGTTGATCATGGTGCGATTGTTTGGGATGAGGTAGTTGGCTATTTTGTAACAATGTTTGTTATCCCTCATGGTGTAATATCTAGTATCGAATTTGGAGTTTGGCTTATAGTTGGTTTTTTCATTTTTCGGTTTTTTGATATATTTAAACCTTGGCCTGCAAGCTGGGTTGATAAAAATGTTAAAAATGGCGTTGGTGTCATACTTGATGATGTTATTGCCGGTGTTTTTTCAGCAGCAGCATTGTATATTTGTTTTAAATTATTTGGAGCTTAGCATGTTACGAATTGTAAATTTATTGGCTGTTTTATTACTATATCCAACTTTGGTTATGGCTGGAGACGTTGAAATTAAACGTGTTGAACTTCGCAGTAATAATGGAGGAGAAGAATGGACTTTTTATGTCACCCTTAAACATGATGATACTGGTTGGGACCACTATGCCGATGCATGGAGAATTGTTGATGATGAAGGGAAGGTGATAGGAAAGCGTGTTTTATATCATCCACATGAGCATGAACAACCTTTTACCAGAAGCTTGTCGGGTGTAAAGCTAGCAGAAGATGCTATTATCTATGTTGAAGCTCACGATAAGGTTCATGGTTGGAGCAAAGATAGAGTAAAAATTGATTTTGATTTTGCTGAAGGTGACCGATATAGGATTGGTTCTTATACCCACTAAATCTGTTTTGTGAAATATATACTGAAATGATTTTCTAATGATAGTAATTGAATGATTGTGAAAAAAATTAAACTTAGCCTTGCTTCTATATTGTTTGTTTTTCTTATAGAAATACAGTTTGTATCGGCTCTTAATGTTGTGGTGATGGCTATTTTTGGTGAAATGGTTATTTTGAAAGTTGATGGTGCCAAACACAAATTAAGAGTGGGAGATAAAACGCCAGAAGGGATAACCCTTGCTGAAATTGATGGCGATACGATTATATTAAAACAAGGTAATAAAAAAAGTCGTCATAAACTTGGTGGGCAAGTGAGTTTTGGTGCGGAAGGTAGTCGGGGTAAAACGGCTAAAAAAAATCAGGTAGCGAAAATTTGGCCGCAAGGTGATATGTACGTAACTCATGGTTCTATCAATAAATTTCCAGTAACTTTTATGGTTGATACTGGAGCGACTTGGATAGCCTTGGGTGTGCCGTTAGCTAAACGGATGGGACTGAATTATTCTCGAGGCACACCTGGTTTTGCCGGAACGGCTAGTGGGACCACGCCTATTTATAAAATCAAATTAAATACCGTACGGGTCGGCGATATTACTATGCATAATGTCGAGGCTGCCGTAATACCTAATTTGTCAGGGCATGTTTTGTTAGGCAATTCATTTTTAAAACATTGTGAAATGACAAGAACTAAGCAAGTAATGATTTTAAAGAAAAAATAAATTGAGAGAATTATGGAAAAAAGGTGGCAACAGCCACCTTTTTTATAATTATTATACTAATAAATGACTATTCTTTAACTTTCTCGATCAACGCATAAGCTGAATGATTGTGAATAGATTCAAAGTTTTCAGATTCAACAACATAGGATGATATACGATCTTCTTTATTAAGTTGCGCCGCAACATCTCGTACCATATCTTCAACAAATTTCGGATTATCGTAAGCACGTTCGGTTACAATTTTTTCGTCAGGACGTTTCAATAAACCATATAGCTCACATGAAGCTTGCTTTTCTACTAGATCGATTAGTTCTTCTACCCAGATAAATTCTTTAATCGTTGCCGTTACCGTAACATGAGAACGTTGGTTATGTGCGCCGTAATCCGATATTTTTTTAGAGCAAGGGCACAGGCTTGTAACTGGAACAACCACTCTTACTTGTAATGAAGTTTCACCCTCATGCACTTCACCAATAAAGGTAACATCATAATCCAATAAACTTTGTACACCTGAAGCGGGAGCAGTTTTGTTTACAAAATATGGAAACGACATTTCAATGTGGCCAGATTTTGCTTCTAGTAATTCTGCCATTTCAATAAGCATATCTTTGAAAGATTTAACGGAAATCTCACGTTCATGATTATTTAAAATATGCACAAAGCGAGACATGTGTGTGCCTTTAAAATCATGAGGTAAATTCACATACATGTTGAAATTCGCAATGGTGTTTTGCTCACCTTCGCTTCGATCGCGAACTTTTATTGGGTGACGAATATCTTTAATACCCACTTTGTTAATGGGTATGTGGCGTGTGTCTTTACTATTTTGCACATCTGACATAACTACTTCATTCATTTTAATCTTCCTCGGTATAACTGACACAGGCACGATCGGTTTCCCAAATAGTGACATTTTTAACGGCTACGCGTGCATCATTTAATTCTTTACTTAATATTTTATAAAAATAGGCAGCAAGATTTTCTGCTGTTGGGTTAATTTTATCGAAAGGTGGTATATCGTTTAAATTACGGTGATCCATCTTTTCAATAAGGTTTTTAGTTGCAGCTTTAATATCGCTGAAATCGATACCCATTCCTATTTCGTTTAATTCTCTGCAGCTTACATTTACTTCAACTTTCCAGTTGTGGCCGTGTAAACGGCTACAAGGGCCATCATAATCTCGAAGGAGATGTGCTGCGGAAAAATCCGTTAAGATTTTCATAGTGTAACAGGAAGTCATAATATTTACTTGAGTGTTTTAGTTGGGTATTGGCTAGGCTGGGTGATGCTGAATTAGACTAGGCTTAAATGTTTTTCATGTCGCTGATGTTTAAAAAAATGTTCAATTTGCGCGATTATATCAGAGCTAGAAAGTTTTGCCTCGCTTAATACTTCATCGCGGCTAGCATGCGCCTGGAATTTATCAGGGAGCCCAAGATTTAACACAGAAATCGAATGGTTATTTGCAAGCAGGCATTCATTAACCGCACTACCGGCACCGCCCATCACTACATTGTCTTCTAAAGTAACGAGTATTTGGTGTGAATCAGCAATACTTAAAATCGCATCTTCATCAAGTGGCTTTATGAAACGCATATTGATTACACTGGCGTTTAATACGTCGGCCGCTTCTGTTGCTGCTCCGAGTAGCGCACCGAAAGAAAGAATTGCGATTGATTCACCTGTGCGTATCGTTTCGGATTTGCCAATAGGAAGCGCTGTCATTTGTTTTTCAACCTTAACGCCTATCCCCGTACCACGCGGGTAACGTACCGCACATGGACCATTGTATTGATAGCCGGTATAAAGCATTTGACGGCATTCATTTTCATTGGATGCAGCCATCACAACCATGTTTGGTATGCAGCGCAGATAACTTAAATCGAAGTTGCCAGTATGGGTTGAGCCATCGGGGCCAACAACACCAGCACGATCAATGGCAAATAATACGGGTAAATTTTGTAAGGCGACATCGTGAATGAGTTGATCGTAGCCACGTTGTAAAAACGTAGAATAAATAGCAACAACAGGGTGCACCCCTTCACAGGCTAGACCTGCGGCAAAGGTAACAGCATGCTGTTCGGCAATACCCACATCAAAATATTGGTTTGGAAACCGTTTAGCAAAGTCAACTAGGCCAGAGCCTTCTCGCATGGCCGGTGTAACCGCAGCAAGTTTAGGGTCTTGTTCAGCCATATCGCACACCCAGTTACTAAAAATTTGTGTGTACGTTGGACCAGTAGCGGCTTTTGGCTCTAATTTTCCAGACTCGACATCAAATTTACCTACCCCATGATAAGCACATGGATTTTCTTCAGCAGGTTGATAACCCTTACCTTTTTTAGTCACAATATGAAGAAATTGAGGGCCATTTAAATTGCGCATATTCTTTAAGGTACTAACTAATGTATCAATATCGTGGCCATCAATTGGGCCAATATAGTTAAACCCGAGTTCTTCGAAAAGGGTACCAGGCACTACCATGCCTTTCATATGTTCTTCGGTTCTACGAGCGAGCTCCCAAACACTGGGCATTGCACTAAGGACTTTTTTACTGCCTTGCTTCATACCAGAGTAGACTTTACTTGATAAAACGCGCGCAAAATAATTCGACATCGCGCCTACGTTGGGTGAAATCGACATGTCATTATCGTTAAGTATGACTAGCAAGTTAGCATCTAAGTCACCGGCATGGTTAAGCGCTTCAAAGGCCATACCTGCTGTGAGTGCACCATCACCGATAATTGCAGCAACGTGACGCTCTTCGCCCATTTGCTTGGCCGCAACAGCCATGCCTAGAGCAGCACTAATGGATGTGCTGGAATGTCCCACACCAAAGGTGTCATAGACACTTTCATCGCGTTTAGGGAAACCGCTCAAGCCTTCTTTTTGGCGTAGCCCAGACATTTTGTCACGTCGACCAGTTAGAATTTTATGTGGGTAACTTTGGTGGCCGACATCCCAGACCAGTCGGTCATTCGGAGTGTCAAAAATGTAGTGTAGGGCAACGGTGAGTTCAACCGTACCGAGTCCTGAGGACAGGTGTCCACCTGTTTCACTTACGGTTTGAATAACAAAATCTCTAAGTTCATCAGACAGTTGTCTGAGTTGTTCTGGTTTCAATGCACGCAAATCTTGAGGATACTTAACTGTCTCGAGCAAAGAGGTGAGTGAATTTGAAGACATTAATGGCTAACCAGTGTTGAGATAAGTTGTTATCGTTATAAGAAAAAAAGGATCATGCGTTGTTTCACCTCTTTATGCAAGTGAACTTAGCGCTTGTCTATGCCAGAAAACTGCGAAATTAAAATTCTCGGCCAATAATATAAGCAGATAATTCTCTTAGAATTTGGGCGTTTTCACCAAATATATCGAGATGAGATATGGCATCTTCATGTAGCTCTAGGGCTAATTCTTTTGACTCAGCTAACCCTAAAATGGCGGGGTAAGTCGGCTTATTGAGTGCTGCATCAGATCCTTGAGGCTTTCCGAGGACTTCGGTTGGTGCTTCTATGTCAAGGATGTCATCTTGAACCTGAAAGGCGAGGCCAACACATTTACCATAATGATCGAGTGCTTTTAACTGCTCGTTAGTAACAGTGGGCTGGCATAGTGCACCGAGCTGGACACTTGCCCGAATTAAAGCCCCTGTTTTATGGATATGCATATTTTCTAGTTCAGCAATGTTCAACGTTTTTCCAACGGATTCTAAGTCAATGGCCTGTCCACCTGCCATTCCGCGCGATCCACTCGCTTCAGCAAGTACTTCAGTCATTTTTAAAACATTTTTAGCGGGAATCGTTTTGCTTAATTGAGTCAGTATGTGAAATGCAAGAGGTTGTAGTGCGTCACCGGCGAGAATAGCCATGGCTTCACCATAACGAATATGGCAAGTTGGTTGGCCACGACGTAGGTCATCGTCATCCATCGCTGGTAAATCGTCATGAATAAGAGAGTAGGCGTGAATCATTTCAACTGAGCAGGCTGGGTTATCTAAAGCCACTTCGTCAGCATTAAGGCATTGACCAACTGCATACACTAAGATGGGTCTAATACGTTTACCGCCTAATAAAACAGAGCTACGCATTGCTTGGTGTAGTCGAGAAGGTTGAATTTCGTCATTGGGCAAACGATTTTCTAATGCTTGGTTGACACGTTTTTGCCAAATTAACATCGATTCGGCTAATGGTAGGCTTTTAATTACTTCTGTAGTAGTCATGATTTTTCTTTGTGGGTATTCAGCTTCTATATATTTTGCTAGATGGAAAATTAATCTTCGTGAAAATCTTCAAGTTCAGCTTGTTCAGATTTATTAATAAGGATTTGTACTTTTTGTTCTGCTTCTTTGAGTGCGGCTTGGCATTGTCGTGTTAAATCGACACCGCGTTCAAATTGCTTCAATGAGTCTTCAAGAGAGATATCTCCTTGCTCCATTGTTTCAACTAAACTTTCTAATTCCTTCAGAGCTTTTTCAAAGTCGAGCGGTTTTGTTTTTTTAGCGGTCGATTTTTTCGATGTTTTCTTTGGCATTGGGAAGGTTATCTATTTGTAAAAGTTAATTTATCGGTAGTTTATACTAAATTGAGCCGGCTTAATAATACCTAAGAATTGTATTTCGTTATGTTGTTTAAAAAGTAGTATAAATTATTTAGAGACATATTTTTCTATATAGTCTGTAAGCCTATGTAAATATTAAAAACCCCCTAATGGGTTAACCCATTAGGGTTAACCTTTATTTCTTGTAACTCATTGATTTTAAGGTGATATTTTATTGTTTTACGGGTGATATGGTGTTAGAATCAGCTTAATAAAGTTTCTCAATTGGGGTTTTTTGGAATGGTTAACTTAAATAAATTATTGGCTTCTACTATCTTATTGGTTGCCTCAACAAGCGTATTCGCGATCCCTGCATTGCAGGTTGATATTGATGGCGGTACCTACGTGGGTGGTAGTGAAGAGTCAGTAATGACATCAGCAGATAGTTTTACAACTTACGTTTATGGTGACGTAACATCCTCTAAGATTAGCGGTTCAGATACTTACTATTTAGCTGTTGCTATCGTAAGTGCGGATGGTTCATCAATTGCTGAAGGCTCATTGCCAACTATTGGTGATTTTTCTATTGACGGTACAACTTACTCATTAGCAAGCATGACTTATGGCACACCACCGGTTGATGATGAATACAAGGAGTTAGCGTCACACGATATTTATGATACTTATTATATTGAAATTGCATTTCAATTTGATACATCAACCCAGTATGCAACTCAAAATGTTCAAGATAATCCAGGTGGTCTTACATCGGGTACAGGCATGTATGCACAAGCATTTGATATTGTTCGGACGGGACTAGCTGATGGTTATGAGCTTCACTTTGATGCTTATGGACTAACAGATCCTTGCCCAGCGGGCGCTCCAAATTCTTGTAAACAAAAAGTGGATGTTTTTGCACCTTTTTCTCATGATGGTGGAACGTATACGGTTCCTGAATCAACAAGCTTACTTTTACTTATGTTTGGTTTATTTGGCTTGCTAGCGGTTAAACGCAAAGCATAGAAAGTACATTATTGATTAAAAACCTCGCTTATTAGCGAGGTTTTTTTTTACCTGTAAAATGTGTCAGAATGGGTAAAAATATAAAAAGGTTCTATACCATTTCTCAATCCAATCTCAACATCATTGCTCGTTCAGAGCACAATGTATCGCGCAAAGATATTTCAAAAAGTGCAATAAAGGTTTTGTATACTTTAAAAGATGCGGGTTATGAAGGTTATCTTGTTGGTGGTTGTGTTCGCGATTTACTACTTGGACTCAAACCAAAAGATTTTGATGTTGCGACCAATGCGACTCCAGAACAAGTAAAAGCGTTATTTCGAAATAGCCGAATTATAGGGCGACGTTTTCAGATCGTGCATGTGCGTTTTGGGCGCGAAATTATTGAAGTCACTACGTTTAGAGGGCCGCACGATGACGAAAATCTTCATGTGTCCGATGAGGGGATGTTATTAAGGGATAACGCATACGGTACACTAGAGCAAGATGCATGGCGACGTGATTTTACGATTAATGCTTTGTATTACACAGTAAAAGATTTTTCAATTGTTGATTATACCAATGGTATGGCTGACTTAAAGTCGAAAACGATCCGTATGATAGGCGAACCCAGTATTCGATTTAAAGAAGACCCTGTGCGCATGTTACGTGCTATCCGATTTGCGGCGAAATTAAATTTTAAGATTCAGCATGATGACGAAGTTTCAATTAAAAAGGCATTAGATGAAAATATTCATCTTCTTGACGCCGTATCGTCAGCACGTTTATTTGACGAAGTATTGAAACTCTTTATGAGTGGTTATGCTGAAGCGGTATATGAGTTATTGATAAAAGAAGATATTTATCGTCGCTTGTTACCTTTTGATCATAATACCCAAACGGATTTTTATATTGCATTTGTTAAACAAGGTTTAGCGAATACGGATACACGTATTCAACAAGAAAAACCCATTACTCCAGCTTTTTTGTTTGCGGTAATGTTATGGCCTGCAGTTGAACTCTTAACCAAAAAATTACTAACTCAGCAACATACACTGTATGATTCAATTAATATTGCAGGACAAGAAATTATTGAGCAAGTCAATGTACGTATTACAATCCCAAAACGGTTTCGATATATGATGCGGGATATATGGACGTTACAAGTAAGATTGCCAGGCCGTGTTGGTCGAAAAGCGTATAAATCTTTAGAGCAAAAAAGATTTAGAGCCGGTTATGATTTTTTATTGTTGCGCAGTCAAGTCAGTGATTTGTTAAATATGCAAAATACGAATGATGTTAATCAATCGTCACAAGTGGAGTTAAATGAGCTTTGCCAATGGTGGACTCAATTTCAAATAGAGCCTGAAGAAAATCGCAAGCAAATGATTAAAGCATTACCTAATAATAAACCAAAACGTAAAAAGAAAAAAACCAATAAAGTTAAGTGATTAATGTGCATACTGTTTATATTGGTCTTGGGAGTAATTTAGATAACCCTTTAATGCAAATTAAAACAGCTCTAACCGATTTGAGTTTAGATGAAGGCATTAGTATAAATACGGTTTCAAATATATATCAGAGTGTACCTCTGGAAATTGACGATAAAACGAATACAGATAAACAAGATGATTATATAAACGCAGTTGCTCTAATCACAACAGATTACAATCCAATTGAATTGTTAGGTGTTTTACAATTAATTGAAAAAAAACATAATAGAGTTACAGAGTATCGTTGGGGGCCACGTAGTTTAGATTTGGATATTTTATTATTTGATGATTTAGTTATAGAAAGCGAACGTTTAACGATTCCTCATTTAGAAATAAAGAACCGTGATTTTGTTTTATATCCATTAAATGACATTAATTCCGAACTGAATATACCTAAGTATGGCCAACTTAAAAAATTACTTTCAAATGTTTCCAGTGAAAATTTAACTTTTATTGAATCACCACCAAAAAAATATGATAAACCCAAGTTATATTAATCATCTTAAATATATTGTTATCGATGGTCCAATCGGTGTAGGTAAAACGACTTTAGCTAAAAAACTTGCGACAAGTTTTGGTTCGGATTTAATTCTTGAGGGGCCAGAAGATAATCCATTTCTTGAACGTTTTTATAACGACCCAAAAGGCGCCGCCTTTCAGACGCAACTTTTCTTTTTGTTTCAACGGGCAAAACAACTGCAAGATATAAATCAAGATGATATGTTTCAACCCGTTAGAATTGCAGACTATCTGATGGAAAAAGACCGTTTATTCGCGGAGCTAACACTCGATGCTGAAGAATATAAATTGTATTGTCAGGTTTATAATCATGTCACGATTAATATGCCGACACCGGATCTTGTTGTTTATCTTCAAGCGCCAGTTTCTGTTTTGCAAAAACGAATATCGAACCGTGGCCGTAACTATGAAAAAACAATTAATAATCGTTATTTAAGTGAGCTTGGTGAAAGTTATGCTCGATTTTTTCACGATTATAATGAATCACCTTTGCTTATCGTGAATGCAGAAGATATGAACTTTGCTGAAAATGAGCATGATTATCAACAATTGCTAGCACAAATCTCACGGCCACAACGCGGCCGGCAGTATTTTAATCCCTTATCGTCTAAACTTTAATTTTCTAACATCGTCAAAAATGTTAATCTTATGTTTATTGGCATACCATTGTTGCTAGGAATTTATTATTAATACTTTGAACTCACAAGCATTAACTCGTATTCGTAAAATGAAAGCGCAAGATGAGAAAATTGCGGTATTAACATCTTATGATGCAAGTTTTACAGCCAGGATTGAGCAAGCCGGTGCGGATGTAATCTTAGTAGGCGATTCATTGGGTGGCGTTATTCATGGAAGTGTGAATACCCTATCTGTCACCATGGAAGACATGTTATATCATATGAAACATGTTGCTTCAGCACGGCAGAATACACTTCTTATTGGTGATTTGCCCTATCATAGTTATCAAACTTCCAGCACTGCATTAGAAAATTCTAAACGGTTAATTAATGCTGGTGCGGACATGGTTAAGCTTGAAGGGGCTGGTTTGGGAGAAGGCTCCATTTCTGAATCAATTGAACACATTATTAAAAATGATATTCCGGTATGTGGACATCTTGGTTTACTCCCGCAATCTGTTGAAGAGTTGGGGGGCTATAAAGTTCAAGGTCGAGAACAAGCGGCAGCAGAGAAAATGATTGCAGATGCCAAACACCTAGAATCTATTGGTGTGGATATGATTGTGCTTGAATGTATTCCAAGTGAGTTAGGTAAAACAATATCCTCATCAATATCTATACCAACAATAGGTATTGGTGCAGGGATTGATTGTGATGGACAAGTGCTTGTTCTATACGATTTGCTTGGCATTACTCCAGGTAAACACCCTAAGTTTGTTAAAAACTTTTTAACGGCTACATCATCAAAGCAAGATAAAAATCTTATTGTCAGTGCAATAAAAAATTTCGTTGATGATGTTAAACAAAAAAAATTCCCTACTGATGAGTATAGTTACTAAAAAATCGTCATTCCTTCACATGCGAATCTAATGTAAATTATGATTATTATTAAAACCTCAAATGAGATGAAGGCTTGGTCAAAAACATGTCATGATGCAGGTGAAAGGATAAGCTTTGTTCCAACGATGGGTAACCTACATGCGGGACATTTAAGTTTGGTTGATGCAGCGAGTCATGTTTCCGATAAAATTGTTGTTAGTATTTTTGTTAATCCCACCCAATTTTCAGCAGATGAAGATTTAGAGAAATATCCCAGAACAGAAGAAGATGACTTAAAGACGTTAGCCGATAAAAATGTCGATGTGGTTTTTATGCCGATGCCAAGTGAAATATATCCTGATGTTGAAAATATTCAATATCTTGACGTGCCGGATATAGCTAAAGAGTTAGAAGGTGCATCACGACCAGAACATTTCAGGGGTGTTGCGACGGTTGTTAAAATTTTATTTGATTGTGTCGAACCCAATCATGCTTTTTTTGGTGAGAAAGACTTTCAACAGTTGATCATTATTAAAGATATGGTCGAAAAATTGGCTCTGGATATTGATATTCATGGTGAGAAAATTATTCGTGATGACGATGGACTTGCTAAAAGCTCACGTAATCAATATCTCAGTGTTGAACAGCGCCAAAAGGCGCCGATTCTTTATCTAGCATTACGGCAAGCATCTAAAAACATCACTCAAGGCAGTATGGCTAACGACGAAGTTTTGTCTCAATCTATTGAATTTATTGAGAATAATGGCTTTTCAGTTGATTATTTTGTAATAAGGGATGCATCTAGCCTAGGCCAAGCAAAAAGTAGTAATAGAGTGATTTTAGTGGCCGCAATGCTCGGTACTACACGATTACTAGATAATTTGAGGATAGACTAGGGCTTTTTGGTGTTGATATAGCCAAGAAAAAACGTAATTTTGCCGCTCTAGGGTAGGCGCAAATCGAGTCCGCGTGTTAAAATTACGAAATATCAATAAGTTGGACAATCCTACAAATGCTTACCACCATGCTCAAAACCAAATTACACCGTGCTAATGTTACTCATGTCGAGTTAGAGTACGAAGGTTCGTGCGCAATTGATAGTCAGCTGTTGGAAGCGTCCGGTATTCGTGAATATGAACAAATCGAAATTTACGATGTAACGAATGGCGAGCGTTTTACAACCTATGCGATTCGTGCTGAAGCAGGCAGTGGCATTATCTCAGTTAATGGCGCTGCAGCACATAAAGCCAACGTTGGTGATGTCGTTATTATTTGTGCCTATGTTGGTTTAGACAACCAAGAACTTGCTAACTTTAAACCTAAACTAATCTATCTAGACGAAAACAATGAAATTACCCAGACGCGAAATACTATTCCCGTTCAGGTTGCCTAGATTATATTTTGGTTTACCGTTTCTTTAGGGCTTCTTTTTCCATTTTTTCTATTGATGTATGACGCACATCTTTACCTTTGACTAGGTAGATAATGTATTCACAAATATTTTGAGCATGGTCACCAATTCGTTCCATTGCGCGAACTGTCCACATAATATCGAGCATTTGGGTAATCGTTTTCGGATCTTCCATCATATAGGTTAACGATTGACGCATAATGCCATCGTATTCCACATCAACAATTTTATCCTCTTTGGCTACTTCAACCGCTGCATCAACATCCATGCGAGCAAATGCATCAAGGGCATTATGAACCATAAGTGCAACACGTTCACCCATATGACGAATTTCCATATAATTTATTTTTGAATCAGATTGTTCAGCTAAACGAATACCCATTCTAGCAACTCGTTCCGCTTGGTCTCCAATACGTTCTAAATCTGTAATGGTTTTAATAACAGCAACGACCAAACGTAAATCCGATGCTGTAGGCTGACGACGTGCAATAATATTTGTACACTCTTCATCAATGTTTACTTCAGCCTTATTAACTTTGGTATCATTTTTTATAACGGCTTCAGCCAAGGCAATATCACCATCAACAAGTGAATTGGTCGCTTTTTGAATTTGTTCTTCAACTAAGCCGCCCATAGCTAAAACATGCGAACGAATTTCTTCTAAGTCTTCATTAAACTGTTGTGAAATATGATGGCCGAGATTTTTATCCATTGTTTTAATCCTTAAATGTGTTTAGCCGTAACGCCCAGTTATATAATCTTCAGTTTGTTTATTTTTTGGGTTTGTGAAGATTGAGTTGGTATCACTGAATTCGATTAATTCCCCAATATACATAAAAGCGGTGTAATCTGATACACGTGCCGCTTGTTGCATGTTATGAGTAACGATAACAATGGTGTAATCATTTTTCAATTCGCTAATCAATTCTTCAATTTTTAATGTTGATATTGGGTCGAGTGCAGAAGCCGGTTCATCGAGTAATAAAACTTCAGGTTCTATGGCAATAGCCCGAGCAATAACGACACGTTGCTGTTGACCACCCGATAAGCCAAGTGCCGATTCATGTAAACGATCTTTTACTTCATCCCATAAAGCCGCTCCGCGCAGAGATTTTTCAACGACCTCATCAAGTAATCGACGGTTTTTAACACCTTGTAAGCGTAATCCATATGCAACATTTTCATAAATGGTTTTTGGGAAAGGATTGGGCTTTTGGAATACCATGCCAACACGACGACGTAATTCAGCAACGTCAACGCCTTTAGCATAAATATTATCATCATAAAGATTAATGTCGCCTTCAATTCTGCAACCATCGACGAGATCGTTCATACGATTAAAACAACGTAAGAAGGTAGATTTACCGCAGCCGCTTGGACCAATAAAAGCGGAAACTTTTTTCTCGGGAATAACCAGGTTAACATCTTTAAGCGCCTGCTTTTCACCATAATAAAGATTAAGGTTATTCGCAGTTAAGCATGGTTTTTCAGCCCCCGGTTTTAGAGCATCATTGTTGTTATTTGAATGGCGTCCAAGCTTATCCATGTTAATTGCATGTGGTATTTTATCTGCCGACATAATAGTTCGCCTTTTCTTTAAATATTTTTAGCTTCATTTTATTTTAAGTATCCATGGCTTTATATTTTTCACGTAATCGGTTTCGAATATAAATAGCGGATAGGTTTAAAGCTACAATGATAATAACCAATAATAATGCGGTTGCATAAACAAGTGGACGTGCCGCTTCCACATTCGGACTTTGGAAGCCGACATCATATATATGAAAACCTAGGTGCATAAATTTTCGTTCTAAGTGCAAGAAGGGTGAATTACCATCTAAGGCTAACGATGGCGCCAATTTAACAACACCCACTAACATTAACGGTGCAACTTCACCGGCTGCACGTGCAACAGCAAGAATTAAACCCGTCATCATCGATGGTGTTGCCATTGGGATAACTGTTCGCCACAGAGTTTCTGCTTTCGTTGCACCTAGGGCTAAACTGCCTTCACGTATCGCACGCGGTATACGTGATAAACCTTCTTCCGTTGCAACAATAACAACGGGTAAGGTAATAATGGCTAAGGTTAATGATGACCAAAGAATACCCGGTGTACCAAAGACAGGAGCCGGGGAGGCTTCAGGGTAAAATAATTGATCGATATTGCCACCTAAAAAATAGACAAAGAAGCCCAACCCAAAAATACCATAAACAATAGAAGGTACACCGGCTAAGTTATTAACAGCGATACGAATCGTTCGTGTTAACGGCCCTTGTTTGGCGTATTCATGTAGATAAACGGCTGCGATTACACCAAAAGGCGTGACAAGCATCGCCATGATTAAAACCATTATCACCGTACCAAAGATAGCAGGGAAGATACCTCCTTCAGTATTTGCTTCTCGTGGTTCATCAGAAACAAATTCCCATAAACGTTCAATATAAAGACTTATTTTTTGGAAAAGGTTTAAATTATTAGAACGATAGGTGCGCACAATATTTTCAAGATTAATAGTAACTTTTTTCCCATTCGCAGTAGTAGCAACAATGGTATCGCGTTTTATATCTTTATGTAGCGCAATGAGTTTCCCCTGTAAATCTTGGTAGGCTTGTTGTAGTGATTTACGTTCTTTGTAAATTGTTTCGTATGCTGATTGATCCGATATGTTATTCAGTTTTAAGCTATGTTCCTTTAAGCGCAAACGTTCAATATTATAGTTAATATTACCGATGGTACCTTTTTCAATTTCACGAATCTCATCATGTAAGTTAAGTACACGCTCAAGCCTAATGGTTAACTCTTGCCAAGCTGTATCTGTGCCGCTATCTACCTTGGCAACTTCGACGCCATTTTCTATAACACTGTCTAAGTAGCCATAAAAATTTCCCCATTCGCGCCGTTCAATGGTTACTATGTTGGTTGGATATTGTGTATTATCTAAGAAAGTATCATATGCCCATTTAAAATCACTGCCTGATATATCGCGGTTACCTGTTTTAATGAGGGAGCGCTTAATTGCAATGTCGTCACTTTCAAATTCAAGTCCAATTTCCTTTAAACTTTCAATGCTGACTGTTTCAGAGTCATGAATTTCACCAAGTATTTTTATAGAGAGATCATCTTTAGATGCTTTTTGGTTGGCAATCGGCGCGACATAAGTTGCTTCCATCACAGCTTTAGGCCAAAAGTGCCCTAAACCACGTACTGCGATAAGTGACATTAGACCAATAACAATGATTAAACTGATGCTTACCGCAGCAGCATTTAACCAGATCATGGGTGCTCCACTTTTAAACCATTTTTTCATCATAAGCTGCTGTACTTCTTACGTAATCGTTGACGCACAATTTCTGCAATCGTGTTAAAGAAAAAAGTAAAAATGAATAAAACTAAGGCCGCTAAAAATAAAACACGGTAGTGTGTACTTTCAACTTCTGCTTCAGGCATTTCAACGGCAATATTTGCTGATAGAGTACGCATACCTTGAAATACACTCATGTCCATTACGGGGGTATTACCGGTTGCCATTAATACAATCATGGTTTCACCAACGGCACGGCCCATGCCGATCATGATGGCAGAGAAGATAGCAGGAGATGCAGTAAGAATGACAACACGTATTAATGTTTGCCAAGTAGTAGCACCTAGTGCAAGTGAGCCAAAGGTTAAGTGTTTTGGTACGCTGAAGACAGCATCTTCAGTAATTGAAAAAATAGTTGGAATAACCGCAACCCCCATTGCTATACCAACGACTAATGAATTCCGTTGGTCGTAATGTAAGCCAAAACTCGTTCCCAACCAGGCTTTCATGTCGCCGTTAAAAAAGAAAGCTTCCATTGGTAAACTGAGTGACAGAGCTAGCCAACCAATGAATATGATAACGGGTATTAGTAACGCAGCTAACCATCCTTCAGGG
>Ga0316205_10001578_pt1 | contig 27632 bp, 26 predicted proteins | sample 3monthpyrite_MG_FD_204941 | JGI IMG/M metagenome (GOLD analysis project Ga0316205, IMG submission 204941) | Microbial mat bacterial communities from mineral coupon in-situ incubated in ocean water Damariscotta River, Maine, United States -... | ecosystem: Environmental > Aquatic > Marine >... | reverse complement strand
AAATATGAAGCTTGAATTCTTTATTGCATAAACCAATTTTTTCTAATCAGCACCAAGGAGATACATCATGGGAGTCAATCTGGACCTCGCGGTCGAGAAATTCAAAGAACAGATCGATGCCTCTGTGGTTTCCTATTTTTCCAGTTGTATACACTGCGGCATTTGTGCAGAGTCCTGCCTGTTTTATACAGAAACAGGGGATGCGCGTTATACACCTATCTACAAACTCGAACCCATGCGCAAGATCTGGAAGCAGGAACATACCTTTTGGGGGAAATTCGCCGTTAAACTCGGCTTCAGCAAACCGCTGACAGATAATGATCTGGCTGAATGGGAAGAGCTGATTTATGACTCTTGCACCCTCTGTGGCCGCTGCACCATGGTATGCCCTGTCGGTAATGATATAACCGGCATGATTCGAAAGGAACGCGAAGGCATGGCCGCAGCCGGCTATGCGCCGAGTGACATGAAGCATGCTACCCAACGTGCGATAGAAATTGGCAGTCCAATGGGCGTTACCCTGAAAACATTCCAGGCAACATTACGTGCCTCCGAGAAAGAAATTGGTATGGACATACCCGTGGATGTAGAGGGCGCAGACTATATGATGCTGTTATCATCAGCAGAGATCGCCCAATTTCATGAAATCATTCCTGCGGTAGCACGCATATTCAAACAAGCGGGTGTTTCCTGGACCTTTAGTTCCGAAGCATTCGAAGGCACCAACAGTGGCATCCAGATAGGCTCCAGTAAAGACGCAGCGGTACTTGTTGAACGGATTGTCCATGGCGCTGAAAAGCTGAAGGTAAAATATGTTATTAGCCCGGAATGTGGGCATGCCTATACTGCATTACGCTGGGAAGGACCCAACCTGATTGGGCGCCCCTACCCCTTCGAGGTGATCCATATCCTTGAGTTGCTGGATCAACTGCAAACCGAAGGCCGAATCAGGACCAGGGGATCAGAGCAGGAGCGCATGACCTTTCACGACCCCTGCCAGCTGGTCCGTCGTGGTGGTGTTATCGAACAACCACGCCGTTTGATGAATCTTGTCTCTGCTAATTTCGTTGAAATGGAAGACCATGGCGTCATGAACTGGTGTTGCGGCGGTGGCGGTGGCGTGAGTGCCATTGAACGTGCGGAACCACTACGCATGAAGGTCTTTGATCGCAAGAAAGAACAACTCGAAAATATTAATGTATCAACGATTGTTACCGCCTGCTCCAACTGCAGAAATATGCTTGACGATGGACTGGAATATAATAATATGGATATCAATGTTATTGGTCTTACTGAATTATTGGCCCAACACCTGGAATAGTAAAAAACCTGACAAGCGAATAAGGCATGCCAGGCTGAAAGCGATGACGATCCTGGTGGTGATGATACTGGCGCCTGCCGCTGACGCGGACGGTATCGACCTGCACTGGCTGTGGGACGATCGTTGCAATGAATGCCATGGGCATGCCGGTCAATTTTCCCGTCAGTTTCTCAGTGTTACCAATGGCCAACTGCAAGGACGGCATCACGTCCGCGATCTTCGCCGGTTTATGCAAAACCACTATCTCATCGATAGTGAAGTCGATGCAGTCTATAATATGCTGCTTGCACAGGCGAATACACCGGCAAGATTCAAGCTAGAATGCAGCAGTTGCCATGATAACGCCGCCAGGTTTGTTCGCCAATCGCTGGAATTACGTGACGGTCTGCTCTATAGTCGCCAATCCAACCAACCTGCTCGCCTTTTCCTCAATCATCACAGAGCATTAGAACCGGATGAAGTTGAGTTCTATATAAAACTTTTGACGCGTGTCGCCCACGAGGTTTATCGACCATAGATACAATGATTGAAGTCATCAACCTCTGCATAGAGTTCACCTGCAATATAATTTAACAGTGTCCGCAAGTATCGTAAGCTTTTTATGGTATCTCTGATTAATGCTGGATAGGCAGAAATGGAAGCTAATAGTGGGTTATGGATGAACTATTGGATAATGCGACACGGGTTTAGATCCATGATGGAAAACTGTGAGCAAACAGCAACCGCAATAGCAATAGCATTAAAAAACTATCACAGGCCACCGTTTGCAAACATAAAACGCTAAGTGTTTGATTTAATTGGCGTCCCCTAGGGGTTTCGAACCCCTGTTGCCGGGATGAAAACCCGGTGTCCTAGGCCTCTAGACGAAGGGGACAAGAGAGATGTGAAATTTACTTGAATGTCACAGGGCTGTCAAGCACAGATAGACTAATAACTGATTGATTTATTGATTCAATTTAAACGGCATTTATGCTAGTGCTCATGTCAATTAAGCGGAACTTGAAGCATACAAACATGGATATCAAGCATAAAACCTCATCTAAACCATGCTACCTTAATATACTATGTAGCAGCGCCCTGGCATTAGCGACAATATCTTCCAATCTGGCGACGCGCTCTTCCAGACTTAAGTCAGATAAATCAGGGTGGCTTGCATAAGAAATTTCCTGTGAGGCATAAGCTGATGCAGGTTCATCATCGCGGCTGAAGTGAATTTCTTCATCCAGCTCTTCAACCACAGCCTCTACTGTTTCATGAGTAATATCATGTGACTCTTCGGTGAAGGCATATAAAAACAGGCGATCACAAAGCGTGTTAATCCTTCTGGGTATTCCATCGGTATATCTGTAGATTTCTGCATAGGCATCATTGGCAATATGAGGGTCGCCACGCCAGCCTGCTACTTTGAGACGATGTTCAATATATTTCTGGGTTTCGCTTTTATCCATCGGCCCCAGATGATAGGACGCGATAATTCGTTGCCGAAATTGCTCCTGATTGGGTGCACGCAAGGTGTCTCTGAATTCAGACTGCCCCAACATGAAACTTTGTAATAGTGAACGTTTGTTATGCTGGAAATTAGATAGCATACGCAGTTCTTCTAATGAGTGATGCTGCAGATTCTGGGCTTCATCCACAATCAATAAAGCGCGTTTACCTTCAGCCGCTTTCTTATTGAGGAATGATTCTATCTCCTTGAGTAATTCTGATTTTGACAAGCCCGCATAACGTAAGCCAAAAGAACCCGCAACCATTTTCAGCAAATCATCTGGCTCGAGCTGCGTGGTCACCAGTTGTGCAGCAATAATATCCTCGGTTTTGCCTAACTCTTCAAGCAAGGCCCCTATCAGTGTTGTTTTGCCGGCTCCTATTTCACCGGAAACAACGATGAATCCTTCACCCTGATTAATACCATAACGGAGATAGGCCAGCACACGATTATGCTCCTTACTACCGTAGTAAAAGTTAGGGTCCGGACTGAGATTAAAGGGCTTTTCAGTCAAATTATAAAAAGTTTCGTACATAGACAGAATCCTGTTCTGAAGTTTAAATGTTCTCGTTTTCCCCGCTCACTGCATATATAACAAATCAAGCAAAGGGACACCGCTTTTTCATTTAACTGTCTGAAAGCGGTCGCCGATCAACTTAATTGAGCATATGTTTACCCCAATATAGCTGAAGTGACTATAAAATAACATGAATCAAAATATCACAGACAGTCGTGCTTGGCCATCAAGTGGTAAAACTGGGTTGATTTAAATCAGAAAAATCATGTCCAGCAACCTGTCCTTGGCTATGGGGGTCATTTGATCAAGCCCTTAAATGATACTTATCCAGAAGATTATAAAGCGTCGGTCGGGTCACTCCCAGTACTTCAGCGGCTTTGCTCAAGTTTCCTTCCACCATGCTGACTGCTCTCATGATCGTCTTTTTTTCAACCTCATCCCTGACCTGTTTGAGATTGAGCGGCATTGCTCCTTCGGCTGCAGTTTCCAACTCCAGATCATCAACAGTCACATGCGTACCTTCGGCCATAATAATAGCCCTCGAAATCCGGTTTTCCATTTCGCGTACATTACCTGGCCACTGGTAACTCTCAATCGCCTGCAAGGCATCCCGGGTAAAGCCTTTTACCTGCGTCTTGTTCTGCGCTATATAACGCTCAAGTAAAGCCTTGGCCAATAACACGGCGTCGCCGGTGCGTTTGCGTACGGGTGGTATTGTAATACTGATTTCACTGATTCGATAAAACAGGTCCTCACGGAACGTCTTTTCAGCAATCATATCCTGAAGGTTTTGATGGGTAGCGCACACCACTCTGACATCCAGTGGAATCTCCTCGCGGCCGCCGATCCGCTCAATAACACGCTCCTGTAAAAAACGCAGGAATTTAGCTTGCAGGGATAAAGGCAAATCACCGATTTCATCAAGAAACAAGGTGCCACCATTAGCAGACTCCAGCTTACCCAGGGTTTGTTTATTGGCGCCGGTAAAAGCGCCTTTTTCATAACCAAATAACTCACTCTCGAGTAAAGTTTCAGGAATGGCAGCGCAGTTGATGGCAACAAATCGAGCCTGGCCACGATCACTCAGACCATGTAATGCACGCGCTAACACCTCTTTGCCTGTGCCGCTTTCACCGAGCAATAAGGTGGTTGCTGATGTCGGTGCGACCTTTTCAATCACCCGGCAAATCTTGAGCATTTCCGGGCTACCAGCAATAACACCAGCGAGTGGTAAGCTTGTTTGCCTCTCTGCCATTGAACGATTTTCTGCTTCGATATCACTAAGATGATAGGCACGATCGATAATTACTTTTAGCACATCAGGATCTATTGGTTTCTGGTAAAAGTCATAGGCCCCCAGCTCAATCGCCCGCAAGGCATTATAGCGATCATCATTTCCGGTGACGACAATAACCTTTGTAGTGGGTAACAATGCCTGAATTTCTGCCAATGTGGCAAATCCCTCGCTAACATTGGTGGGATCAGGAGGAAGGCCAAGATCCAGGGTGACAACAGCAGGCGCATGAAACCTCAAGGCAGCAATGGCTTCTTCCCGATCACTGGCAATATGAACATCATAGTCCTCAAAGGACCATTTCAGTTGTTTTTGCAGGCCCAGGTCATCCTCGATAATTAATAATGGTCTGGCATTGTTGTTCTGATTCACAATATTGCCCCAGTTTCTTTTGTCTGCTCACATTTGGCTGGAATACTTAATATGAATTCACTGCCCAGTCCCGGGCTGCTGCTCACTGTCACCTGCCCCCCGAGCGATTCTATGAATTCACGGCATTCATAGACACCAACACCCATCCCGGCATTGCCCTTGGTAGTAATAAATGGTGAGAATAATTTTTCCTTAATAAACTGTTCATCCATACCACAGCCATTATCCATCACCTTGATAATCACGTTATTAGCGTCGCAATACACTTCAACTTTAACATAACCATCATCTTCTGTGGCTTCCTGTGCATTTTTTATGATATGCCCGACAATCGAAACAAAGCGGTCATGATTGACCAATATTTTGACATTTTCCAGCGCGCAATGTAAATGCGGATTTGGCTTGTAAATCTCGTGGTTACGCATGATCTCTTCCATGGCACCACGCAGGTCAATAACATTGGCTGACTGATCACTAAAGCGACCCTGTGTCAATTGAGTCAGCATGCGCCCCATTTTCTGACTGGCATGCTCAACCGTTTCGAAAGCATCATCGACAAATTCCGGGTTATGTTTAAATTTTTTGGCATTGCGCGTAATTAACTCGAGTTGAGCAATCAAATTTTTCAGATCATGGACGACAAAGGCGGACAAGCGGTTGAAAACGGCAAATTTTTCCGATTTTGCCAGGGACTCCGATGCCTTCTGAAAAGCCAGATAGCTGACAGCCTGCATACAAGCTGTTTTAAGTAAATCGCGGTCTTCCCAGTTAATCTTGGAAAATATCCTGGATTCTGCCAGCACCAGAAAGCCGTAGAGTTCATCCATATGCCGCAATGGAATCACCAGCCATGCCTGAGGCAAGCCTTGTAACCAATCAGGTATCCTCAAACCTTCGTAGTGCTCTGGTGACTTTCGCACTTCCTTGAGATCGATGATCCAGTCTTTTCTAAAAAGGAAAGTGGCAAAATCACCTTCAATAGCTTCAGTCTCGGTTACCTCATCAAAAAATGTGTTGGCCACTACCTGGTATTTCAATGTTCTGTCATCATATAACCAAAGCATACCTCCATGGCTGGCAATAATTCTGGCTATAGAATTGATGACGGTAACGTACAGTCCATCATCTTCATTGGCCTTTGACAGATCGCGAGTAAGATCAGTCCATTCATCACGATAATCATATTTGTAATTAAAGAAATGTTTGTTGATAAAAACCTTGATTCTTGCGCTCAAATCACCGGAATACAAGGTAGAAATTAATAGCAATATAGCTATCGACAGGAAAAGGATCTGTGCCGTACCTCCCCAGCTTCCTGCGTAACTCTTGATATAGTATCCAGCCACTGCCATTAACAGTAAATACAAGCCAATACCAATGAATGTCGCTATATGAAAAACCAATTGCTTGGAAACAAACACCTCCAGCGACCAAACTGGATTACGCTGTGCGGCTAATGTCAGCAAAGGTACTGACACGGCCGCAGCAAAACCACGACCTAACCAGATTTGAGCATTGATCTGCCCATAGAGCGAGGCATCCATATACATAAATAAATCGTAGCAAAAGATCAAACCGAAACCATAGAACAGGTATTTGAAGCCATGCCGGCCTTCTGGATGTGTATGCTGGTATAGTCGAATCAGTAAGTTCAAGCCTGCTACAGCCATCAACATATTCGCTGTATACATCCAGACATAATCAATATTTAAAACGTATTCTCCGATGGGTATATAACTGTTGATATGGAACGATGCTATTAACAACAGGACAGACGCTACATACATTATTACCATCAGGAGTTGATGACGGATCAGCTGATCCTTAGCCTGGTACAGTGGTTTTAATAAGCCGAGTAAAAAGGCATAGGCGGCAATATTACGAAGTAACTCAAAAAACATAGAAAAAGGAAAGACGGCAACTTCATTGTAGGCATGCTTGCCGCTGACGATGGCCCAAACCACTGTCAAAACAGCCATTAGCAACAACAGACCGCCCTGCAGTCTACCTCGCCAGTTAATGGCCATTAAAATAGCGAAAAATAAAAACAGGGTGGCTGCAATATAATAACCTAAACTTCCAAAATCCAACCCGGCCCCCTCAGCACGCTTTTATTAAATAGCGCTTGTCTGAAACTTTTTATCTGCCACCTTTTTCCCACAAAATAGCCTGTGCTGTTTGAAATAAGATAAGCGCATCGAACATCAGGTTATAACGCTTGATATAATACAAATCATACTGAAGTTTTTCGATCGCATCTTGTTCTGATGCACAATAGGGATAGGATATCTGCGCCCAGCCTGTGATTCCTGGCTTGACACTATGCCGTAAATTATAGAACGGGATAACCTGCGATAACTGTTCGACAAATTGCGGGCGCTCAGGGCGTGGGCCGACAAAACTCATTTCGCCCTTCAGTACATTATAGAATTGAGGTAACTCATCAATACGAAGCAGCCTGATGACCCTGCCGTTTTTTGTCACCCTGTCATCGCCTTCACTGGCCCACTGTGCAACGCCCTCTTCTTCAGCGTCAACTTTCATGCTCCTGAACTTAAGCACATGAAAGCGACTACCATCAATACCCACACGCTCCTGCCTGTAAAATACTGAACCTTTACCGCCAGACTCCAGCCAGATTGACAAGATGGTAAGTAACATGACGGGGAATGTTACTATTAATAACACACTACTCACCACGATATCAAAAGCTCTTTTACCGAATGAATTCATGACGGCACGCGTATAACCCTCTGAAAAAATCATGGAACTGGGATGCAAGGAATCCAGCCTGATTTTTTTAGTTTGTCTCTCGATAAAATCACTCACTTCGATTACCAGAATGCCATCCATTTTACATTCGAGTATTTCATTGACTGGAAAACTTTTCCGCCTGTCATCAACGGCGACGACCAGTTCATCAATCTGTTTGTCTCTCACATAGGATAACAATGATTCATTAATGTGAATGATCTTGTTCTCAGCAACCCGGCTGCTTTCACCGCTAATATATAAAAAACCCATGAGTTTGATACCATACAAATCAGCCCTTCTGCGTAGCTGCTCAACCAGCTTTGCTTTCTTACCAGTACCGATAACCAATACCCTGTTCCTGGAGGCATCATGGTCAGATATTCTGAAATGTAATAGACGGATCAGGGAGACCAGTACCAGTGTCACACACAAGGTGAAAAACATTTGCGAACGATCTGCCGACAACTTCGGAATGGAATAGAAAACAATGGACAATAGCATCATGCTTAGTCCCAAACTGGCTATGAACCTGATAATAAAATCCAGGCTTTCGCTTTCTTTTCTATGCCGCCAGTATAGGCCCATAAAGGTCATACAACTGATGGTAACAAACGTATAAAGCAGCGATCGCGGCCACAGCCAGTCAAAATTATGCACGCCCTTATCGTAAAACCCCAAAGAGCTGCTGATTTCAACGCCCGCGGGCAACGCGAACAGTAGAATACAAGACTCAACAACAAGCAGGATTACGAATGAACCCGGAACATAATGTCTAAAAATGCGAAACATACAGGATTCTTTCCAATTAACAAATCAATTTATTGATCATTGTTCATATTCGACCGGTTTATAGAATATCGCTGTATAAATCAGGTAGCGATTGATACCTGAAGAATACACCGAACTGACAGCGAAGAACACAATAAAAGTCAGTAAATACAATAGTTAACAATATTTTTTTATTCATTAAATTAGAGTATTGATGTAAACCCATGATTTAAAGCTACAAATAATAGCTACCCTTAGATAATAATACTTATATTATCATCTATTCTCAGGCATCAATATTATCACCTGCAAGACCTGCCTGACTTGACGACTCTGACTATATTATGCTGTTCATACACTATATTGCTATCAGGTCATTCCGTGTGATTGACTGACCTGAAATCAGACGCACTGCAATGCTTCAATTCCAGCTAGCCGATGACATACCCTGTGCATGCTTCGCTTGACAGACCATCATAAACAAATTAGATTAATCGCGTTTTCAGGTGTCCTGCTGGAAGATCTTTTCAACAGGGTGAAACGGGAAGCCGGTGAGATCTGACACCAATCAGTATCAATTCCGGCACTGCCCCCGCAACGGTAAACGAGTAAAGATTTAGCTTTAAGAACCACTGTGCTTGGCATGGGAAGGTGCTAAATCGGGAAAACACCCACTCGTGAGTCCGGAGACCGGCCTGGGATATTCGAATCTGTCGCGGCGGGCGAAGAGTGGACACGGGGTCCTGTTCTCTATACACGCTTATTCCTCTCTCGCGCCAGTATTGTACACAACATTACTGAGGAAACCTCTGTGAAGAACATAACCAGAACAATAATATTCTCGCTCACTGCATTACAAACTATCGCATTACCCGCATTTACTGAAGAAGTTATTGCTGATGATAAACTTGAGCCCGTCATCATCACTGCCACCCGAACTGCCCGTACAGCTGATGAAACACTTGCATCTGTCAGTGTGATTACAAGAAAAGATATTGAAAGATTACAGGCCCATTCTTTACAGGATTTGCTGCGAAATGAAGTAGGCTTCAGCGTCAGCAATAATGGCGGGGCCGGCAAACTCAGTAATGTTTTTATCCGTGGCACGGAATCCGATCATGTGCTTGTGCTGATTGATGGAATAAAGGTAGGCTCAGCCACCAGTGGCACCACTGCTTTTCAAAACCTGCCCCTGGAACATATTGACCGAATTGAAATAGTCCGCGGGCCTCGCTCGAGCCTGTACGGCTCTGAAGCAATTGGCGGCGTGATTCAGATTTTTACCCGTAAAGGCAGTAAAAAAGACACCCCTAATTTCAGCGCGAGCGCTGGAAAATATGACTCAAAAAAAGTCACGGTGGGTGTCTCCGGTGGCGGCGATCAAGCCTGGTATAATATTGGCCTCAGCGGCTTTAATACAACCGGCTTCAACTCCTGCACAGGCAAGCCATTTCCAGGAGGTGCGGGCTGTTTTACCGTCGAGCCAGATATTGATGGCTATCGTTATCAGTCTGGTTCACTTCGGGCTGGCTACCGTTTCGACAATGGCACCGAGGTTGACTTGTCTATGAGCCGGTCTGCAGGCAGTGCAGAGTTTGATGGCAGCTTTCAGAACGAGGGAGATACCGTCCAGCAGATTGTCGGCGGCTCCGTGAAACTTTCGCCAACAGAAAACTGGCTGGCGACGGTCACCATCGGCCGCAGTCTTGATGAATCGGATAATTTCAAGGACGGGATTTACAGTTCCACCTTTGACAGTAAGCGTGATTCAATCTCCTGGCAAAATGATTTCACCTTCCATAATGATCAACAGCTTACACTGGGTCTCGACTATCTTGATGACAAGGTCGATAGTTCTGTCCTCTATAATGTTACATCGCGTGACAATACGGGTATCTTTGCCCAATATCAGGGGAGCTATGGCGCCAATGAATTGATACTGGCCGGCAGACGAGATGACAATCAGCAGTTCGGCACTCACTCTACTGGCAGTCTGTCATGGGGCTATAACCTTAATTCCAAAACCAGGTTTACAGCTGCCTATGGAACTGCATACAAGGCACCATCATTTAATGAACTCTATTATCCAGGATCAAGTAACCCAAACCTGGAACCGGAATCCTCAAGCACATTCGAGGTGGGCATTAAAGGCAAAATAAACAAGGGTCACTGGGACGTTACAGCATTTCGTACCGAGGTCGATGATCTGATAGCCTTCGATGCCAATACATTTACTCCGGTGAATATCAATTCAGCAAGCATTAACGGCATAGAAGCGCGTCTGCAAGTACAATTATACGACTGGGATATTGACGCGAACCTCACACTATTGGATACCGAAAACAAATCATCCGATTCCAATCATGGTAACGAACTTCCTCGCCGCGTAAAACAGGCGCTGAATATCAATCTGGATCGTCACTATGGAAAGCTCAATGCCGGATTGTCTTTACACGCACGCAGCAGTGCCTATGATGACCTTGGCAATAATCGTAAATTAAAAGGCTATGCCACAGCTGATGTCAGAGTAGGATATATATTTACCAAAGACTGGTTAATACAAGCTCGTATTGACAATGTTTTTGATAAGGAATATGAAACAGCTTCCTTTTACAATCAACCTAAAGGCGATTTCTGGGTAACCTTAAGTTATCAACCAAAGGGATTATAATAGTAAGCCAGACCAGCTTGTTTTCAGGTCAGCCGCAATGAGCACACTCTCATTGATGGCTGTACCAGGTCCGGCCAGGATAATAAAACCAGCAATACGATCGGGCTAAAATTTCTGACTGTCTCATGCGCTTCATATTTCGATCTATCACCGGCCATGACAACACCGGGTGAGTCACATGCCATCATTTACCTTTTCTGCCCTGCCTGACTTCATCGAGTATACTGCACATTTTTTTTACTCCCATCAGGATACGTGGCGTTTGTCGGACAATCTTGTGCGCCTGGATTTCATAGAGATAATCGTCTGCTACGGCTGGTATCTGCTTCCATGTTTTCCAGGCGCTCAACCATTGTCTGGATTGCGGCCCCTGGTCATTAACAATGATGACCTCGGGAGCGCGACTGATCACTGCTTCAAGCCCTACTGTCGGCGCGATGCCCGGTAACTCGGCGAAAATATTAGTACCTCCGCACGTCGTAATAACATCATTAATATAATGCTGGCCGTTTACTGTCATGAGTGGTTTATCCCAGATTTGCAGAAACACCCTCACTTTGGGCCGATGTGCATACTGCAGGCGTAACTCTGACAGTAAGCGCTCATAATGGCTGGCCACTTCCTCACCTCGCCAGGACATGCCTGCCAGGCTACCCAAAGTGCGTAACAGCGTGGCGATATTCGCCAGCCCCCCTGACGGACTCGCATACACGGGAATACCCAGGTCTTTTAGTTTTTCCAGGCCTGGTATCGAGCCACCTGCCGGCCATGCCAGCACCAGGTCTGGCTTCAGCGCCAGAATGGCTTCCAGGTCGAGCGCTTGATGATTACCCACTCGCGGCACTGATTGAGCACGTTTCGGGTAATCACTATGCTCGACTGTACCGATGAGGCGATCACCCGCACCGACTGCAAACAACAGCTCGGTCATATGCGGAGCCAGACTGATGATACGTTGGGCTGGCTGAGGCAAACTAAAATGCGAACCCTCGCTGTCAGTGACGGTGATAGCCGCATGCACTGCAGATAGCAACAGCCATGGCAAGATAATCAGCAAAACCGTTTTTTTTATGACTAAAGACACTTTAATGATTTATTTGTGATCAATTTCCGTTAATATCTGCGCCAATGATAGACGAATAGCCGCAGGCTGTTTATAATCCATTTTGGTAATACTAACTTATAATTACAATAAAAACAGTCAGATAATCAATGCAAATCAGGTAATTAAGCAATGATCAAAAAGCATGAAAAAGGGTTCACACTGATCGAAGTTATGGTCGTGGTCGTCATTCTGAGCATACTCGCTGTTTTCATTGTTCCCAAGATCATGAGCAAACCGGAACAGGCACGTAAAACCCAGGCAAGACAAAATATCCGCATTCTCGAAACATCTTTAAATATGTACAAGCTGGATAACTTTCAGTACCCCAGCACCGACCAGGGGCTGGAAGCACTGGTGACAAAACCGTCAGGCTCCCCCGAACCGAAAAACTATAGTCCGGATGGCTATATAGAACGCTTACCCAAGGACCCCTGGGGTAATGAATATCAATATCTCAGTCCGGGCACTCACGGAAAGCTCGACATATTTTCATTAGGACCTGATGGCATCAGCAGTGATGATGACATTGGTAACTGGAACCTGGAATAAACAAACAACATGCAAGGAAAACCCTGGACCAGCAGACCATGTCGCCATACCAGGAGTAAGCAACCACCGTCTATCTCTGGCTTCACCCTGATTGAAATTCTGGTGACGATTGTCATCATCAGTATTGTACTGGGTATCGCGCTGTTAAATATCGATGTCGATAATTTTGATTCCCGACTGAAGCAGGAAGTGGGACGCATGGCGCGCATGATGGAGCTGGCCGATCAGCAGGCTATATACGAATCGCGTGAACTGGGCTTGCTCATAGACGATGATGGCTACAGCTATTATGTTTATAACGATGATAAAAAATGGGCGCCCGTGGAAGACCACCTGCTAAGACCACGGGAAACACCCGAGGACATGGAAATCATAGTCAGTATTGACGGTCTCGAATCCAGACTAAGCAACATTGCTACGCAAGATAAAATTCCACAAATTATTTTTTCATCCAGCGGTGAATGGACGACTTTCGAGTTATTGATTACCCATCGGGACCGCAATGACCTGTCCTACATCCTAAGCAATGCGAAAACCGGACTACTGGAGATCGAGCGTGTATCCAACGACGACCGCTAAAGGCTTTACGCTGGTTGAAGTGCTGGTAGCACTGGTATTACTGGCCGTCGCTCTCACAGCCATGATCAAGACGGCCAGTGAAAATACGATCAATACGGCGACGATACGCAATAAATATCTGGCCAGCATGGTCGCGATGAACAAAATAAGTGAGTTGCAGATTGCCAGGGTTTGGCCATCAACAGGTAACTCCAACGGCAATACCGAGCTCGCCAATCAACAATGGCACTGGGAGATGAAGGTCGAAAACACGCCCGATGCCACACTGCGCAAAGTGATCCTGACTATTTCACTGGATGAAGACAAGGAAAAAACTTTTTACACGCTGAATAGTTATATCGGACAGCAATAATGCTATTTCGACATTCTTCACGCAAAACTACTCGCGGTTTCACCTTGCTGGAAATACTGGTGGCGATTTCTATTTTTTCCATTATGTCCATCACCGCATTAACGGGCATTAAAGCCATTATGGATTCCCAGGAACTCACTAACAGGGTGGCCGCACAGGTTAAATCCTTGCAGCGCACCTTTTTTTATCTTGACCGTGATTTGCGCTATGCCATCGAGCGCGGTATCCGTGATGAATTCGGCGATCCACAAGCCGCACTCAAGGCGGATAACACTGGCGCCCAGGGTTTGGCGCTAACGCGTATCGGTGCCAGCAACCCACAAGGACTCAACCGCAGCAGTCTGGTCAGGGTACGCTACTGGCTCAAAGATAACACGCTGATTCGCAGCCGTTATAAAAGCCTGGATCGTGCCGGTGAAGGAGAAAGCCTGGATCGTAACCTGATCGATCAGATCGAGGAGCTGGAATTCCGCTTCCTCGCGCAAAATAATGAATGGGCTGATTTCTGGCCACCGATCAATCCCGTCAGTAAGGAGCGCGCACTACCGAAGGCCATAGAAATCACGCTGACACATGAGAAGATGGGCAAGATCATGCGCCTGTTTCCATTGCCGGGCTATTAACGATGCCACGTTTGCATAAACAGATGAATACAGGCAAACATCCGGGCTATCGACAGCAACGCGGCATCGCCATGCTAACTGCCTTGCTGGTGGTGGCGCTGGCCACCATCATTGCCGTGAATATAACCGAGCGACAACAATATGACATACGCCGGCTGGGTAACATTCTCTATAGCCAGCAGGCTTATTATTATGCACTCGGCGGAGAATCCTGGGCGCGGGGTATATTATATAAAGATGGCAAAAGCAGCAGCCATAAAAACACTGACAATCTGTTTGAAGACTGGGCACAACCCCTGCCGGTCACCATTATCGAGGGTGGCACCATCAGTGGCCAGATAACGGATTTGTCCGGTTTGTTCAACATCAATAATCTGTTTTTGCTAGACCCAAAAGACCCGCTGCAGGTTACGCGCCAGAAGCAACAGATTGAGATGTTTAACCGCCTGTTGCAGGTGCTCGAGATTAATGTACCGCTGACGCAAGCGATTATTGACTGGATTGACCAGGATGCGGATATCAGCTTCCCGGACGGTGCTGAAGACCAGACCTACCAGCAAAAAACCCCGCCTTACCGCAGCAGTAATCGGCTCATGAGCAGTCCTACTGAATTATTACTGGTCGAGGGGTTCACAGCGGAGATTTATGCGAAGCTGCAGCCCTTTGTGACCGCCCTGCCGGAATCCACCACAGTGAATATCAATACCGCATCGGCTGAAGTGATTGCCGCCCTGTCATCACAACTGGACCTGAAAAAAGCCACTGAAATTGTCGAAGACCGTGGCACAGTTTTCAATAATAATAAGGAATTTAAAGACCAGACCGAAAGCTATGCTTCTGATAAAGGTAAATATCAACTGGAAATAGAACCCCTGATTGGTGTAAGTTCACAATACTTCAAGGTAAAGGCGCTGGTTCAGATAGACACGGTCAGCAGTAACTTGCACAGTGTCCTGAAAAGGAATAGTAATGGTAGTATTGAGACCATATCACGTAGTCCCGGGGTTGATTGATGGCTAATACGGTATTTATCAGAATTCACAAGGAAGATTCGCTGGACATGTATTTGGCCGACGGTCAATCTATTGTGTTGTCAAAGACAGACTCATCACTGGATGAAATCGCCAATGCCTGTCGCGGTAAAAAACTGGTGGTATTCATTCCCGGCAATGATGTACATCTGGCTATGCAGAATATTCCAATACGCAACCGGCAGAAAGTCCTGCAAGCCATTCCCTACTCAATGGAAGATGATCTGATCGGCGATGTCAGTCAGTTTCACTTCGCCATCCCAGCTCGCCTGCCCGCAGATGCCATTCCGGTGTGCGCCATCGCCCGTAACCGGCTCGATCATATCCTCACCAAGCTGGCTGAATACCGCCTGCACCCCCAGGTGATCATGGCTGATTCCATTATACTGCCCTGCCGGCAGGGCCAATGGAACCTGATCATAGAAGACCAGGAATCCAGCGTGCAAACCGGAGAGTTCAGCGCTTTTAGCGCCGACACTGACAGCCTTGAAGCTTATCTTGATATGGCGCTGGAACAAGCAAATGATGATGCCCCGGGCGAGTTGAATATTATTGATGCACGCACAGATGCACTGCAACCACTGCTGGAAGATATAGACGCCAGCAGTATGGAAATAAGTCGCTCGTCTCCACCCGCCAGCCTGCTGGAATTACTGGTGAAAAACTATCAGGATGGTGCCGGCATTAACCTGCTTCAGGGCGCCTATGCCTCCCGCAAAGTCGCCAGACAATCATTAAAAAAATGGTACCCGGCTGCGGCCATGCTGGCGATTGTCGTGGTGATACAAGCGGTCAGTTTTATTGCCGGATACATATCGTTAAGCGAGGAATCCGAACAACTGCAATCGCAAATCAATCAGGTCTTTAGAAAAGCCCTGCCAGATGTTAAAAATATCCGCGATCCACGTAACCAGATGCAGCAACGACTCAGTGCCTTGAAAGGCAACAGTCAGGCCGGTGGCGCGAAATTTTTACAAATACTATCGAAATTTTCAAACGCCATGCAGGCTGACCGCTCTATCAGCCTCACGGGAGTGAATTTTCGCAATGGCCAGGTGGATATTGAACTGGCCATCAATGACCTGCAGGCACTGGAAAAACTCAAACAGTCGGTCAGTCAGTCTGGCCTGACTGTCGATATCCGCTCTGCGGCTGTACAAGGCAAGACCGTATCTGCCCGACTTAGAATTCAGGAGAGCAGTTAATGAAAGCCTGGTATTACGCCAAAGAACCCAATGAAAGACTGATTATTTTAATCCTGGCTGGGGTTATTTCCCTGTCACTTTTTTACCTGCTGATCTGGTCACCCCTATCCGAGGGCTACGCACAAAATAGAACCCGGGTCGAGGCGCAACGCAAACTGCTGACCTGGATGCAAAACACAGGCAGTGAAATTGCCCGATTACAGGGTTCATCTTCAGCCAAAGGCGGTAGCGGTTCAGGCCCGCTACTGTCTACGGTGGATTCAACCATCAAAAGCTCTGGCCTGGGGCGAACCATGAAAAGACTGGAGCCCCAGGGAAACGACAAGGTGCAAATATGGTTTGAAAACACCGGATTTGACTCGCTGATTTCCTGGCTGGCACAACTCGCCAGTCAACACCAGATCCATATCAACAGCATCAACATTGATCGTCAGGATGCGCCCGGAACCGTCAATGCCAGGCTTGAACTGGTAAAAGGCAACTAATGAAGAATCGACTTCTTTTAATCTCCATCGGCCTGTCATGTTTTCTGCTTTTTATGGTCGTCAAACTGCCCGCCAGTATTGCCTACGAACTTGCCGGAAAACGCATCCAGGGTCTGGAGATGCTACAACTGAGCGGCTCTGTCTGGTCAGGCCAGGCAGGCAGTATCAAGGTGTTGGGACACTCCTTTCGCAATTTACACTGGACACTGAGCCCGCTGGCATTACTGGTCGGTGATGTGGCCCTGGATATTGATATCAGGGATACGGACTATCCACTGCAGGGTGATATTAATCTGGCCTTTAATGGCGATTTTCAGGCTCAAGGATTAAAAGGCAAACTGCCTGCTGCTCTGTTGAATCAGATCCCTGTGCTGGCCTTTATTCGACTATCAGGAAACATGATTATTGATATGCAATCCATATCCTATCTGCAAAAGGAACTCCAGCAAGCACAAGGCAACATCATGCTCGAACAGGGATATCTACAGCAACCGGTGCAAACCGAACTCGGTAATATCAAAATGAATCTCGACACGCGTCCGGGCGTGATTACAGTCAGCATTAAAGATGAGCAGGCGCCCATTGGCATAGATGGCCAACTACTACTGAACCCTGGGCATAAATTCAGTTTCAAAGCCTTGTTCAGTCCAACCGTTAAGGCTGATAATGTGATCATTTCCATGCTCAAAAACGCTGGCAAACTCCATTCTGACGGTTCCATGACTATTCAGTATGAAGGGATTTACTAGGTTTTTCTGCCGGGCATCATCAAATTGTAAATAGTCTTCTATCATATTAACTACCTCTAATATTGATTGCCGTGCGAGGAGTAGAACTATAGTTTCAGCATCTTATATACTGAATAAGGTTTTTTTGCTAAGCTCATGAAGTAAATAAATTTTGTTAGCTATAAAGTTTCCTGCTGCGAACCCGAAAACAAGCAATAGTGACAAAAAAACAAGATTAAACTGCACTAAACAATAATGGACGTTAATAATTAACCATAACTTTATGTTTTATATGGAATACATGTCATTCAAGCGCTGGCCAGGGAAGCTTATTAAAAGTCTTATCCTGCTATTGTCGCTATATCTGCCTTTCACAGTCAGCGCTGAGAATGAAGTCACGCTCAATCTCAAAGACGCTGACATCTCTACGCTGATCAGCACAGTCTCTAAACTGACCGGCAAAAATTTTGTTGTTGACCCACGCGTGAAAGGCAAGGTAACCGTTGTCTCCGCCAGCCCGCTTTCCAAGGACGAAATCTACCCTATCTTCCTGTCGATACTGGAAGTGCATGGCTTTGCCACCGTGACGGTAGGTGATATTATTAAGGTTGTACCCGACAGTAAAGCCAAGCAGGGTGGCGTGCCAACCATGCAAGGCGCAGATGCCATTAAAGGCGACCAGGTCATTACACGCATCTTGCGCGTCAAAAATGTTACTGCCGCGCAACTGGTACCGATTCTCCGACCGCTTATTCCTCAACAAGGTCATTTGGCTGCTTACCCATCAAAGAATGTTTTGATCATTACTGACCGCGCTCAGAATGTCGCCCGGATGGCGCAAATTGTCGCCAAGATCGATCAGGTCAGTGATAGTAAAATTGAAATTGTGCGGCTAAGCCATGCTTCGGCCAGTGAAATTGTCAGGGTTCTGAATAGCCTGTCTTCCAAAGACAAGGCCAACGCAGCCACCCAGGTCACTTTCGCAGCCGACGAACGCACCAACAGTGTTTTGCTCAGCGGCGAAGCCAGTGAACGACTCAGGTACAGGGTCTTGATCAGCCATCTGGACACACCCCTGGAGTCTGACGGTGGTACACGTGTTATTTATCTGCATTATGCCAAGGCCAAGGATCTGGTGTCCGTGCTGACCGGCGTTAGCAAATCCCTGAAAGACCAGAAAGCCAAACCGGGCACCCCGGCAAGCCAGGGTTCCAATGTCAGCATACAGGCGGACGAAAGCGCCAATGCACTGGTTATTACAGCGCCACCCGACATCTTCCGCTCATTGCAACGCGTCATTGGACGCCTGGATATCCGGCGTGCCCAGGTCCTGGTGGAAGCCATCATTGCTGAAGTGACGCTGGAAAAATCCAGGGAACTGGGCGTGCAGTGGATCCTGGATGGCTCCCCCGGTGGCACCGGCCCAGTCGGCGTGATCAACTTCAGTGCCGCAGGCCCCATATCCGCTATCGCTGCCGACATCGCAGCGGGCAATGCTCCTTCAATAGGTAACGGCGTCACCGTGGGTTTTGGCCGCTTTGATAGCTCGACGCTTAATTTTGCTGCTATCGTGAGCGCCCTGTCAAACGACGGCGACTCCAACATATTGTCAACGCCGAGCCTGGTGACATTAGATAACCAGGAGGCGGAGATCGTCGTTGGTCAAAATGTCCCCTTTGTGACAGGCGAATTCACCAGTACCGGTGGCACATCCAGTGCAGTCAACCCGTTCCGTACCATAGAACGTCAGGATGTCGGCCTAACTCTGCGCGTCACTCCTCAAATCAATGAAGGTGATGCCATCAAGCTGGACATAGAACAGGAGATCACCGGCGTCATTCCCAGTAATACCGGTGCCAGTGACCTGACGACCAGCAAGCGCTCTATCAAAACAGCCGTCATGATCGAGGATGGGCGCACTATCGTACTGGGTGGACTGATCGACGATACCGTACAACAAATCCATCAAAGTGTGCCACTACTGGGCGACATCCCGTTGCTCGGACGCCTTTTCAGCTTTGATAAAACCACCAATAGTAAACGCAACCTGATGGTTTTTATTCGCCCAGTGATACTGCGTGACGCTGCCACGGAAAACCAGATCACCGAGGGCAAATACTCGATGATCCGTGCCGCACAACTGCAGCAAAGGCAAAAAGGTATTTATCTGATGGACGAATCTGTAATCCCGGTGCTGCCTGAAAACATGCCCCTGATACCTGCTCCGTTCAAAAAACCGGGTGCTGAAGATACTCAACCCAGTAATGAGTAATGGATATGTCCGAGAGTCAAGAATCACCTTTAAACATCGAACAAGAGGATGACACTGGCTCCAATATTTTGCCGTATAACTTCATTCGCAAGCACGGCGTACTGGTCACCCAGATAGAAAATGATGTTGCCGAGGTATTCTACAAACCCGGTTGCAAGCTCAGCATTTTTTCGGAATTAAAGCGCCACCTGAACTGCTCACTACATTTACACAAAATCAATATTGAGGATTTCGAAGTCAAGGTTTCCGAACTTTACGAGTCCGGCTCCAGCCAGGCGATGCAGGTCATGGGTGATATCAGCGGAGACATGGATCTGGCGCATGTCGCCATGGGGCTGGGTGAACCGGAAGACTTGCTGGATACACAGGATGATGCACCGATTATCCGCCTTATCAATGCGCTGTTAACTGAAGCCCTGAAGGAAGGCGCTTCAGATATTCATATTGAACCTTATGAATATAATACCATCGTGCGTTTTCGCGTTGATGGTATTTTGCGGGAAATCCTGCAACCACCCAGAGCAGCGGCACCTCTACTGGTATCGCGCATAAAGGTCATGGCTCATCTGGATATTGCCGAAAAAAGATTGCCACAGGATGGTCGCATTTCACTGAAAATCAGTAATCGCGCTGTCGATGTGCGCGTATCAACGCTACCCTCCAATCATGGTGAACGCGTAGTGCTGCGTCTGCTGGATAAGCAGGCTGGTCGCATGGATCTGGAAAGCCTGGGCATGGCCACGCAAGATACACTGGATGTAAATAAACTGATTCATAAACCACATGGCATTATTCTGGTGACGGGGCCCACCGGCTCTGGTAAGACCACGACACTTTATGCGGCCCTCAGCAAATTAAACAACAGATCGCGCAATATTGTCACTGTAGAGGACCCGATAGAATACAACCTTGAAGGTGTCGGGCAAACACAGGTAAACCCCAAGGTTGACATGACATTTGCGCGCGGTCTTCGCGCCATACTCCGACAGGACCCGGATGTTGTCATGATAGGTGAAATTCGCGATCTTGAAACCGCCCAGATAGCAGTACAAGCGAGCTTGACGGGCCACATGGTTTTATCGACCCTGCATACCAATACTGCGATTGGTGCAATAACACGGCTTCGAGACATGGGCGTCGAGCCTTTTCTGCTCGCCTCCAGTATGGTTGGTATTCTGGCGCAAAGACTGGTGCGAAAACTTTGCATGCATTGTCGCGAAGAAACAGTGGCTAACGAGAAAGATTGCGAAATACTCGGCATGAGTAAGAATGAAAAACACATTATTTACCGCGCCCGGCAAGATGGTTGCGAACGCTGCCTCAACCTCGGCTATCAGGGCCGTACAGGCATCTATGAGCTGATTGAAATAGATGATCGTTTGCGTGGACTGATACACGATGGTGCTGATGAAATGGCCATGTTGGCTCATGCCAGAAGCAAGACGGCAGGCATCCGCCAGGATGGTGTACGCAGAATTCTTAAAGGTGACACCAGCATTGAAGAAGTCTTGCGTGTTACTCAGGAAGATTAAGCGCATATGCCACCTGTGTACTCCGACATTCAAGCATATGCATTTATCAAACAAGCACATCACTCTATTATCATCGCACGCCCTTCCTGCGAGCCTCGACTGAAATGAGTGCATTTGAATACAAGGCCCTGGGGAAAGATGGCAAAAATCACAAGGGTGTGATGGAAGGTGATACGCCCAGACAAATAAGACAACAATTGCGTGAAATGGGGCTGACACCCCTGTCTGTTGATGAAGTACAACAGCAGCAGAAAAAAAATGCCAGCGGCGGGCTATTCCAGCAACGTATCAGCGTCATGGATCTGGCCCTGCTGACCCGACAAATATCCACCCTGCTTAGAGCAGGTATGCCGATCGAAGAATGCTTGCGCTCAGTCGCTGCTCAAAGTGAAAAAAACAAGGTCAAACGCGTATTGTTATCAATACGTTCGACCGTTAGAGAGGGGCATAGCCTGAGCGCAGGTTTGTCTGAATTTCCATCGGTATTCCCTGAGCTGTATCGTAAAACCGTAGAGGCTGGAGAAGAGTCCGGTCACCTGGATAACGTCCTGGATCGACTCGCCGATTACACAGAAGCCAGGCAACAGGTTAAACAAAAAACCATGATGGCACTTTTTTATCCGGTCATGCTGGTGTTTATATCGATTCTTATTGTTATTGGCTTGCTGACTTTTGTCGTTCCCCAGATTGTTCAGGTATTTGAAAACGTCGCTCAGGAGTTACCTGCTTCAACCCGGATTCTTATTGCCATGAGCGAGTTTCTTAAAAGCAATGGATTGTATTTATTGATTGTTATAATAGCTGCCATTGCCTTGGCTAAATCTGCCCTGAAAAAACCGGCTGCGCTCATGGCCTGGCATAAACTGCTGTTAAAATTACCTTTTGCCGGTCGCCTGATTCGTGGCAGCAACAGCGCACGTTTTGCACGCACTCTCAGTATTCTCAGTTCCAGTAACGTTCAAATACTCGAAGCGCTGCGTATATCGGGACAAGTAGTCACTAATTTACCTATGCGCAAAGCCATTGAAGGCATTACGGTAAAGGTCAAGGAAGGCGCCAATATTCACCAGTCTATGGAACAATCCGGTTATTTTCCGCCGATGACGGTCAGCCTCATCGCCAGCGGCGAATCCAGCGGTAATCTTGAGGATATGCTGGCACGTGCCGCCGATATACAGGAACGTGAAATTGAAGCTATTATGTCAACAACACTGGGCCTTCTGGGCCCTATTATGATCCTGTTAATGGGAGCGATTGTGCTGTTTATTGTCCTGGCAACCTTATTACCCATATTCGACCTGAATCAACTGGTCAGTTAACATTCAGCGATTGATTGAATTAAATATGATGAACAAACCGATACAAAGATTCACACGACTTTTATTTCTGCTAACAATAGTTTCATTGTTTGGCTGTAGTACAACACCACCCAGGGAAACACCTGAACCAGATAGCTTCAACAAAGCTATATATAATAAAGCCAAAGCTGCATTTTTATCGGGCGATTATAAAACCGCATCCACCATATTCGATACCCTGGCTGAAAATGGCAATGCGGAAGCACAGTATTCAATGGGGTATATGCATTACTATGGCAAAGGATTACCCAGGAGCCTGAAACAGGCTATGCATTGGTTTAAACTGGCAGCGGCACAAGGCAATGAGAATGCCATCGAAGCACTGGCTACCATCGATGAACTGCTTAAAGAACATCAGCCTGGCAGCAATCTGGCCACAGAAAGTTTACCGCAAGAAATCGTCGTGGATAAAAAGCCGGATAAGTTGGTTGATCTGCGAACGTCTAAACCACCAGTGACTGTTAACACAACACCTGTTATTAATGAAAACCTGGCAGTAAAAACAGAAATATACACTCCCGGCAATGACCTCATGCCACCTGAGCAAGAACTGACCTATGAACAAGCACCACCACTAGTGGAGCCTGATACGACACCAGCCGATACAATATCGGAACAACCTCAAATAACAAAAGCAATCATGCAGCCTGAGGAAGTTAAAAGCACTGAGTGGATATTAAAGCAACCCGCGAAACATTACACAATACAACTTGCGAGTAGTTCGGATTACCGAAACGCTGCCAGTTTTACTCGACGTGTTTCTCTCGATGGTGTCTATTACTTCAGGGCAATGGTAAAAGGTCAATTAAGATATTCTGTTATACATGGCAGCTTCAGTAGCTATAGTCAGGCAAAGAGCAAACAGAATTTACTAATGAAACGCGGTTACAAGGGAACCTGGATAAGAGGCATAAAGGATATACAGGAAATCATTAAAAGCAGCCAGTAAACACTATTTTATTTCAGGCTCAAGACCTTGTTTTCTATTTGTCCATTCCTGTCGAGCTGTACCTCAACCTGATCAGATTTAACCAGTTCTGCAATCACTTTCATCGCTTCACGCTGGTCACTTAAGGCAATGCCGTTTATGGATGTCACAATATCTGTCGGACGTATCCCCAGGCGATTATAAACTGCCCTGTTTTTCTTTGGTAAAATCCTGTAGCCCTTCAGTGTTCTGTCTTTACCGGTGAAGACAGGAATGATTTTGACATTATCCATAAATGTCTGCTTCTCCTGGCTTATATTCTGATTGCCGACCGGTCTGGTATTACTGGCAATATTGACACCGGTAGTGACTTCTTTTGGAAACTTCAGCACCTCGTAATTGGCGCCTCTTTTCAATAAAACATGATCCTGCCTGACCTCGGCGAGCCAGACACCATTATCAACTTTTTCACCCACTGAATAATACTTCTGTTCTCCTGTTTTTTGCCCGATAATGGCAGAACCTTTTTTGCTATTGTCATCAGTGAATACGCCAAACAGCACCAGATTTAAACGCGTTTCAGGTGCAGTAACTGGCACGTCGGTGACCGCCCGGGCAACATCCTGTTGTCCAAAAAGGTGAAAATTGGCCAGATTGATGTAGCTGTTATCGACAGACTTTTGTTGTTGACGGGACTGCATATTGACATTGGGCTGGGTTGTTACCTGGGCTTCATCGACAAGCATTCGTTCGAGCAAGGCCCAGCTTATGCCTGCTATTTGATAGGCCAGTATAACCACCAGTACTACCATCAACAACAACGGTAATTTCTGCGATATCCAGGCACGCATTTCCGGCGACAGAAAATCCAGGGCAATTAACTTTTCCGCATTTAATTCCATTTTGTGGCAATCGATCTATGGCTATATTACTTCTTATAATACACTATTTCGCATAGTTTTGTGATCTGGAACGATGTTTTGCTCCAAAGCCAACAAATGAATGACCGGGTTTTAATCTAAATCGTTTTTATCGGCTCCGCTTTTAGCTATAATCGTTACATATTAAATGTACAGTAAACTGAATCAGGGGGAAAATAATGTCAAAAAAATCGATACTCGTCACAGGTGGTGCAGGATATATCGGCAGTCATGTCGTACGCCAACTGGGAGAAGCGGGTGAGCGCGTGGTAGTAGTCGACAATCTGACCACCGGATTTCCAGATTCTGTGCTTTACGGTGATTTGGTTGAAGGCAATATGGGAGATCAGGAACTGATCAGACGCGTTATCGATGAATATGATGTTGATTCAGTGATCCACTTTGCAGCCCACACGATCGTACCAGAATCAGTAGAGAACCCCCTAAAGTATTATGGCAATAATACCTGCAACAGTCGCAATTTAATGGAATGCTGCAGGGATGCGGGCATCAAGCACTTTATCTTTTCTTCCACTGCTGCAGTATATGGCATACCGGATACTGACTCTTGCGACGAAGACAGCCCTATCAGTCCTATTAACGCTTATGGCACCTCTAAACTGATGACAGAATGGATGCTGCGTGATTTGTCAGCAGCGACCGATCTGACTCATGTGGCATTACGCTACTTTAATGTGGCAGGATCTGACCCTCAGGGAAAAATTGGGCAATCAACAGAAAAAGCAACGCTACTCATTAAGGTTGCCTGTGAAGCCGCCGTGGGTAAACGTGAGAAAGTCTACATTTTTGGTACTGATTATCCCACTGCAGACGGTACCGGTGTCAGGGACTACATTCATGTGGAAGATCTTGCCAGCGCTCATTTAAAGGCCCTTGATTACTTGCGTGCAGGCGGCGAGTCAACTACGTTGAACTGTGGCTATGGCCATGGTTATAGTGTTCGTGAAGTACTGGATATGGTGGAGAAGGTCAACCAGGCTCCATTGAATATTATTGAGGAAGCCCGTAGGGCCGGTGATCCGCCAACGCTAATCGCCAAGGCTGACAAAATCCGCGAGGTGCTGGGCTGGACACCACAATATGATGATCTTGAGTTTATTGTGAAAACATCGCTGGATTGGGAAAAGAAACTGTCGGGGAAATAACACTGCCATAGAACCAGGTACTTGTCATTTATTTAGTCCTGATCCGGTCAACTACATATGGCATAGCGCTGATTTTGCGACAAACAATCAACAAGGAAACAAGTTGGTTCGAATGTGTTGCTACTGGGATTTTCGTTCAAGGAAAATTGCCCCGATCTGCGTAACACCAGGGTTATTGATATGGTAAACGAATTAAAGGGATATCATGCCAATGTCGATATAGATGACCCATGGGTTGATCCAAACGAGGCCGAACATGAATATGGCATTGAACTGACTGTGGACCTCATACAGGGTAAATATGACGCTGTTATTATTGCAGTAGCACATAATGAGTTCAGGGAAATGGGTGCCAACAAAAACGAAGTTGATGGACGTATCTAATTGAAAAAAATGCTGAATAGCAAAAATCATGAGAGTTTTAATTACAGGCACAGCAGGCTACATTGGCAATGAATTAGTGATAAAACTGTTACAACGTGGTAATGAAGTCATAGGGATTGATAATATCAACGACTATTATGACGTTAATTTAAAACTTGCACGTCTTGATCGAATCAAGGATCACCCGAGTTTTACTGAAGCCAGATTTGATATCAAGGAGCGATAACTGGTTACAGATCTGTTTATAACACACAAACTCCATCGAGTCGTCAACCTGGCTGCACAAGCCGGAGTACGTTACTCTATTGAAAACCCGAGCACCTATGTAGATTCCAGCCTGGTTGGTTTTGCCAATATCATCGAAGGTTGCAGACACAATGATGTCGAGCACCTTGTTTACGCATCCAGTAGTTCTGTCTACGGAATCAATACGCTCATGCCCTACTCAGCACACCATGCAGTCAACCATCCCGTCAGCCTCTTTGCAGCCAGTTAAAAGGCCAATGAATTGATGGCCCATAACTATAGTCATCCGTATAGTATACCCAGCGCAGGACTGCGCTTTTTTACTGTCTATGGCCCCTGGGGCCGTCCGGATATGACCATTTTTAAATTCACTCAGGAAATACTGGCTGGTGAACCCATCGATGTCTTCAATTATGGCAAGCACCGTCGTGACTTTACTTATATCGATGATATTGTGGAGGGCGTCATCAGGGTGCTGGATATAACCGCTCAATCCAACCCCGACTGGGACAGTAATAATCCGGACCCGGCCTCCGCCAAAATAGCTCCGTACAAACTTTATAACATCGGTAATAATGAACCCGTAGAACTGATGCACTATATCGAAGTGCTGGAAAACTGCCTGGGCAAAGAGGCAGAAAAAAATATGTTGCCGCTACAGCCAGGTGATGTACCCGATACTTTTTCCAATGTAGAAGACCTGGTTAAAGACATGGACTACAAGCCTGCTTACCACCGTTGAAGAAGGCCTGAGCAAATTTGTCGACTGGTATAAGGATTTCTACAAGGTATAGTGAGTGTATCGTGCCAAGACATCTCTTGACAGGCAAGATTTCGATCGGCACTTAATAATTCTGGATAAAAAAAGGGGGTACGGAAAATATCGTACCCCCTTGATTTTATTGGTGGAGCTAGGCGGGATCGAACCGCCGACCCCTTGCATGCCATGCAAGTGCTCTCCCAGCTGAGCTATAGCCCCGAAA
>Ga0316205_10001577_pt1 | contig 27648 bp, 40 predicted proteins | sample 3monthpyrite_MG_FD_204941 | JGI IMG/M metagenome (GOLD analysis project Ga0316205, IMG submission 204941) | Microbial mat bacterial communities from mineral coupon in-situ incubated in ocean water Damariscotta River, Maine, United States -... | ecosystem: Environmental > Aquatic > Marine >... | reverse complement strand
CTATTCTGGTGGCCATTATTTTGTTTCTTTTCCTCGGCGAGATCCGTTCCGCCATTGTCGTGATCTCTGCGTTGCCGCTGGCGATGTTGATCGCCTTTATCTTCATGAGCGAGATGGGCTTGTCGGCTAACCTGATGTCGCTGGCGGGGCTGGCCATCGGTATCGGTATGATGATCGATGGCGCCATCGTGATGACCGAAAACGCCTTTCGCATCATGGCCGAGTGGCGTGAGAAGGGTGAAAAAGTCAATCGTAATGCCGCTGTGCTGGCCGCCGCCAAAGAGGTCGCCAACCCGATTGCCTTCGCCATTCTGATTATCATCGTGGTGTTCCTGCCGCTGTTCAGCCTCGAAGGTTTGGAGGGCAAACTGTTCAAACCCATGGCCTTCAACATCAGTTTCGCCATGGCCGGTTCATTGTTATTGACGTTAACCATCATCCCCGTACTGGCGGTGTTGATCCTCAAGCCAAAAGAGGAGCGTGACACCCTATTGGTGCGATGGCTCAAACGCGCCTATCTGCCGACGCTGGCTTGGTCTCTGGGCCACAAAAAAACCGTGGTTGGCAGCGCCGTGGCATTGTTGATTGGTACGTTGGCACTCTTTCCTTTGCTGGGCAAGGAGTTTATGCCGCAGCTGCAGGAGGGTTCGATTATGTGGCGGGTGGTGTCTATTCCTTCTACATCACTGGATCAGTCCATAGAGATTTCCAAAGATGTATCGAAGGTGTTGACCGCTTTTCCCGAAGTCAAAACCACCATAGCCATGATCGGTCGCGCCGAGAAAGGTGAGACAGCAGATGTGAACTACATGGAGATCTACACCGAGCTGAATCCTCACGAGGAGTGGCCTGAAGATCGGTCGATGGAATCATTGGTTGAGGAGATGCGCGAGCAGTTAGAAGTGGCAGTACCAACGGCAGTCATCAGTTTTACCCAACCTATTCAAATGAGGGTGGAAGAGCTGATTTCCGGTGTACGCGCTACTTTGGCAGCCAAGCTCTACGGCCAGGATCTGAAGGAGCTGGATCGCATCAGTCAGCAGGTCAAAAATGCGATCAGTCAGGTGTCTGGCGTGGCTGACTTGTCACTGGAAGCTAACCTGGGTAAACCGCAGATCCAAATTCGAGTCAATCGTGAGCAACTGGCCCGGTACGGCATGAATGCCGACGAAGTGCTCACTGTAGTGCGTACCGGCATTGGTAACGAGCCGGTGTCGACGTTGATTGATGGCGTCAAGCGATTCGACATCACTGTGCGGCTAAACGATGCGGCAAAAATGTCAGTCGATGCGATTCGCAACATCCCGCTGCGTAGCAGTAACGGTGCCATTGTGCCACTGCACAAGGTGTCCGATGTCTCGGTGAAAGAGGGTTACTCCTTCATCCGCCGCGAGCAGTTGCAACGTTATGCTGTGATTCAGATGGATGTACGCGGCCGTGATGTGGATGGTTTTGTGCAGGATGCCGAAGCGGCCATTGAAGCCAACGTCGATCTACCGCCGGGTTACTGGATCGAATGGGGTGGCGCGTTTGAGAATCAGCAACGAGCGATGACGCGATTAGCCATCATAGTACCGCTGACCATCTTCTTCATCTTCGTGCTGCTCTACACCGCGTTCAATTCAATCAAGTATGCCACGCTGATTATCGCCAACGTGCCCTTCGCTACTATCGGTGGCATTGTTTCTCTGTTTATCAGTGGTCAATATCTGTCAGTGCCATCGGCAATTGGTTTTATCGCAGTTTTCGGTGTGGCGATGCTCAATGGTATTGTCCTGATAAGCTTTCTCAATGAACTGCGAGAGAAGGGATTGTCAGTCTATGACGCTGTGCGTAAAGGTGCAGAGATGCGCCTGCGGCCGGTGATGATGACCGCTAGCGTGGCGATACTGGGTCTGGTGCCGATGTTGCTCTCCAGTGGTGTCGGTGCGGAAACTCAGCGGCCGCTGGCGGCAGTGGTGGTGGGTGGTTTGATCACCTCAACCTTGTTGACCCTGGTGTTGTTGCCGGTGATCTATGAATGGATGGAAACGCGCAAGAAGAGCTAGTGCCTTTTGCTACAATTCAATTTTTAAATCAAGTTCAGGAGAACAATGATGAAAATATTCAAACTGTTATTACTTGTAGGTCTTATTGTTATTGCTACGCCCTCTTTTGCCGAGGAGGGACACATGTCTGGGCATTCCGGCATGCAGATGGACTCACCCATGGATATGTCAATGATGGGTGAAAAGGAGTGTGATCAGATGGGCGGTATGAAACATGACAAAATGGACGGCATGAAAAAGATGATGGAAATGAGGCAGCAGCATATGCAGGTCATGGAGGATCGATTGGCTAACATCGAGAAACTGCTGCAACAACTGGTTGAACTGCAGAAGCAGAACGGTTCGGCAAAATAAACAGGGTTTGAAACTATGTTGCTCGTGGTACCCGGTTGGCAGGAAACAACGCTAGCCGGATCGCCTCTGGTATAAGGAAAAAATATGAAAGAGATCAAAGCATTCATTCACCGCAATCGTATTATCGATGTTATTCACGCGCTTAAGGAGGGTGGTTTTCGTAACCTCTCCGTCGTTGATGTAAAGGGCACTCTTAAGGCGTTGGGGAATAAGGAGCAAGATTATTCAGTCGAACTGGGAGCCGCTATTATTGCCGAGATAAAACTGGAATTGGTTTGTGATGAGTCACGGGTAGATATGGCGATCCAGCTGATTCAGAAAAATGCCCGAACAGGTCAAGATGATGCTGGGTGGATTTATGTTTTCGATGTTGGTCAAGCGATTCGTATTGAAGTGTGAGTAGAGTTTGATCAGAAGAGGAGAGCATCTTTTTTGGAGTTACCAGTGAAGGCAATAATGTTTAAGAATAATTGAAAGATAGTTTTGAACATAGATGTGCGGTTGCTAGGAATTAATTAAGTAAACAAATTTCGAGTGAACCCGAAAACAGAATAGACTACAGATTGCGGGGAATATTTATTGCAAACGCAGATAACGATCGTAAGATGTTCCCGCACTTTTAAGCAGAGGAGACAAAATCATGATGGATACGATGAACAATGGATGTGGCGACTGGTGGATGGGTGGCGGCATGTGGTTTTTCTCGATTCTGTTCTGGGTCGTGATCATTGCCGGTGTAGTCTTTATCGTCAAGTCGATGATGGAGCGTAATAAGGATGAAACTTCTTACAGTGAATCACCGTTGGAAATACTGAAAAAACGCTATGCCAAAGGAGAGATTGACCGGGAGACCTTCGAGCGAATGAAAAGGGATGTTGAATAAGGTCCCCTATGAAAAAGAACCAAGATTTATCATCGGTGCAGTTTTGTTGCTGGTCGGATTCGCGATGTTTATGAGTATGCATGGTTCTCATATGTCCATTGCAGGCATGATAGTGTAATGCCACAGCTAATGTGGCTAGTGGTGCAAGTGATATCTTGATAGAGCATTTTGTAAATTGAAGCGAGACCATCACCTTTACGAAGTAGACAGAATGGGCGATCGGCGCTTGGGGTTTGCCATTGCTATCAACATGCTGTTGACATTGGTGGAGGTGATTGGTGGTATTGTTTCAGGCAGCCTGTCGTTGATTGCCGATGCTCTGCATAATTTTAGTGACGCCAGTTCTTTATTGATCGCTTTCGTTGCGCGAAAAATAGGCCGCCAACCTGCCGACCACTTCAAAACTTTCGGTTACAAACGTGCCGAGGTGATCGCTGCACTGGTGAATCTGGTTACACTGGTGCTGGTGGGGCTCTATCTAATCTACGAGGCGCTGTGGCGGATATATGAGCCTCAGATTATTGAAGGCTGGACAGTGCTGGTGGTTGCGGCCATCGCATTAATTATTGATGTGGGTACGGCGGTGCTGACTTATCATATGTCTAAAACCAGCATGAATATCCGCGCTGCCTTTCTACACAATGTCTCAGATGCACTGGCATCGGTGGGGGTGATTATCGCCGGAGCCTTGATACTGTCCTATAATTGGTACTGGAGTGATACGGTGTTGACGCTGCTTATTGCTGGTTATGTGCTTTATCAAGCTGCGATGCTCTTACCCAAAACCATCCATATTCTGATGGAAGGTGCGCCGGAAGATATCTCCATTCAGGACGTTATCGTTGTTATGGAACGAACCACCGGTGTCTCAGGAGTCCATCACGTTCATATATGGCAGCTCGATGAACATAGGAACGCACTGGAAGCCCATGTCGTAATCGACAATCCGAGGGAATTGGAAATTGTTAAAGATGCTCTTAAAACTGCGCTCTCGGATCAGTTTTTCATTGCTCATTCAACGTTGGAGTTCGAGTTTACCCACTGTCAGAATTAATGTTGCTGAGCGACGACTGGTCTTCACGCTGTGGTCAAAGTCTCTTGTCTCGAAGTAGCCGCATAGCTGACGCATTCACCTGCTTCGTGGAAAAGGCGTATCAGCGTATTTGTATAACCCCTGGGGCTGATATCACCCTAGCTTAGCTCTCCACGGAGATCAGTGACGGCAGGTTACACGATTTACTGTTTTAGTCACTATTTGAAAAATTAAGAACGTCAATGTCCATACAGGCTCGCATAAAATGTAGTGATAAAAGAACAAATGCGTTCCTTAAGTTTGGTGTCAAGAGCTGTCTTTAACCGCCGATAATTAACTTGCATTCATATTGAGTTATTATCTAAACTGCCGCACATGGAATATTTCCGCCGGATAAATAAACGAACATTGCTGCTGTGGAGCTTATTGCTCAGCTTGTCGTTGCTGTGCGCGCAAGGCGCAGGATTGCATGTTCATAGTGTGGATCATGGCCATGATGAACTTCAGAGTCATGTTCATGGGGCTGATGAAGCTGATGATCATACTCATATGAGTAAAGCTCATTTTACTCACGACACATCTCACAACGATCACCATGATGACGTTGTATCCGAAATAGATGTCAGCCCAGAAGGGTTGTTGAAAAATGCCAGTAACAACATTTTTTCTATAGCTTTATTCACTTTCTTTTTTATCTTGGTAATGTTTGTTTCTTCTCGGCAGCTGATTTATTGCCATCGAGAATGCAAACTCATCCTTGATAAATACTACCTCCTTTCCCCGCCTTTACGGGCACCCCCACAGTACTAAACAATTTCTGATCATTTCCGGTTAGCGTGGCGTTGAGCCTTCTGCGCCGGTTGGTTTTGCCATGTTTTTTTAGCTGGCGAACGCCCATTGAATAATTTGACTCAAGAGAATTTCGCTATGGGATTTCCTGCGAGTCTGTTCATCTGTTGGGTAGTGCGAATAAAACGCACAAGAGGAGTTTGTAATGTGGAAACCTTTTTTTATGCCAACCCCTGTTGGTAAATGGGCGGCTGCGGCCTGTTTGATATTTTTCAGTATAGCCGTTGCTGCTGATCCTGATTTAGGGGGTGATAAGCGTACGATTAGCTTGCATGACGCTGTGACTAAGACGATCACCCATAACTTGGGTTTGAGAGTCTTTGATTATCAACTAAAGGCTCAGGAGGGGAGAGTGCTGCAAGCGGGGTTGGCACCCAGCCCTGAATTGAGTTTCGTTTTAGAAGATGTGTTGGGCACGGACAAGTACAATGATCTTGATAGAGCCCAAACAACGATCAGTATTGGCTGGGTACTTGAACGAGGCGTCCGTCAGCGTTATATCGATGCCGCATATGCGGAGTCATCCCTATTCTCTGTTGAGGCTGACATCAAGCAGCTTGATGCTGCCGCCGAAACAGCACGTCGTTATCTTGTCAGTCTGGCACTCCAGGCGCGTAGGGTAAATGCAGATAAAACGGTCAGGCTCGCGGCAGAAACCATTGAAGCGGTACAAAAACGTGTTAAAGCAGGTAAAACGCCTGATGCTGAACTATCCAGAGCGCGGGCTGAATTGGCGCGCAGAAAACTGGAACGTGAAGACATTGAACATGAACGGGTATCCGCTAATCGACGATTGGCTGCCCAATGGGGAGAGACTGCGCTCGATTTTGCGCGAGTTGAGGGTGACATCGTTCGCTTACCCCGGCTGGCGTCATTCGAAATACTTAAATCACGACTGCAACAAAATTCTGAGTTCACCCGCCTGCTGTCAGATCAGCGTTTGAAAACAGCGGAGTTGAGACTTGCTCAAGCGCAGAGCAAGCCAGACTGGCAGCTAAACACGGGGCTTCGTCATATTGGTAGCAGTAGTGATGTGACATTTGTCGCAGGCATCACTGTTCCTTTTGGAGAACGTACCCGTAATCTTGGTCGTATCGCAGAGGCAAGCGCCAATCTGGAAAAAATAAATCTCGAAGAAAATGCAGTGCGTGTTCGTATCGAAACCGCGCTCTACGTTATGTATGAAAAGTTGCAACATAGTTTGCATGTGATCGATTCCGTACGCGATGAAATTATCCCTCCACTTGAAAAAGCGCTTACAGAAACTCGCCGGGCATACAACCTTGGGCGATACAGTTATCTGGAGTGGCGTAGTGTCCAGGCTGAACTATTGAATGCACATAATGCATTGATTGAAGCGAGTATTGATGCTCACCGGAACATTATTGAAATCGAACGATTAACAGGTGTGCGCATCGCGCAACCGAAGACAAACCCATGAGGCCTCTTATGAACAAAGTTATAAAAATATCAACGCGTGCGATTTGGATACCACTACTATTGGCTTTTTTCCTTACCGCTTGCGGTGGTACGAATCCAGAACAAGCAATGTTGTCAAAAGGTGCCCACGGCGAAACGGCAGCAGCAGAACCAGAAAAAGGTCCACACCGCGGGCGACTACTTAGGGATGGTGATTTTACGCTAGAGCTCGCCATCTTCGAGACTGGAGTGCCGCCTGAGTTTCGCGCTTACGCAACAAAAGGTGGTAATACATTGAGTCCTGAAGAAGTGAATCTCAATATCAAGCTTACCCGTTTAGGTGGCAAGATTGATGACATTAACTTTAAACCGCAAGGCGATGCATTGCGAGGTGATACCGCCATCTACGAGCCCCACTCATTTGTTGTCACGATCAATGCCACACACGCTGGCGCAACCCATACCTGGGAATACGATAATTTCGAAGGCCGCACCAAAATTGAAACTGCGGTCGCCGGAGCCCTGGAAATCGAATCCATGATTGCTGGCCCAGTGGTGATGCAGGAAACCATTACTGTCTATGGCCAAATCAAGGCAAACAGTGAGCGGATCCGTAAAGTCAGCGCCCGTTTTGAGGGCGTAATCAAATCCGTCTTGCCATCACTCGGCGACAAGGTTCGCAAAGGCAAAAAGCTCGCGACGGTTGAAAGCAATGAAAGCCTGGAGCTCTATACCATTATCGCACCCATTAGTGGGGTAGTGACTCAGCGCGATGCCAACGCTGGTGAACAAACCAATCGTCGCCAACTGTTCACAATTATGGATACCTCCTCTGTTTGGGTGGATTTGTCAGTATTTCCTGGCGATCGTTCACGGGTAAAAGTGGGGGCGCCTGTCACCATAGTCGATTCGGCTGGGGGCGAACTAATTACAGGTAAAGTGTCTCGCATTGATGTTACGGCACAGACCAATCAATCAGTGAATGTTCGTGTTGTATTGGATAATAAAGATGGCAATCTACTGCCCGGTAGTTTTGTCACTGCACAAATAGAAGTGGCTGAACATTCAGTCCCTCTCGCAGTAAAACGAAGCGGCTTACAAGCCTTTCGGGATTTTACGGTGGTCTATGCGCAAATCGGTGAGGAGTATGAAGTGCGCATGCTGGATCTCGGCCTACAGGCCGGTGAATGGGCTGAGGTGCTCGGGGGGCTGGAACCCGGCACCCGCTACGTCAGTGAAAACAGCTACGTCATCAAAGCCGATATTGAAAAATCCGGCGCATCTCACGACCACTAGGACTCTACCATTATGCTTGAATATATTATTAAATTCGCACTCGCCCGACGAGGTTTGGTGTTGGCGTTAGTCCTCATGATAATGGGGCTAGGTGCATGGAAATTTACCCAGCTGCCTATTGATGCAGTTCCAGACATTACCAATATACAGGTTGCCATCAATACTGCTGCGCCGGGTTATACACCATTGGAAGTAGAACAACGGGTGAGTTTTCCGGTAGAAACCGCTATGGCGGGGATACCGAAACTCTCCTACACACGCTCCGTATCTCGTTATGGCTTGTCTCAGGTGACCGTTGTCTTTGAAGAGGGTACGGATATCTATTTTGCTCGACAGTTAGTCGGCGAACGCCTGAGTACCGCCAAAGCAAACTTGCCGCCAGCGCTAGAGCCTAGCCTCGGTCCGATTGCAACTGGGCTCGGTGAGATTTTTATGTTCACCGTCGATGCCGAACCGGGTGCAAAAAATAGCGATGGCAGCTTGATTACCCCCATGGATCTGCGTTCAGTTCACGATTGGATTATTCGTCCACAGCTGATGCGAGTTCCTGGCGTAGCGGAAATTAATCCTATTGGCGGGTTCAAAAAAGAGATACTTGTCGCACCTGAACCAGCAAAATTGCTGGCCTATGGTGTGAGTTACACCGACATTCTAAGTGCTATACAGGATAACAACGATAACCGGGGTGTTGGTTTCATTGAGCACAGTGGTGCGCAATGGTTAATGCGGGTACCGGGCCAAGCCGCCAGCCTGGATGACTTGAACAATATTATGATTGGCGAACATCAGGGCGTGCCTGTTCGCGTTAAAGACGTGGCAACTGTAAGTCTGGGTAAAGAGCTACGTTCAGGGGCGGCGACTCAGAATGGCCGAGAGGTTGTAATGAGCACCGTCTTCATGCTTATTGGCGAAAACAGTCGTACGGTTGCCAATGACATTGCCATTAAATTGGAAAAAGTTAAGAGCAGTCTACCTGAAGGGATTACCGTCACGGCGGTCTATAATCGCACTAGCTTGGTAGATAAAACGCTGGAGACGGTTCAGAAAAATCTGCTTGAAGGCGCGTTGTTAGTTATCGTGGTTCTTTTCCTGTTGTTAGGCAATGTTCGCGCTGCGATTTTAACTGCCGCAGTCATTCCCATTGCCATGTTAATGACTATCACTGGCATGGTTCAGACAAAAACCAGTGCTAATCTCATGAGTTTGGGTGCGCTGGATTTTGGTTTGATTATTGATGGCGCCGTGATCATTGTTGAAAACTGCATGCGAAGGTTGAGTGAGTCTCATCACAAAGAGGGGTTGTCACTCAACGAACGTCTGGCTGTGGTATTTGATGCCACCCGCGAAGTGATTCGCCCTGCATTGTTTGGCGTATTTATTATTACTGCGGTATACATTCCTATCTTTGCGCTGGACGGCGTAGAAGGGAAAATGTTTCACCCCATGGCAATCACCGTCATCATTGCGCTGGTGAGTGCGATGGTTCTATCAATTACTTTCATACCTGCGGGCGTGGCGCTGCTCTTTAAGAAACCTATTACAGAAAAAAAGAATTTTGTTATTGAGGGTGCACGTTCACTCTATAAGCCCATCTTATCGTTCTCTTTGAAATTTAGATGGAGTGTTGTCACGTCAGCGATAGTTTTGATTGTTTTTTCAGGTTTACTAATACCCAAGCTGGGTTCTGAATTTGTTCCCAATCTTGATGAAGGTGATATTGCCATGCACGCCTTACGCATCCCTGGCACCTCACTCAATGAAGCGATACATCTGCAAAAAAGCCTGGAATCGGAAATTAAAAAACTGCCGGAAGTGGAAAGAGTCTTCGCCAAAATCGGCACAGCTGAGGTGGCCACCGATGCTGTACCGCCCAGTGTCGCGGATAATTTTATTATCCTGAAACCACGTGACGAATGGCCTGACCCTGACAAATCAAAAATGGAAGTTGTCGCTGAACTTGAAGCCTTGGTGACGCCGATTCCTGGTAATCGCTACGAATTCTTGCAACCCATTCAGATGCGATTTAATGAGCTGATTTCAGGCGTGCGTGCGGAAGTTGCGGTCAAGGTGTTTGGTGATGATTTCGATCAGCTTATCGCATTAGGCAGTCAGGTGGGGAAGGTCATTGAGAGTATTCCTGGTGCTGCCGATGTGGCAGTAGAGCAAACTACCGGGTTGCCAGTGATGACTATTCAACCCAAACGCGAAGCAATGGCACGTTATGGTTTAAGTATCGTTCAATTGCAGGATTTACTGGCGACTGCTCTGGGCGGAACAGTTGCTAATCAATTCTATGAAGGTGACCGTCGTTCCGATATCGTGATTCGACTGCCGGAGCGTTTACGCACGGATATCGATGCTTTGTCCACTCTGCCCGTTATGCTTTCAGATGGCAGTTATCTGCCATTGAGCGAAGTGGCGAATTTGAAATTGGTGATGGGCTATAACCAGGTCTATAGGGAAAATGGTAAACGTCGAGTGGTAATTGCTGCCAACGTACGAGGGCGAGATCTCGGCTCCTTCGTTCAAGAGGTTCAACAAGCCGTGAAAGAAAATGTTGAAGTGCCCGCGGGCTATTGGGTTGAGTACGGTGGTACTTACCAAAAGCTGCAATCAGCAACACAACGTCTCTCCATCGTGGTGCCACTGACACTGGCATTGGTCGTAGCCTTACTCATTATGGCGCTCGGCTCGGTTAAAGATGCCGCCATTATTTTTTCGGGCGTTCCCCTGGCGCTGACAGGGGGCATCATGGCTTTGCTGCTTCGAGATATTCCATTTTCTATTTCAGCCGCAGTGGGTTTTATTGCGTTGTCCGGTATTGCGGTACTGAATGGTTTAGTCATGATCTCTTTTATCCGAGACTTGCGCGTCCATGGTCAAGCGCTTCATGAGGCAATCGTTGAAGGGGCATTAACACGTTTGCGCCCAGTATTAATGACTGCATTGGTTGCAGCGCTTGGTTTTGTACCTATGGCGCTGAACACGGGTATCGGCTCGGAAGTCCAGCGGCCACTGGCGACGGTTGTTATTGGCGGAATCATTTCATCTACCTTGTTAACACTGGTGGTGTTACCGGCGTTGTATCGATTGGCGCATGGGCAGAGTGCTATATCGCAAGGCCAATAGTAAATGACCGCTTTCGAATGAGCGAACCAATAGCCTTCATTCATAATATTTCATACCCAAACTGGAAAGTTTTAATCGGCGTTTATAACCTTTAAAGGCAGACCATACTAGATGTGCCGTGGACTCCAAACGCCAAGCATCAGCATAGTCTTTATGAAGAAGATATTCTGTATACGTGGGTCCACTGAATTTATACTGTAATTTAACATAATATACATTGTTCGGAACTAATGATTCAGTAAGCCCTTGATTTGATTGGCTTGCTTGCGCTGCGCCGGATCCACCCGATGACAGATTGACAATCAACAGCAGCGCGGCGGCATGGCCAAACTGCTTGGCGATGCGCTGCCAAACCTTCCTTTCTTCCGGTGTTTTTGACCGTTCAGCGTGAATGTCCGCTAGGACTTTTGCGGGGTCAATGCCGAGCACTTCAGCGAATTTTAGAGCTGATTTATCATCGGCTGTAGTGCCTTTTTTTCGCCAGTTACGGACGGCGGGGAACGATAACCCTAAGAATTTCGCTAACTTATAGTCGGTAGCGAGATCTTCGCGGCGCATTATAGCGTTGGCATAATCGTTTGTTTTCATGGCGAACCCTCCAAGGTTGTTATAAATATACTCAAATGGCTGTTTCACAGCAATATGAAACAGACTCTTGCATATGAAACAGTATTTTGCTTATTATACCCACAAGCCACCTGAACGGCTCCTGAATCCTCTCCCAAGGCAGAACTCGCTCAGGCTGGCCTCAACCCTCCAAGTTGAAGGGGCTGGGCAACCAGCCCCGCCTAGGGAGGGATTATTGAAAAACCTTTGGAGGGTGACATGCGAATTCATAAAGAAGCATTACGAACAGCACTCAATAATTATTTAAGTGCCAAGGCCGCGCTAGATCGGGCGGATCAACAAGTACGGCGTGAATTTGAAGGTTCTGTTCACAAACGCGCTTACATTGATGGCTACGTTATTTCAGTGGCCAATGATTTTGTCATCCTGCGTAAGTGCGAGGACGTGATATGAAAAAATTAGCCACCATCCTGCAGAACATCAAACCACCGCGTGACCTCGCGGCTTCTTACAAAAAACACAATGAACGCTGCCGCGCCTTGGGGCTGGATAAACCACCGGCAGAGGGTAACGGCCACATGTACAACCGAGTGAGGGTATCGCCATGAATTTCATGCGCGGTGCTTTCAATGCAACCTGGATGATGGGCTTGACGTATTTCGTTATGTGGATGTTTGTCGAGGCGTTCTGATGAGCATGCATTCAGATTTAGTTATCGGCGTAATCAAACGAATTAAAACCGGCATGGCCACCGATCAGGATGCCGGTTTTGTTTGTGGCTTGATTTCGAGATTGATTTATGAGATTGGCGATGAAAAGTCGGCAAATGAAATTTTCTCAGAACTCGAAACGGGAATGACGCTTGAGGAATTTATTTCGAAAATGGATGAAATTATTTCCTGTTCCTGATGTTAGCCACTGCACAACATACGCTCGACCGCTGGCTATACCTGAACCCCGATGCTTATAAAATCCCGCATCATATTCAGCAGTGCATTGATGTTTTAGAGCGCCAGCGCAAAGCACGAAATTATCAGCCGGATACGTCTAACCGTTATGAACTTGCTGAACTACAAGAAACCCTCGAGGAAGAATCCACCGACCGCGCAAAACGGCGTGAAGCCGAACACGCGCTGGCGGATTACATCCGCGACATTGCCACGCAAGCGGGGCGAAGTGATCTTATTAAGATATCTAACCGGCTAAGCAGTTGCCGCATGTCCGGCACCATCGGCATTAAGCCTGGCGGCGGTCATGTGGTGGCTTGGGATTATAAATGCGGCCTGGTGCGATTGTGTCCGGACGAATCGAGAGAAGAACAACAACGATTAACAGACTTTTATTTACCGGCAATGATGGACTTCACCAAAGCCAGCGCACACCACCGCATTTTTTACAGTGTTTTGACCCTTCATAATTTCCGCCCTGGCAATCTCAAAACCGCAAAGCAATACCTGTTCGATAAATTTAAAGACTTCATGAATGAAACCGTCGATGTTTGCCCCGTGGTGTATGAGCATGGCGTGGTGAAGCCGACCAGGGCGAGAAAACAAAAACTATGGCCACAGATTAAAGGCGCGTTCGTTGTCCAGGAAGACCCGCTTTCTGCCGGTGATGATTGGAACGTCCACCTCAATGTTTTTTTTCTGGTTAAAGGTGAATTCAATTTTAAAAAGTTGCGCGAGTGTTGGGGTGCAAATGTTCACGTTCAACAGGTCAAAGGTAAAGAGTTAGAAATTCGCCAGGCATTGATGGAAGCCATCAAGTACTCCGCGCAAATCGTGCCGGAAAAATCGCTCGAGAAGGCGAACGACTCTAGCCAGGCACCGGCCATGACGCAGTGGTCATCGACGCGCTGGCAAGAATGGTGGGATGCTCAGCAAGGTTTCCGGCGCACACGCGCCTATGGCTGCCTGTACGCGCTTCACGGTAAACGCTGGAACGCTGCCGACTTTAACGACCGTTCGGAATGGTGTCGCGTTGCTGGTGCCCCGCAGGAGCTTGTCAAGCTGGACTGGAAGGAAATCGGGCAGGGTATGAAGAAAAAAGACCGTGAGCGGCTTCGTGTGAAGCTCAGGAAAGCCATGGTGTTTGGTGAGGCCGTGGACATGCAAGCTGTTGAGTGGGTCGGCTCTATGAAATTTGGCAGTGAGGGTTCTTATCGGGTTGACTTGATACCGGGGGATAACTTTTCGGGTCGATCTTCAAAAATGGACAACTTTTCACGCTTTCGCGAACCCGCACCCCCTAACTGACGAGGAAAAAAGTAAATGTCCGTCGATTTGCTCTATGAATTGAATCAATTAAAGCAATCAGTTGAAGAACTGAGAAACGCTAGCATGTTTGAAAAAGTGGAAGCCGCTGAAAAGTGCGCTGAAAGTACGTTGTTGTTATTGGATGGAATCGTTAACGAGCTTACCAGGGGGCAAAATGGCCAAAGAACCTAATCCTAATATTGGATTTGTGCATTGCATTATAAAAAGCTGTGATGATATCGGGGCGCTACGCATCGACAAGGGCGGCGTTTATTATTATGACTGCCCAAACTGTGGCCGCATCAAACCAAACTATGAAGCCGGTCAGGATATTGTTTTAGATAATGCGGTGATGTACGGCGACAAGATGCCACCACCTGAAACGCCCACCTGGATTGCCGAGCAATGGCCAATGCAAAAACTTTGGCGTTATCCAAAGGGGCGAGAACCGCTCGGCGGCGGTGAACCTGTTAACGTTAATGTTAACGAGCCGGAACCGGCACCCGAGTCAATCGAACCCGTTAACGTTAACGGGCCACCCGCACCGCCTGAAGAATCTGAACCCGTTAACGAGCCGGTGCCGGAATTAGAGCCGGAGCCTGAATCTGACGAATATGAACCAGGCTTTTTCTAAATGCACCCCGTAGAAATCAATGAAGAGTTTATACGCTCCCGCTTTCAATTTTATATTAACCAGGCACCGGAACCGATTGAGGGTGAATATCAATCGGCACAGGATCAAGCGAATAATGAAACGCATAATCCTGATGCCTGGAAGATGGAATCTGAGTTTATTGTCGGTTTTATATGTGACTGTGCGCCCAACTGGAATATCCCAACGGATCAAAAAATAGATTTGTCGAAGAGCATAGCGGGGCTGGCTTCGCGGTTCGCACCCAACGGCGGAATGAAAAACACGGATGAATGGCCGCCCTGGATGCTTTTTCTTTATGAGGTCGTTAACACACTGAAGTATGGCGTTGATATGTCCACACGCGAATTGAAACCGCTCAAAGATGAGCCGGTGCCGGAATCAGAAGAAACGCCGCATGATGAACCCAGGCAAAAAAATGGAAAATTCACGACTGAGGTAGGCGAATGAAAACGGCAAAGCGTAACAGTGGGCAGTTGGTTGCCGTGGCCGGTGCCAGTCAGTATGGAAAAAGCACCTGGATGCATTCGCAGGTGAAAGATGCGCCGCGAGTGCTTGCGTGGGACCCACGCGGGGAATTTAAAAAAATCGGGTTTAAGTCATTCGACAAAATATCAGATTTGGCTGAGGCATTGAATGAAACCTGGGCGGGCAAAGGTCAGTTTTCGTTTAGCTTTGGAAGCCTGGATGATTTTGATGCGTTCTGTGAGCTGGCTTATTTGTGGGGCATGTTGTGGCCGTCTGTCATTGTGGCTGAAGAAATGGCCGATGTTACCAGCTCAGGAAAGGCGTCGAGTTCGTGGGGTGGTTTGGTCAGAAAAGGATTGTTCTATGGCAATCATATGTATGCCGTTGTTCAGCGCGCACAAGAGATTGATAAAACCACGCTCGGCAATGCGACGGTGATCCACACGCACGGCTTTGTGATTCCGCTCGATATTGAATATATGGCAAAAACAATCGGCGTCAGTATCGAAGAAATGGCCGCCGTTGAAAAATATCATTTTCTAGAACGCCATGCCGGCGACAAGAAAATCAGGCGCGGAGTGACCCGAAAACTCTGAAAAAGTCCCGTTTAACGTATAACGGGACGCTATTCCCAACGCCTGAAAAATGTCGTTTTGTGTAAAGCACAGAACGGCTTTTTTTTATTAAGGGGATAGTTTCATGGCTAAGAATTCAACAGTCGACAAGCCAGTCAAGTTTGTCAAAAAGGCATTAATGACGACAGGGGTGGTGGCAGTTGGTTTTGCCCTTGTTAATACAGCACGCAACCGAATCGGTTTCGTTCGCCAGCCAATTGATGCAGTTCGCCGCATCATGCTCAACGGTTTCTAAGGGGGGCATGACATGGATTTGCTAACCCTTAATCAGTTTCCTAACGTGGCGGCCAATGCGCCAGCGACACTTGTTACAGAAGAACTGCGCGGCTTCAGTGTTCACGCTTTAATTTTGGAGCAAGGCGGCACCGCATTCACCAAAGCACAGATCGATAATTTTCGCACTACGATTGGCGGAAAAGATTTGTTCGATAATATTACCGGCACGGTGTTGCAGAATCAAAACACCTATGACGGGCTAACGAGTACGACCAATTTTCTGGCTTTCTTTTTTGGTGATCCGATGGCGAACACGGTTCGCGGAAAACACCTGGGCGATTTGGATTTGAGTATTTACGATTCGCCGCTTGAAATTCAGGTGGACATCGGTGGTGCTACCGCGCCGACATTGAAAGCGCATGCCCTGGTCGGGCCACCTAAGTTGGCCATGCCTTATGGTTACAGTGAAGCCGAGGCAATGATGGTGCGTGCATTAATTCGTAGTCAGTTGCAGCCGACCGCAGCAGTCACACGCAAATCGTTTGGTATCGGTTTGGGCAGTGAAACCGGTGCGCGTTTGCGTCGTATTCATTTTCACCACGCTAATCTCACCAGTGTTGAATTGAAGAAAAATTCAATCATCAAACACGATGACATTTCGATTGCACTCAACGATTTTGTCCAGGAAGAATATGGGCGGGTGGCGTCAGGTGCTACGCATTATGTGCTGGATCGTATTTTCGATGGCAACCAGGGCGAAGCGGAAGCGACGGTAGATCGTAACGGTCGACCGCATCCATTGCAGGTTAATTTGACAACCAGCGGCGCGGATACGATTGAAACGTATGCCGATGTGATTACTGCACCAGGTCTAATTTAACCGGAGTCGATCATGGCGAGAACGTCAGAAAGTCCGCTGTCAATCAGTGAAGAATTTAAAAGCCTGTTTTTTGATACGGCTCGATTCAAGCTGATTGATGTGGAGAGCAACAACGATGAAAACAATGTTCCCGATAACGTAGACATTGCAAAAGGTAATGCGGGGCCACAGTCACAAAATGCGCTGGGCATTGCGTCGGCAGTGAACCGTGTGCCCTGGGTGCCCGTGTTAATTGGTGGCGGATTGATTTTCGGTGCATGGAAGTTGTTGAAGTGATCCACAAGGGTGGAATTCCAGGCTTTAACACGGGTGGGGGTGCGCTTACGGGCGCACCTGTCTCGTTGCGCTCGGGTGTTGGTGATACCAATATCGGCGGGCTGATTATCGGTGACGATAAAAAAAGTGACTATATCGCGTGGGGTGTGGGCGGTCTGGTGATGCTCGGTGTATTAGCCGCCGTGCTTAAAATGAAGGGTTAATGCTATGCCGTTTCATCGTGCAAATAAATCAAGCTCGCAGGTCGTAAACAATGTTCTGAATGCTAACCTCAGTGGCATTGAAGGCGTCGGTGTTGCCGGTGACGGTAACAGTGTTTTTGTAGAAGCGGTAGATTTTGGTTCGGTCAATGAGGCATTTGATTTTGCCAGTGATTCGCTTTATTCACAGCGGGAAATTGTCGCGGACAGTTTAGATTTTGCGGGTTCAGGTTTGCGCGAAAGTTTTTATTTTGCAGACGATGCCTTTACGGGTGCCCTGGATTTTTCGCGTCAGTCACAACAGCAAAGCCAGGCCGTTTTTAGCGAGGCGCTGGATTCAGTAGAAAGCACCGTTTCACGTAGCGCATCCGATTCAGGTGCGAGGGTTGAAAGCGCCCTTAAATGGATGATCGGTGGGCTGGTGTTGGTCGGCGCGTTGCAAGTGTTCAGGAGCGGTTAATATGTCTCAAGGTATCGTTAGAGATTACACCTTACAGGCGGGTATTCAGTTTCAATTAATGGGTTCAGGATCATTTTTCATGATCGTTGAATCCGAGTTTGATGTGGACGTCGATATTCTTAATAAAAACTCGAACACCGTCACGTTACGCGGTATCGGTGAGGGGTTTTCTTTAGGGCCAATGGGCCAACGGTTTGAAGGTATCAAGGTCAGGTCTGTCAGTGCCCAAACTTTAAAAATTGCCATCACGGATGACGAGGTGGCCTATTCCCGTGTGACGGGGCGGGTCGACACGCAAGAGGTTAAGGCTAGCGTTTTTAATACAACACCTGATGTCAGTGTGGGGGCTGGTTTGGCGGCGCAGGTGTTAGCAGAAAATTTATCACGGCGCGAAGCGTTGGTATCGAATTTGGCGGTTAATGCGTCGACCATAAGAGTGGGTGGTGCTGATACGGCGGCGGCAGAGGGTATTCCAGTTCCACCCGACAGGACGATCACAATAGCCGGTACAGGTGCTTTATATGTGTTTAATCCAGATGCAGGCGCGCAGTCGGTAGGCTTGTTGGAAATCGAGGACTGATGATGAAAAAAACTATTTTTAGTGTGATGTTTTTGGTGTTGGCATTGTCGGGTTGCGCGGCTTTGTTCGGTGGTTCTAATGCTGAGGGGATAGACATTGATGTAGAGTTGTCGCCACTGCCGCCACAATATAGGGAAGTTTAATATGAAAAAAGCTATTTTTAGTGTGTTGTTTTTTGTGTGGACGTTAACGGGTTGCGCATCGAGTGGTTTTGCTTCGGGCATGTCTGGGATTTCAGGCGGTGGCGGTAAAACCGGCGCATGTGCGACGGGGTACACGCGAAAGTTTGATAATTACTGTTCGATTGATGTGCGGCCAGCGAGTTATGTCGCGCTGTCAGATAGCGCGTGTGGAACCTATGACGTCTCGACAAATGTTTCACCTAATGCGATTGCTATAGAAATTGAGGCGCAGGCTTATGCGTTCTCAGGGAATGCGTCAAATGTCATCAGGTCTGCGACGGTGCGAATTTATCAAGAGGCCGGATGTAACGGCAGGCATACGCGGGTGAGTTCGGGCGCATTTGAAAGCACTGCTTTGCTATCTAAACAATTAAGTCAAACTATCGCGCCAATGAAGATAGATTTGTTGTCAAGGGGGGCAAGTTTTTACCACCTTTTGACGGGCGGCTCTGCGGGTTTGGATGTGGGGCGGTTTTATATTTTAGGCTACTATGATTAGGTGGCCGCTGGCGTTGCTAAGTTTGGGTGCGCTGGTGTTAGGAGTAAAAAAAATGTCGGTTACACGCGGTATCAGAAACAATAACCCAGGCAACATACGGGAAGCCAAAGGCGGCGGCATTGAATGGCAGGGCGAACGCGCCACCGATGACGATCCCGCATTTGAAGAATTTAACACGCCAGAGGACGGCATTCGCGCACTGGCGCGAGTACTTAAGACCTATTATTACAAGCGCGGTATTCAGTCGATTACCGGCATGATTTATCGATGGGCCCCTCCTGAAGACAATAATAATACCTTGGCGTATATCAAAAGCGTGGGATACCGCGTGGGTGTTGCTACCGGCATTCCGTTAACGCCTCAGCAATTTGAAGACGTGCTGCCCGATCTAGTCCAGGCAATTATTTATCACGAAAACGGCCAGCAACCTTATGACATAGCGTTAATTAATGCGGGGGTGTCACGGGCATGAGCGATTTTATAAAATCTTTAACGCTCAATTTGTCAAAAAATCCCGTCGCGGTCGGCGCGGTGTTGGTGGTCGGCGCGGCGTGGTTTTTATCACGCAAGGCAGGGCAAGTGATCGATGACGTGGCGTCCAGTCCGTTGGTGACAGGGACGAATTTAACAGGTGTTATTGATCCGAATAAAGGCGCGATTGATAACTATGCAAAACTTCAGCAATTGGGAATACTCGAATGAATCAATTAATGCGCAGCCGACGTGTACGTCGTGCTGAAGAAAGCAGAAAAAGGAAATCGGATTATTTTGCGTTGTCCTGGGATGAATTGCGTGACCTGGCTAAACACCAGGGCATCAATCTGCACCACATGAAACGCCGTGATGTTGAAAATGCCCTTGATGCGTCATTCGTTGAGCGTGTCAGTGAATAAGTTACTCGCCACGATTGCCGTCACGGTGGTGGCCGGTGTGGTGTCGCATTTAATTATTCGGAGAATAACGGGTGGACGCTGATTCAATCATTGAGACATTGTTACAGTCGTTAATTGTGGGCGGTGCGGCGTTTGCTGCGATCAGTGCAAAAGTAAGATGGATTAGTGACAGTGTGACGCGGGCGCACCGCCGCATAGATTCGCATTTGCAGGGGCATAAATAATGTTTGATTTTTTGAAAAAGAAAGCGCCGCCGGAAAAGGTGGCGCATATTGCCACGGTTCCCACTGCGCGCGTACTGAAAAAATTTATCGCATTAAAAACGTTTGAGTCGCAAGATTTAAAAAGCACGTATTGCCAAGGATACGAATACAGTATTCGAGAGGGTGACGAGGTGCTGGCCACGCTTGCGCCGTTATGGTATTCAGAGGGGCGCATAAAATGGCTGACATAATTCATACGGTGGCCGTGCGTGATGCGGTCACGGATTTGGTGGTAGATCGAGTGGACGCGGGGGCAGGTGCGGGAAGTTTAATCTACCAGACAAGCGGCGACGTTGTGGTGGCGACATGCCCTTTTTCTGATCCGGCCTTTGATGCTTCGGGGTCTGCCGGTGGCAATGCCGACGGTCTGGCCACGGCTAACGCAATCACTAGCGATACGAATGCAGTGGGTGGCACGGTGGCCAAGGCGCGCATTAAAGATTCAAACGCGCTTGAAGTGTTGTCGTGTTCGGTCACAGCAACGGGAGGCGGTGGCAGTATTATTGTCAGTTCAACGGTGGTCGGTGCGGGCGATACCATGCAAACGGATACGCTCACGTATGCGTCGATGGCATAAGTCATGCAGTGCCTTTATATTTCAAAATTAATCGGTGACGGGGTAACGCCTGAAACGGCATTTCGTCCGGCGTGGTTGGATATTTTACCGGATCATTCGTTAGTGACGGGTCAAACGATTGAATCATCACGATACTTTTTCTGGCTCGGTCAAATTGATACCGATGCAACGCAGCACGCGGCATTTCTTGCGGATGCGCGTATTCGCTTCATTCCACAAAGTTTACTTTCTTCTAAAATTTCAACCTTAACCGCTAACCAAAAAACCGCTATTGCCGAGGTTTATACATGGCTCGGTTTTCCGGTCAATATTTGGGATTTTAATAATGCGCGTGTCGCTGACATTTTATTTTACATTATGGGGCGGGCGGCATGGCATCCGATCAGACAAGCGGCGGATGCTTAAACGGTGTTTACTGACAGTTTCACACGTAGCGCCGAAAATTTATCTGTTAGTAGTAACTGGACGCTCGTCGATGGTCTTGCTACCGCCGCGCAGGTCGATACGTCAAACCGCGTAAAATTTGGATCAGGCACGGGCTCGCACCAATGCCCAGACCAAGGGTCATCCGCGCACTACACTCAAGTTGAACGTATTGCCACAACAGTCAATCGCGCTTATTTTGAATGTTGTGTACGTCTAACAGACAGTAATAATTTTATCGGCGCACGCTATGAGGCGTCAAAATGGGAACTGTATAAACGCGACACAGGGTCATTTACCCTATTAGGTAGTGATGCGGTCACGGGTGCAAGCAATCCAGACACATTGTACCTTGAAGTCGATAGTGGCAATAACTACGTTGTTAAAGTAAACGGCTCGACATCTATCAGCGGTGTTAGTGACTCGTTTAACAGTACCGAAACCAGACAGGGGCTTGTTACTCGAAATGATACGGCGTCACCTGCCATTGATGATTTCGAGGCGGATGCGCTGTCGGGTGTCGCTACAATTACGGCAGACGGGGTGCTGGTCGCGGGCAGTGCGACGCTTAGCGGCGTGACTGAAGTTGTTAACACGGCCAGCGGTGTGCTGGTGGCAGGCGCGGCGACAATAGCCGGTCAGGCAACGGTGGGCAGTGTGGCCACGATTACGGCAGACGGTGTGCTGGTGGCCGGTGATGCCACGTTGTCAGGTCAGGCGGCGGTGGTGAAGGTGGCCAGCGGTGCGCTGGTGGCCGGTGAGGCCAGCATGTCGGGCGCGGTATCACTCACGCGCAAGGCTAATGGTGCGCTGGTCGCGGGTGGTGCGCGTATCACGGGCGGCAGTGCGTTGGCCGCTGCCAACGATGAACCGTTTATCGGTAAGCCTCAGCGACAACTTGAAAGCAAGGTCTATCATTGAATACTAAACAAAAAACGGTTGCCCTGGCGGCGGTCGGCTTTCTGGTTGGTGCCGGTGTCGGCATGGCGTATGGCTTCCAGGTAGCAAAAAAAGCCGATGAAAGTGTCAAAACGAATTACAACAACGGCGTCGCTACAGTGAGTTGGAACGTCAAACAATTTCTGGCGGCGGGGCTGTCGGATTATTTTAAATAAGGGGAAAAATGATGGCGACTAAAAAACGCACGGTATCAAAAAAGGCTGGCACGAAGGGTAAAGGTAAGCTGAAAAAAGGCTTTAAATATAAAAAAGGCGGCGGCATTGTGAAGGTCAAAGCCAAGAAAAAAGCCGGTCGCAAGAAGCGCCGTTAATCTAGTCCACTAGGCTCTGATGGATATTGAGATCGGTGTCACGGTTTCCGGCGGCACGTCGTCCACCGGCGCGAACATGTCGCGCTGAACGTCTTTCTCCACGCGCAGCAATGCGGCCAGTTCGGTGATTTGTGCCTGGCGAAACGGAATGGCGCGGATGTGTCCAGGTGAAAATCCTATTTTCATATCATCGGTGTAGATCAAGCCATCATTAACGCCCAGCCGCCAGCCTTTCCAGGCCTTGTGTATCAATCCCAGGTTTTCACCGCACAGCAATTCCATTAAACGAAAGGCTGATAATGGCACGCGGGTTTTCCCTGCTTCCCAACGGTTGTAAGTAATGAGCGATACACCGCACAGGGCGGCGCAGTCTTGGCGGGTGAATCCTCGTAAGCGATAGCGTAGATCGGTTAGGTCGAGGTGTGACATTTCAGTGACCATGACAAACTGTGTCGGAAAAATGCGCACAAACTTGACGTAAATAGATCACTGAAACGGTGGAGGGATTGTGGTAACTGACGTCGCTTTTTCAAACGCCTGCGTAATTTAACATAATATACATTATACGCACTTTACCTATAAGATCTTTTTACCCTCTCGCTTATATTTCAGTGCAAACGATTCGAATAGATTGGCTACGGGTGACAAACGAATGAATTTATTATTCAATTACAGGGTGAATTTTTAAAGCCGTTGAAGAATACAAAAATAAACATAGTCTTTCGGAACATTTAGGCAGCGTCGTTCCATTAAAGCCGGATGATACTCGTAAATAATTAAAGCGAATATAATGATACAAACTATCGATGAATTGATTAAAAAAGAATTTCCGCAGGCGCAGAATAATGTTTATTTAAACCATGCGGGCGTTTCGCCCTGGCCACAGCGAACTGCTGATACAATTCATACGTTCGCAAATGAAAATGTATTAATCGGGGCAACCCATTATCCGCGTTGGATGAAAACGGAAGTCTCATTACGAAAGATGCTAGCCGAATTGTTGAACGCCCCCTTTTCTGATGATATTGCACTGTTAAAAAACACCTCTGAAGGTTTATCTGTTATTGCCTACGGCATCGACTGGGTAGCCGGTGACAACATCGTCACCTCAGATCAAGAGTTTCCTTCCAATCGAATTGTTTGGGAATCGTTAAAATCGCAGGGCGTTGAATTGCGACTCGTTGATCTAAGTTCAGGTCATTCGCCAGCAGATGCATTGATTGCTGCGATGGATGAGCGAACCCGTTTGTTGACGATCAGCTCTGTTCAATATGCAAGCGGTCTAAAAATAAATCTTAAGCCACTGGGTAATGCTTGTCAGGCCGCTGGCGCGCTGTTCTGTGTCGATGCGATACAAAGCCTGGGCATTACACCTCTTGACGTGCAGGTGATCAATGCGGACTTTGTCGTTGCCGATGGGCATAAATGGTTGATGGCACCCGAAGGTGTTGCGGTTTTTTACTGTCGTGCTAAATCTCGAAATAACTTAGCGCTCAAGCAATATGGTTGGCACATGGTTGAGGCTTGCGGGAATTACGATAAGCAGGATTGGCAGGTTGCATCAAGCGCTCGTCGTTTCGAGTGTGGCAGTCCCAACATGCTCGGCATTCATGCCATGCATGCCAGCTTATCGTTATTGTTCGAAGTGGGTATCAAACAAGTTGAAACGCTAATCAAGCATAAGCTGGATTATTTGCACACCGAGTTATCGAATATAGATGGTTGCGAAATTGTTACGGATATGTCCGCAGATGCTTATGCGGGAATCATTTCATTTCGTCATGAAGATATTCCTGCCGTGCAGCTTTTTCCATATTTAACCCAACACAAGGTTGTCTGCGCTGTACGTGATCACGCCTTACGTTTTTCGCCGCATTTTTATACGCCTCAGGAAAAACTGGAACGAGCAGTAAGCTGTTTTAGAGAGGCGATCAGTGACTGTCGCGGCAGTTAAACAGCCTATAAATACAGTGTTTACTGTACTGCTATGGCAGAATTGAATAAACGAAAAAAATTTTCAGTGGTGGTTTTGGTTAATTCTTCTACCGTTATTTCGCGCAGATCAGCAACCTTCTCTGCAACGTGACTGACAAAAGCTGGCTGGTTGGCTTTGCCGCGATAAGGAACGGGCGTTAAATAAGGCGAATCTGTTTCAACAAGTAGAAACTCACTCGGCACTTCTTTGGCAATTTGTTGCAGCTCAGTTGCATTTTTAAAAGTTACGATACCGGACAGCGAAATATAGAAACCTAAATCGATGGCTTGTTTTGCAGTTTCAAGGTCACCCGTAAAACAATGCATGACCCCGCCTACGCTGTCCGCACCTTCGTCTTTTAAAATTTTGATAGTATCTGTGGCCGAATCACGGGTATGAATAATCAACGGCTTGTTTGTTTGTTTGGCGGCATTGATATGACGGCTAAAACGTTCACGCTGCCAATCAAGATCCCCTTCACTGCGAAAATAATCCAGCCCGGTTTCACCAATCGCGACGATGTTGGGGTCGTCAGCCAGTGCCACTAGTTCATTAACGCTGGGGTCGTGGCAATCCGTTTCATTGGGGTGCACACCGACAGAGGCGAAAACATTCTCATGGGTACGGGCGATATCGATAACGTTTGGGAATGTCTCCAGATTAATCGACACACACAGCATGTGGCCAACGTTGTGATCTTTGGCCGCAGAGAGCACAGCGCTGAGGTCACCACCAAGCACCGACAGGTCAAGTCGATCCAGATGGCAGTGTGAATCTACCAGTTTTAATGACATGGTTTATTGAGAATCTGTTGAGTGGAAAAAGTACTGCATTTTGATACTAAAGACTCGATACTACCTGATATTTCGGAGTGGGTCATTACACCCGTTTTACATGGTATGAGTCATACGGTCTGAATTGAGAGCGCCCGCTAGATAGGTTTCAATTTTGTTGCGGACTGTCTTACCGTCTTCATCAGTAAATTGAACACCGATACCGGGCACGCTGTTGGCCTGTGCGCCTTTTGGGTTAACCCATATAACGCGCCCGACGACCGGCATTTTTTCAGTTTCTTCCATGAGTGTTAGTAACATGAAAATTTCTTCGCCAAGCGTGTAGGATTTGTTGGTTGGAATAAATATACCACCGCCCTCAACAAAAGAAATGTAGGCCGCGTATAAAGAGCCTTTGTCTTTAATCGCCAGCGACATAATGCCCTGACGCCCAGCAACGGATTGTTTTTCAGTGTCATTCATTGTTAAAACAGCTAATTATGTGCTTTTTTTAATGTAACTTTTAAAAATATCAATAATTCTTCAAGCAGTAATTGTTGATTATCAGACGTTCCTGTCCGACGTAGTCCCTCAATAATCTGCTCTTGAAGCCTGAACAACTGGGTTGTATCACAATGATTCGCTAAGTTACCTAAATGTTGCTTGAAATCAGGATTCGCCAGTTGTGGTGGGTTATCTGCTGATTTCAGGCGGATCATGTCTGCGACCCAGCTGTACACCCAATATAACGATTCTTTTGCACCTAACTTTAACCAATTGGCCGCAATGCTGATTGGGTCGCCGTCGTGTTTGGATAAGCTGTCGAGATCGCCGAGCATTTTTTGACGATTGTTAATGAAATCGCTTTCTAGCAGTTTTAATGCCTGAAGCGGTGCGCCATTGGCCAGTTGGAGTGTCAGCTCAGTACTTATATCTCTATTGGTATCTCTACTGGTCTCTCTTTCAACCGCCGGTCCTGTTAGCTGTGTTGAAAGCCAGCTTAAGGCTTGCTGTGAGTCCGGCAAGGGGAAGCTAAGTTGTTGGCAGCGACTGCGCACTGTTGCAGGTAACAGTGCAGGCTGGTTGCTGGTTAATATCAGCAAGCTGCCTGAAGTGGGTTCTTCCAATGTTTTAAGAAGGCTGTTCGCCGCATTAACGTTCATCGATTCTGCAGGTGAAATAATGACGATTTTAGATTCCCCCTGCTGGGCTGAGAGCTGCAGAAATTTATTTGCTGCTCTGATTTGATCAACTGAAATTCTGATCTTACCTTCTAATAAGCTGATGCGAATGATGTCGGGATGCGTGCCAACCTGAAACAAGTGGCAATTACGGCATTGTTGACAGGGTAAAGCATTTTCACTTTTGTTATCGCACAGGGCAGACATCGCCAACACCTCTGCGAAGTGGCTTTTACCGATTCCTTCTGCTCCGGTCAGCATTAGTGCATGTGGTAAACGTCCTTGTTTGATTTGAGCGCTGACGGATGCCCATATGTTAGTTTGCCAGGATAAGAGCTCAGCCATGACTCATTAAACCTTTAAACACTTTATGTAATCGCTCAGCATAGTTTCTAATTGCGTCTGAACTGCTTTTAATGGAAGGGAGGCATCAATGATGCGATATTGTTGTTTGTTTTGCTGTGCACGTTCTAGATAGCATTGACGGACACGTTCAAAAAAATTCTGTTGCTGTATTTCAAAGCGATCGGCTTCGCCGGCTCGCGCACCGGCACGTTGTAAACCGACTTCAACCGACACATCTAGTAATAAGGTTAAGTCTGGACGTAGCGCTCCCTGCACCCATTGCTCCAGCTGTGATATGCGCTGTGAATCAATGCCTCGCCCTGCCCCTTGATAGGCATAGGTAGCATCGGTAAAACGATCACAAATTACCCATTGCCCTTTCTCTAAAGCAGGCTTGATGATGCGGGCAAGATGTTCGTTGCGTGCAGCGAACATCAGCATGAGCTCTGTCTCATCTCCCATGCCGTCATGTTTATGTCCTAGCAACAATCCGCGAATATCTTCGCCGAGTGATGTGCCTCCCGGTTCGCGGGTCATCACAACGGATATCCCCTGCTGTTCAAGGATTGACTGGACATAGGCAATGTTAGTTGTTTTGCCAACGCCCTCAATACCTTCGACGGTGATAAATTTTCCTGTTGATTTTGACATCTGATATTCACTTATTTTTGCATTTATAAATAGTGCTTACGCCTCACTCTTAACGCCTCGCCCTTAACACCCTAATGTTTTCGTAATTGATATTTTTTAACCGCACGATTATGTTCTTCCATGGTCGCGGAAAAATAATGAGTGCCATCACCTTTTGCGACAAAATACAAAGCGTCACCGGGTGCCGGATGTAATGCTGCATAGATAGATTCCCTGCCTGCCATGGCAATTGGCGTCGGCGGTAAACCTCTACGGGTATAAGTATTGTAAGGGGTATCCGTTTTTAGATCACGACGGGTTATATTGCCATTAAACGTTTCCCCCAAACCATAAATAACCGTCGGGTCAGTTTGCAGGCGCATACGTTTTTGAAGGCGACGTACAAAGACACCGGCTATCTGCTGCCTTTCTTCTGG
>Ga0316205_10001575_pt1 | contig 27684 bp, 25 predicted proteins | sample 3monthpyrite_MG_FD_204941 | JGI IMG/M metagenome (GOLD analysis project Ga0316205, IMG submission 204941) | Microbial mat bacterial communities from mineral coupon in-situ incubated in ocean water Damariscotta River, Maine, United States -... | ecosystem: Environmental > Aquatic > Marine >... | reverse complement strand
AATAAGGAAATATTCTCTTCTCTTCGTTCTTTATCAAAGTGCGTTGAGGAAAACCGACAATAGCGGTGAAGTCTTTATGTTATGGCGAACAGGTTTTTGGATTGGCATATATCCTCTTGTAGCCCACTTTGGTTTATGGACATCGCAACCACGTTTAGTTGTTGGCTACTTACTTGCCTTGGTACTTTTTACCTTGTTGTCTCCTCCTCGTTTATACCAACCTAAAAATATTTTTTTTGCCAGTGTCATTGTTATAGCGACCATCTCATTAGCGGTTTTTGATTTAGACCGAAACCTTATTTATTTTCCGCCGGTTCTTATTCCTACTGTATTGTTTATTGTGTTTACTAAATCATTAGCTGTAGGCCAAACACCGCTTATTACAAAATTTGCGATAATAAGTGAAGGTAAGCTTAGTGTTGAAAGAGAACATTACACACGCCAGGTGACTTTACTCTGGGCATGTATATTTTTTTTTATGGTAATCGAAGCAGTTAGTTTAGCAATTTTGGCTTCACTCAATACTTGGTCTTGGTTTACCCATATTGGAAATTATATTTTGATTGCAGTTGTACTCATACTTGAGTTTAGTTATCGGCGTTATCGCTTTAAATCAAATAATACATTTATTCAATTCATCATGGCGCTGATAAAATACCGATGGAAATAAAAGTTAACTTTAGATGTAGGATAACTGCATGATGAATACATTGCCTTTATTATCAGGCGTATCTGAAAAATCAAATATTGCATTTTATAATGATCGTACTATTCGTCGGGATGAATTTTTAACCCATGTGGAGCAAGTACGCAAACAATTACCAAATAAAAAATATTGCATTAATTTATGTGAAAATCGTTATCATTTTCTTGTCGTCTTTTCAGCTTGTATTACTTTAAATCAAATTTCATTATTACCGAGTTCTAGGGCAGATAAAGAAATAGAGAGATTAAGTGTACTGTATCCAGATAATTATTCAGTAACCGATTCGTTTATTGAAAAAATGTGTAATAGACCGTTGATTGATATAGTTAATTCAACGTCAAATTATAAAATAGGAAGCAATCAAGTTGTTTCTATTGTTTTTACTTCAGGTAGTACCGGCACACCAAAAGCGAATGCCAAAACGTGGATGAATTTATTTGACAGTGCTGAAAGAGTTAAACAGCGATTTAATCTTAATTTAGGACAACAGCATTCCATTATTGCGACGATACCGCCTCAACATATGTTTGGATTTGAAACGACAATAGTTTATCCATTGATATTAGGTGTGATAATTCATGCAGGACGTCCGTTTTATCCATTAGATATCCAAAAATCGTTAATGGAGATGCCAGCTCCTCGTATACTCATAACGACACCTCTTCACTTAAAGTCATGTAACAGTTATAAAGAAAACTGGTCAAAAATTGATTTTGTTATATCAGCTACAGATAAAATGCCTGAGAATGTTGCGATGGATACGGAAAAAACATTGAATACACGTGTTTTTGAGATTTATGGCTGTAGTGAAGCCGGCGCTATTGCAACACGTCAAATGACAGAGAGTAGAGATTGGCATTTATTAAAAGATTATAGTTTTCTTATCTCGAACAAAGAAACAAAGCTTATTACGCCAAGTTATACGAGAGATATTGTCGTACCCGACCAAGTTGAGATGGTAGGAGAGTATCATTTTAAATTAATTGGTCGAGATAGTGACTTAGTAAATATTGGTGGAAAACGAGCTTCATTATCTGATTTAACGAATATATTAAAATCAATAGATAGTGTGAGTGATGGTATATTTGTTTTGCCCGATGAGAATGAAGGCAAGCGGTTGAGACTAGCTGCTATTGTCGTAGCGCAAAGCAGTAATGAGAAAAAATATCGTGCAGAGTTAGCAAAGTTTATAGATAGTGTATTTTTACCTAGGCCATTAATTTTTGTCGAGAAACTACCTTACAATGAATTAGGGAAGTTACCGCGAGCTAAGTTATTAACTTTACTCCATAGTCAATCAAATAAAATAAACTCAAAGGAGTTGGAGTAAATGATCTTGTTTGATTTTATAATCCCATCTTCTCACCCATGCTTACCTGGACATTTTCCTGATAATCCAATTGTACCGGGTGTTGTTATTATTGATAAAGTCATTGCCGGTTTCACTTCCGAATACGGCAATATAAAAATTAATAAGATTCCTCGTGTAAAATTCATACACCCACTTAAACCCGATGTGCTAGTTCAAGTTAGAATCGAAGAAAAAAAATTAAATTTATTTGCTTTTGATTGTTTTGTTAAAGGCACCGTTCTTGCCAGTGGGCAGTTGCGTACTCAACAAGTTGAAAAATAATGAATAAATCATGGGCAGATGAAAAAGAAAGAAGCAACCCTTTCACCTTGCGATTAATTTGTTGGATTGCTTTAAACATATCACGTCCCTTTGCTCGATTCTGGCTATATCCAATTACATTATATTTTTTACTAACCTCTCCGCGGGTTCGATTTTCATCAAAAAATTATTTGAAACGTATACCCGGAAAAACAGGTAATCTAATTCAGATCGCAAAACATATTTTTTGTTTCTCGGCGACTATTTTAGACCGAGTTTATTTTCTTACCGACCAATATCATCTTTTTGATATAACTGTTCATGGAAGTGAAATACTCGATAAAGTGGTTGCACAAAAAAAAGGTTGTATTTTGTTGGGTGCACATTTTGGCAGTTTTGAAGCCTTGCGATGTTTAGCAATTACTCATGAAGATTTACCGTTAAAAATTATGATTTATCAAAATCATAATGAAATGATTACTGAGATTCTAGACGAGCTTAATCCTAAAGTAACAGCCTCAGTTATTAATCTTGCAGATGACAATGCATTGCTTCAGATGAAAGAGAGTATTGATGAAGGTTATCTTATCGGGATGTTAGGTGACCGTGTTATGCATAATGAGAAACAAGTCATTTGTTCATTGTTGGGCGATGATATTGCTATGCCTGCTGGCCCATTATCGTTAGCGAGTATATTACAAGTGCCAGTGATACAATTTTATGGTATCTATTTAGGTGGTAATCGTTATAAATTTATTATTGAAGAGTTAATGGAAATAAATTCAGCTCCGCGAAAAGAACGGAGTGAGATTGTCGAAAAATATATGGAAATTTATACTCATAGCCTTGAAAAAAAGATAAAACAATATCCTTACAATTGGTTTAATTTTTTTGATTATTGGGAGGATTCGAAATGATAAAAATATTTTGTTTATGCTGCATTATCTTTGTCACAAATACATCAGTTGCATTTGGTTTAGAGCTCTCTGAATTGTTAGTTGATATTTCAAAAATGCCTGAGAAGTTTTCTCGTTTTACTGAAACAAGAACTTCTAGCTTTCTTTCTAAACCACTGGTGTCTAAAGGTAATCTTGAATTTAAGGCGCCAGCAATACTTATTAAAAAATTAATATCCCCTGAAAAATCAGAACAACGAATTAATGGGGATATGTTATCTATAACTAATAACGATAGCAGTACCCAAACTCTTTCACTTTCTACGTATCCCGAGCTTGAAATTGGTATCAATGCAATTAGATGGGTTTTATCTGGTGATTTTATTAACTTGAAAAATAGTTTTGATGTAACTTTTAAAGAGTACGAACAACTATGGCAATTACATCTTAGACCAAAAAATATAGATGTTATTAAAAAAATAAAAAATATAACGTTAATTGGTAAAGGTGCAAAGATTACAACTATAAAAATAGAACACACAAATGACGATTCAGTGATAATGGATCTATATGACCACCATTAAAAATAATAGAGTAAGCGTATCTATCCTTTGGTTATTTTTTATTATTGCCTCATTGAGTTATATACGTTCGAATATTAATATTGTATCTGATATTCAGCAATTTATGCCTACGGATAGCAATAACAAAAGATTGCAAGTGTTGCTGCATGAAACAACAAAAGGTACAGCATCAAATCTTATTTTGGTTCAGCTGGCTGGAGAGTCGCCAGAATATTTAACGAATCTTAGTAAGCAACTTAAGCATTCGCTATTGCTTGATAATAACTTATTTGAGTCAATTTCTAATGGCGATAATATTGATAATACATCTAGCTTTGAACCTTTAATGGAATATAGATATTTACTTAGTAAGGATAATGACTTCTCTGTAAATACATTACGTGAACATTTCAAGGGAATATTAACAGTCTTGCGTAATGGTTTATCGGGTGAGATGGTTAATTATTTATTTTTAGATCCGACTCGAACATTGGCAAGCTATCTTGTTGCACAATCGAAACAAATCAAAACAAATAAAGTTAATGGTGTCTGGTTTTTATCTGAACAATCAAAAGCGCTGCTAACGATTCAATTGAAATCGACAGGGTTTAATCTTGATGTCCAACAAGCTAGCATTAACACGATAAAAAACACGTTTGAAAAGCTAGATACTAAAAATAAAGCTGAAATTATTTTATCTGGTTCTTCCATCATTGCTGTTGCAATACGTGATTCAATTATGGAAACAACAAGGCAAGTAAGCTGGGTACTCGCTTTTATTATATTATTGTTATTTTGGTATGGATACCGATCTATAAGGTTGGCTTTTGTCGCGAGCATTCCTTTAGCGACTGCTATTGTTATAGCGATTAGCGTAACACAGCTTATTTTTAATGAAGTTCACGGTATTGTTTTGGCTTTTGGTATTACCATGTTGGGTGTATGTTTAGATTATCCTTTACACTTATTTAGTCACTTAAAAAAAGGTGAATCGACTAAGAAAACTTTAAATAAAATTTGGCCAACACTACGACTAGGTGTTATTACATCAATACTTGCGTACATTGCCTTAATAGGAACAGGTTTTAGTGGCCTGACGCAATTGGCAGTATTTTCCGCTGTTGGTTTGTTAACAGCCTTATTTGTAACACGGTGGCTGTTACCTGAGTGGGTTGATGAGAGTTGGACAAATAAAAGACAATTTTTTATAAGTTACCCACTTAGGTATAAATATAAAATAATTTTAAGTCTATTTATTATTGTACTCCCAATCTCCATTCTTATTATTCATCAAGATATTTGGTCGAATGATATTTCTCAAATTAGTCCTGTTCCTGTTGATTTACGCGAAACGGATAGAGACCTTCGAAGGGCGTTAAATGCAACGGATTTGAATCATCTCTTTTTGATTGAGGGTGAAGATGTTGATGAGGTTCTAAGGAAAACGGAAAATTTAACATCTGCTATTGAACCAGCAATTAAAGAAGGTGTTTTAACGGGTACTTATTCTGCAGCAGATATTTTTCCGAGTAAAATAAATCAGAAACGAACCCAATCGCTCTTACCTAACAAGCAAATGCTATCATTGAATGTAACTGCCGCAATGAAGGGACTTGGGTTTAAGGAGAATGCCTTTGATAGCTTTATAAATAGTGTTGCTAAAAGTAAAACCCAACCCACTGTTGATTATGAAAAAATACTTTTATCGCCACTCGCTGTTAAGTTGAAATCGTTATTATTCAAACAAGATACAAATTGGTATTCAATTATCAGGGTAACTGGTGTAAATGATGAAGCGGTTTTTAAAGCATGGTTGAAGGACTCGCCTAATATTGGGCAACATTATATGTCAATACGTGGTGCAACTAACGTTTTAATGAATCAATATCTACAAAGTGCATGGCTAAGATTTTTAGGGGTTTTGACTTTGGTTATATTCATTGTTTTCTGGTTGTCTCATAGACGGAAATCTACTATTTGGTTATTAATTCCGGTTGTTGCTGGTGTTGTGGTTAGTATGACTGTGCAGGTATTATTGGGGCACTTAATTAATATATTCCATATACTGTCATTATTACTAGTTATTGGTATGGGGCTTGATTACAGTTTATTTTTTAATCGTGACTGGACATCAGTTCCTGAGTTACAAGAGCGTACGCATGCCATCATTATTAGCGCGATAACGACAATGGCTGCTTTTGGTATATTGGGGCTATCTAATATTCCTATTCTTTCTGCTATGGGACAAACGGTTTCTGTTGGTATAATCACGTGCTTTGTTATTGCTCAGCGAATTGCTGTGCCAAAAATAATATTACAAGGTAATAAGTAATGGTAAAGAAAATTAAACCATTAAGTATAACAGCAAGTAGTCTAGTTACTGCAGCAGGGTGTGGTAAACAAATTGTGTTGGATGCAATACAAAATAATAAGACAGCATTACGTAATATAAGTTACCCAGGGTTAAATTTTAATACTTGGTTAGGCAAGATTAATGATATTGATAACGTTGAACTAGAAAGTTCATTGCAAAGTTATAATTGTCGAAATAATAAATTAGCAAAGCTCGGGCTTGATACAGATAATTTTCGTCATGAGATAAATTCTGCAATAAAAAAATATGATAAAAATCGTATTGGGGTCTTTATGGGAACTAGTACGTCAGGTAAAGCAGAAACAGAAGCTGCTTATACTCAACTCGATCAGAATAATGTTCGATTACCGGCTGACTTTGATATGTTACACACACATAATATCGCCTCAGTTCAAGACTATGTTCAACACTCTTTAGGACTTGACGGTGTTGGTTTAACTATATCGACGGCTTGTTCTTCAAGTGCAAAAGTTTTTGCGACAGCACATCGTTATATTGATGCCGGTTTATGTGATGCGGCCATTGTTGGTGGCGTCGATAGCTTATGTTTATCGACTATTTATGGATTTCATTCGTTACAGCTAGTTTCGTCTAAACCATGTTGTCCCTGGGATGCAGAACGTAATGGTATTAGCATCGGTGAAGCAGCAGGCTTTGTTTTATTAGAACGATCGGATGAAGCTAAGAATAAAATACAATTAAAAGGTTTTGGTGAAAGCAGTGATGCTTATCATATGTCGACACCCCATCCTGATGGTGAGGGTGCAGCTATAGCTATGAAGGCTGCGTTAGTGCGATCAGGTCTGTCTCATACTGAGATTGATTATATTAATTTACATGGTACGGCAACACCCTCAAATGACCTTGCAGAGTCACAGGCACTGCAAAAAGTTTTCTCAACAGATATCACATGCAGTTCGACTAAAGGTCTTACTGGACATACCTTGGGTGCAGCAGGTATTACTGAAGCAATAATTTGTAGTCTTGTATTGGAAAATAATACTTTGCCGGGTACGGTTAATTTTAAGAATACAGACCTTAGCTTAACCGTGAAAGTATTAGAGACATCAGTTGTGCGATCAGTGAACAATGTTATGTCAAATTCATTTGGTTTTGGTGGAAGTAACTGTAGTTTGGTGTTTGGATGGTAAGTGAAAAAGTATATGTTAATGGCTTATCAGTCATTGCGCCTGGATTGGTAGAGCATGATGATGTGCTTGCGGTTTTATTAGGTGAAAAAAAATGGTGCCCTGAGCCTCTGCCTAAGTTAGTACCCAGTTTATTACCTGCAAATGAACGTCGGAGAACAACACCTCTTATTAAGCTCGCTTTAAAAACGATTCAACCATTATTAAAGTTAGGTGATGATTTAAATCTAACAGCTATTGTGTTTGCATCATCAGATGGTGATCTCGATATTGACGATAAAATTTGTAGAGCTTTGGCTAAAGAAGAAAAAATAGTTTCACCTACACAATTTCATAACTCAGTACATAATGCTGCAGCTGGGTATTGGGCGATAGCCGCATCAATGCGTGCTGCATCTGTTAGCTTGTCTGCAGGCGATGGTACCTTTGCGGCTGGATTAATCGATGCTCTAACACAGTCGTTAAGTGAGCAGCAAAACGTGTTATTCGTTGCCTATGATGTTGTTGCACCAGAACCATTAAATAGTGCCAGACACTTTGACTATCCAGTTGGTATAGCATTACGGTTGGGAACAACTAGAGAAGAAAGTTGTTTAGGAACTATACAGATAGCATTAAACGATATTGAAATGAATATAACACATTGTAAAAATGGTTCGCTTGAACCTTTGCGAAACGCTAATCCGATTGGTGTGGGTATTCCGTTATTAGAAGTATTAGCGATGAAATTATCAGGAACAGTTGTTTTACCTTATCTAATGGGTAAACATTTACAAGTTAATATCAGTAATGACGAATAAAGTACAAATAATAGAGAAAGAGGAATTATGTCAATTAATGCCTCATGCTGGTTCGATGAGCTTAATTGATAAAGTAACTTCTTGGGATGAAACGCATATTATTTGTTATACCAATACACATTTGGATAAAAACAATCCCTTGCGCAATGATAAGCTTTTACCAATGTCTGCCCTGATAGAGTATGGAGCACAGGCAATGGCAATACATGGTGGATTATTAGCAAAAGCTTCTGGTGAAGTTATGCATAAAGGTTATCTAGCTGCATTGCGTGATGTCAATATGCATGATGGTGATGTGAGTCAGATAGAATCTCTACTTTGTATAGAGGCAGTACAAAAAATGGCATCACAAGGTAACCTGATTTACAGTTTTACGATTAAAGTTGATGAAACTATTTTAGTTTCTGGTCGAGCAACGGTGGTTGCCATATTCGATAACAAATAGTTTATGTTCTAGGAGTTGCAATGAAACGAGCGTTAGTAACAGGCGGCAGTGGAGATATAGGAGAAGCAATTTGTCATGCCTTAGCGAAAAATGGTCTGGAGATAATAATTCACGCCAATACCAATAAAGAACGCGCTGAAAATATTGCACAAGAGATTATAAAGCTTGGTGGAAAAGCATCTGTTACATGTTTTAACATTACTGAGCAACAGGTTACCTTAGAAGCCATTAATAAAATATTAAAAGATGGTCCAATCCAAGTGTTGGTGAATAATGCCGGTGTGCATGACGATGCGATTTTAGCTGGGATGAAGCCAGAACAATGGCGAAAAGTGATTGATGTTAATTTAAATGGTTTCTTTAATGTTACTCAACCAATAATGCTGCCAATGATGCAAACCCGATGGGGGCGAGTTATTAATTTATCTTCTATTGCGGGCGTTATGGGAAATCGCGGTCAGGCAAATTATGCTGCAGCAAAAGCGGGTTTAATTGGCGCAACGAAATCATTAGCTATTGAAATGGCTTCAAGAGGTATTACAGTGAATGCTGTGGCACCTGGCATCATTGAAGGTAACATGACGGAAGGCATATTTGATAAGGCGACCTTGAAAAAATTAGTGCCTATGCAGCGTGCAGGGAGCTCAGAAGAAGTGGCGTCACTTGTCGCCTATCTTGCCTCTGATGCAGCAAGTTACATCTCTGGACAGGTTATTGGTATTAATGGAGCAATGGCATAAATAATTCACTAGCCGTTTAACCAAATTTTTATTTTGATGTTAATATACTAATTCGTTCCAACATCCGTTTATTATTTGTTAGTTTTGCCCAGTATTTACCAGTTAAATACCAGTGTAGGTGAAATGATTCTATAAACGTTTTGATAATATTTCGGAGTGAGTATTCAAATCGATCTTCTGCTGGACATGCTTGTGTGCTTATTCCAAACCCCTTTGCCATTAATAGGCTTCTAGCTAAATGATACCGATTTGTTATTAATAAAACTTTCTGATCTTTTATGTCCGATAGCGCATAAAAATGTTTGAGATTTTCTAAGGTGTTTCTAGATTTTTCTTCAATAAGAATCTTATTTTCTACAATTCCCTTTTGAATTAAATATTCTTTACCAGCAGAGGATTCACTTATATTTGCCGAGCGTGTTTTTCCACCTAATATAAATACTCGACTAGTATTATTTTGCGATAAAATTGAAGCGGCACGGTTTAAGCGTAGCTTAAAATCATCATCAGGTTGGTCTTCTATAAGACGCTTTCCTAATACAAGAAGAATATCAAACTCAGATGATTCTGTTAATTTTCTTCGAGCGAAAGATAAACTATAAATTAACGCGAAAATTAAACTTAATCCTGCAGTAGCAATAATAATAATGAAAGAAAGTATGAGCATCAAATAGCCATCAATGTCTGTTTTCGTATCATAAGAGGGGAGCAAGAGTGGCTTTAAGGTTGAGCGAAATAAGCCTTGTGGATACATACCTCTTCCTATTAACGATTTTGCAACCATGAGGGTAATTAAGCTGATGTCTCTCACACCGCGAAAATGACTTGGTCGCGCAGTTTCAGAATAGACAGCTGGAATTGCGACGGGCTTGCTCATCATTCCTTGTTGCGCTGCTTTAATTATAATTTCGCTCTCAAAAACAAAGCTATTATTTTTTGATATTGAAATATCGAGTTGTTTAAATAAACTAATAGGGTAAAGCCTGAAACCCGATTGGCTGTCGGATAGGGGGTAGCCAGCAGCCCAAGCAATCCAAAAATTGGCAATCTTGTTAGCATAATAACGTTTAGTCGGGATATCGTTTTTATTAGCAAGGCGTGCACCAATAATTATATGGTTAGGATGAGCATCTCCTTCAGCTATAAGTAAAGGGATGTCTTCTGGCGCATGCTGTGCATCGCCATCGAGTGTAATAATAAAATCGATATCAAGCTTCATTGCGCAGATAAAGCCATCCCATAAAGTAGCTGCTTTTCCTTTGTTTATATCGTGCTTTATAAGTGTAATGGCTAAATCACCAAGTTTCTCAATCGTATTGTCGCTAGAACCGTCATCAACAACAATGACATTATCACACTGAGTTAAGGCGCGTTGAGCGATATCTTTAATTGTTGCTTCTTCATTATAGGCAGGTATAACAATAGCAAAATTCTTATTTTTATTATGTTGAGGCATATACTAAACCGTATTGTTATTTTACTAAGCGATATTATATAGGTATCCTGAATTAATGGAATGAAATTCTTACACTTATTTAAATTAGGCCGTTAACATGGAAAAAGAATATAAAGAAAGCAAAGGTATTTTGTGTAAGTTATATGTAATGTCACGAAAAGAGGCGATCTAATGAAAATAAGATCTTTACCGCTGCTTACTCTAATCCTTACAGTATTTTCTTTAATTTCATGTGATTCCAAAACTACAATGATTGAGGGAGAAAATTTAACGATTGAAAAAGTTCGCTTGGGTATAACGAATGCTCCTCCAAGTTGGTTGGCGCTTATTGCTGATGAAATGAATTTTTTCGAAAAAAATGGTTTAGACGTTAATGTAATGAGTTTTAAAAGTGGTAAACGTGCATTAAACGGATTGTTTGCGGGGGAGGTTGATATAGCAACCACTTCAGAGGGCCCTATAGTTTTTAATAGTATGAGAAGAAAAGATTTCAGTGTTTTTGTAACAATTGGCTCATCGAGTAATGACAATATTATTGTGGCTGCACGTGACCGAGGAATAAAATCACCAGAAGATCTTGAGGGTAAACATATTGCAACCCAAGGAAAGTCATCTTCTCATTTTTATATGCATTTATTTTTATTGCAAAATGATTTATCTAAATACATGGTAAAACGATCGTTCATGAAAGTTGAGGAGCTACCACATGCTTTATACTCAAAGAAGGTCGATGCAATATCAACACGTGAGCCATTTTATAGTGAAGCAATGTCATTATTGGGTGACAATGCCATTGCTTTTGAAGCGCCAGGATTGTATTTGAAATCATTTGAATTAGTCGGCTTTAATGATTATTTGACAAAGAATAATAGTATTCAAATTAAGATATTAAAATCACTTTTGGATGCGGAAAGTTTTTTGAAAAATAATGAAGCTGAAACAATTAAATTATTATCTAATCGGCTTAGTATTAGTAAACAGCATATAAAAAAATCGTTAATAACACTTAATTTAAGTGTTCGTTTAGAGCAATCATTAATCTTGAATATGGAAGATGAGGCTCGATGGATTATAACGAATAAACTTGAAAAAAATACACGGATGCCAAATTTTTTAAATTATATATCAACCAAGGCTTTAATGAGAGTAAAACCTGACGCAGTATCTATTATTTCGCAAAATTAAAAATAACAGATGAAGATCATAACGAAATTATCATTAATAACATTATTGCCTGTTTCTGCTGCGATATTTATAGCCTATATTTTTTATGCATCTGTTTTGATATTTGAGCATCGAGTTGCTGAAGATGACTATATTGACGAAGTTGTTTTTACCTTAAATCGACTAGAAATACATACCTCTGAATTTATGCGTTTTTCATATCCGAGAATAATAACTCAATGGCGTATTACACATAAAAACTTAATTAATTTATTGTCTGCTATTTCAGTGGGTGTCGACAATGAAGGAAATGATACAGATTTAATTATTAGTAAGATTCAGAACAGAGCTGAAAATATTGGTTTGTTATTTGATAAACTGATTGTAAATAAAAATAACGTTAATCTAGGAAGTTACATAACGAAGGAAATCAATTCGCGAATTGGCGGGCAGCTTATTTCTAATATTGATACCAGCTTTAATGATTTATTATATTTGAAAAGAAAAGCAAATGAGAATGTAGTTCTACAAGAGCGTTATCTTATAGGCGTTATAGTGAGTTTCTTAGTCGTGTTGTTATTGGTGGCTTCAAGTATCATTATTTTTTTACGACGGAATATTATCATTCCTATAAATTCTCTATTACGGGCAACCAAAAAAATTGCTTCAGGTGATTTGCAGCATTTGATTAAAGTTGATTATAAGGATGAATTTGGTGATCTTGCTATAGAGTTTAACCTTATGTCGGAGTCACTCTATAATGCGAAGCATGCACTAGCAACGCCTAATGCTGAATTAGAAGAACATGTCGTTAAGCGTACTTCAGAATTAAGAGTTGCAAACAAAGAATTAGAAGCTTTTGCTTATTCAATTGCTCATGATTTAAGTACTCCTTTAAGGGGCCTAGATGGCTTTAGTCAAATATTATTAGATGAGTATAATGATACTATTGATGAGGACGGACAACATTACCTAATTCAAATCCGTCAAGCGTCCTTGCGTATGGGAGGAATTATTCAGGCGTTACTATTACTATCTAAAATATCCCGTGACGATATTTCGGTAAATGAAGTTAATCTATCGGATATATCTGAAAGAATATTATCAAATCTTCATTTATCAGAGCCGGATAGAAATGTAAAAGTTAATATTCAACCCGACTTAATAGTTCAAGCAGATGAAAAACTAATTTTATTATTGCTTGAAAATTTACTGGTCAACGCTTGGAAGTATACCGGTAATAAGGCTGATGCTGAAATTTGTATTGGCGAAGAGATACATGACGGAAAAAAAGTTTTCTATGTTAAGGACAATGGCTGTGGATTTGATATGCAGTACGTCGATAAAATTTTCTTACCTTTTCATCGTTTGCATGATTTATCTGAGTTCAGTGGTTCAGGTGTAGGTTTAGCGACAGCAATAAGAATTGTTATGCGGCATCAAGGGCAGATATGGGCTGAAGCTGAGATTAATAAGGGTGCAACCATATTTTTTACTTTAGAGCTGGCCTAGTAAAATATTTCCTCGAAAATAAAATATTTACAGATAAAAAAGAGAGCTTAGAGCTCTCTTTTTTCTTGAAAACGATAATGTTAGCTACCAACCAAAAATAACACCTTCTAGTAGTAAGTTATGTTTTTTGTATTCATCGTTATTTGCTTTAACAAAAGCACGTGCTTTTTTCGCAAAACGTTGTCTTACACCAGCTGTTGAGGGTACACCTTTACCAATGGTGAGTGAGTGCTGCATTGTTTTTTTCTGTGCTGGTGTTACGCGTTGACCTGCAGAAATAACCTGGTTTGGTAAGGGTTTGCTTGTATAAATTATTTGAAGTTGTTTGCGTATTTCAGGTTTTAACACTTTTAGAAAAAATTTATCTCGGAATACATAAGCGCTACAGCGTTTTTTCTTATAAGAATTTACTACGCCTTTCATGCCACCACGAACGCCAACAATAACAGGCTGCCGTACAGGGTTTTTATAAGCGGCTAATATTGATAGCGTTGATAAATTAGGCATAGAAATACCGCATATACGTTTGCCAATTAAGTCCTTGGTGCTTTGAATACTGGTATCTTCTTTGGGTTTTACTAGGAGGAATATAAGCTTGCCAGGAAGTTTTGCAACCATCTCGTGCCCTATATGTGCCATACGCCATGAGGCGAAATGAGGGCCATCAAAAATTATATCATACTTGCCATCGCGCATTTCACGTTGGTAGTTAAGCCAGTTGCCGGGATGCTGATAGGACACTTTAGTTTTAAGAAGTTGACTTAAATGACTTGCAATCGGCCCATATACTTTCAGTCCATCAGCGGGTTTCTCGCGAGGTGGGGCGGTAAATACAAGTTCTGCAGCATATACAGCCGATAGTTGAAAATTGATTAAAACGGCTGCGCCAATAATGAATTTCGTTAATACTTTACCCATGGAGTACTCCTAAAGTGCTATATTTCTTTTCTTGTTATTGTTCGACTATCATTACTACTTTTTGTTCTTAATTCAAATCTTTTTAATAATGTAAGGTCTAGCTAAGCGATTGATTTTAAATAAAAAGATGAATATTGGGTTATAATGGTGCAATATGCAATAAAAAGCCGTATTGTTCAAATATTAATCTTTCAAATTGGGTTATCGGCCAGTTAAACTGTTTTTTTAGAAACTGTGGGTTTAAATTATATAATGTCGTTACCCGTATTAAACATACCTACCCAAGATCTGAACCAACGTCCAAAGCCTTATCTACGACCTAAAGTATTACAACGTTGGGTGCATGATTTGCCTACAGCCGATATTAATGCGGTTGCCCACATGTTGCTTGAAAAACTACATGTGATTAATAGTTCGCGCTATCCAGTGCATGAGCGCATGGCTTTAATGAATGTGTTATATCCTATTGCTCAGCTGTTAGTTAATTCTTTGGGTGAAAAATACCACACCGCTCAAATCCCACTTGGTCGTAAAGAACGATTTTTTTCTGATACCTGTCGTAAATTATTATTCGATATGGCTGCCGCTTATAAAATAATTGTGAGTGAGTTAGTTATAAAGAAAAAACACAAGCTTTCAGAAAATGTTTTGTTACATGAAGCAACTTATTTTTCGATGATCTTTTTATCGTGGAATTTACTTGAATCCTATTCGGTTTATGATCCGGTTGATGAAGGTGTTTGGCATGATTTACATCAGTTGTATCGTTATGCTGAAGCAAATTCATTTCACGAAACTCAGCTTGATGATCCGTTTCCTGCGATGAGCTTGCCAGTAGCCGCGACAGTTGATTTTTCTTATAAACGAATCTTGCTATTAGCGGCTGCTGAGCCATATCAACTTATGCAAGGTGAGGCATATGAAATTTATCGGTTAGTTAGCTTCTGGACAAAGGAATGTGATTTACTTGCGAATGTACAGCAAGCTGTAGAAGGTGAGTATGCAGTAGATATGTCGGCAGATCAGCCTCCACGATTTATTACGCATGATCTTTATAATCAGAAGATATCTGGCCGTGTTATTGATATAGATAAAATTAAATCAAAGTTAGAGTTATTGATACAAAATATTTTACGTGGCAATTTTGATCATGATTTATTACAGGATGCCGGAGTACTTGAACGTAAGCAACGTGATGCACTATTGCGTTTATCTGATACCTGGCAAGGTAACTCTGAACGTTCAGAACCGAGAAAACCATCGGCTGACGATGTGCGAATTACAACGGGTTTAAATTCATGCCATCATTTTATTTCACTGCGCGCAAAGTTCACGCCTGAGATGGATGAGTTGAAAATTCAGTCAAATAAAGTTGAACCTGAGTTAAAAGAACATGAAGGTAAAAGTTTTTTTGCAACGAGATATCAAGAAGCATTAAAGAAAGATAAACGTCATATTCATACCAATTATAATCAAGAAGATTGGCAACAAAGTAATTTAAGTCAAATGGGTATTGCCTTGCGTTGTTTTAATGGCCATCACGATTTATCAGTGAAAGTTGGCGAAATTGTTTCATACCGATATGATGGGAAATTAAAAGGTCGTTGGCAAACAGGAGTTGTTCGTTGGATTAAATCAGATACGCGTAAAGTTTTAGATATTGGCATTATGGATATTGCCAAATCTGCGGTGCCTGTTGCGGTAAAAGCAATGAGTGGAGTTGGTAAAGGCACCGATTATTTTCGAGCTTTATTAATTCCCTTTCAAGTTTCACTAAAGCAAACTCGTAGTATTATATTGCCTGCAAATATTTATGATATTAACACAGTGCTTGTGGTTAACTTGGGAAAACGAATGTTTCATATTCGAATAACACGATTGCTATTATTTACCACGGCAATCAATCAATATGAATTCGATATCTTAGAAGCACCAAAACAACATGCGCAAGTTCACTAACATAAAGTTAAGTTATAATCATTTTCTAAATTGACGAATAACATCAATTTGGCTCGCATACCAGAATGGCGCTTCAGCAATGTCTTGCATTCCTTGTTGAAGTGCAACTTCAGCTAATTTATTAAGCTGCTTATCTTTTAATTCCAGACTTACTTTTACTATTACTGCAGAGGGTGATGGTAAAGGACTATCTTCAAGTACGGCTTTGCCGACGATGTATTTAATTAAAGGTTTTTCCGCAAGGTACCAACCATCTTTTTTATAAAAGCGTTGCCACGCCTGTTTTGCAATGGCAATAGAAAGCATATGGGCTTTTTTATTCTTTGTTAACGTAGAATAACTATTTACACCGTTTGCGACCAAAGCATAATCTTCAAGTCCAGTTGTACCAATAGCTTGGATATTATTTCCATTTTGTTTTATTGAACGATATAACGTTTTGTTTCTCCATAATTTTTCATTAATAAAATTAAATAGTTTATCTGCTGTTTGCCTATAGGATTTATTTAATGTTTCTTGAGCACCTAAAGAAAAAGCATGTAAGCTTAAGCCTAACCATGCTGCAACGGGTTTTGAGTCAATGGGATTTATTTTTTTTGCACGAATTTTTTTTAAGCGAAGTTTGGACGCTTGAATAATGGCTTGTATTTGTTTAGTTGATAATTTTAAATCATTCGAAATTTCATCTGTTGATTTGTTTTTAACTAAATGATAACCACTTTCTAATGCATCATCGCTTACAAGCTTCCAGTATTCTTTTGCCACTGTATATTGTTGAGCGGTTAAGTATTTTTTAAAATCACCTTGTTGAAAAACGTAGTAACCACCTTCAATACCCTTGTTATCTACAGCAGATAAGCTGGCTGAAATAATGCCAATATTTGATTTCATATCAGTTTGCATAAAGTCAAGTGTTTGCTCAGCAATGATTTTATAGTTTGGTTTTTTTAATATCTTCGCCGCCTCAAAATATAAGGCAGCTAATTGTGCATTGTCATAAAGCATTTTTTCAAAATGAGGAATTTGCCAATTGGGATCTACTGTGTAACGAAAAAAACCACCATTAACTTGGTCATTTAAACCGAGGTTAGCCATACTATCTAAAGTCGTTATTAAAAACTCGATCCATTTTATTTTAACATGGGATTTGAGTTGTTCCGTTTCGATGATGTGTAATAGTGTTCGTAATTGAGGAACAGAGGGAAACTTGTTCTGTTCACCAAAGCCACCTTGCATTTCATCAATTAACTCATTTGTTTGTGCTAGAAATTTTTGAGTTAATTCAGACGCTGCTATTTTTTGAGTTTGTGTTTGTGTTTGGGATTGCTGTTCTGCCAGCAATTGAATGGTGGCTTGTTTAGCAATAGTTTTAAGATAAGCTTTTTTTGATGTCCATTGTTCTTTTAAATTATTTAATACTTGTTCAAAGTTTTTTGTTGGCAGATAAGTCATTCCAACTAGGGGGTAACCTTCGGGAGTAATAAAGACATTTAAGGGCCAGCCTGCTTGCCCTTGTGTTTTTTCAACAAAATCAATTAGGCGTGCATCTAAGGCGGGGTTAAGTTCACGATCTACTTTTACTGGAATAAAGAATTCGTTAAGTATTTTAGCAATATTCTTATTTTTATAACTTTCACGTTGCATGACATGACACCAGTGGCAAGAAAAATAACCACTCGATATATAAATAAGTTTATTTTCTTTTTTAGCCCGATTAACGGCATTTTCTGTCCAGTCTTGCCATTGAACCGGATCAGTTCCATGCATTGCTAAATAGGGTGAGGAATGTTTTTTTAATTGATTTTTTATTGAATTAGCGAAAATAGATTGTGTAGAGAATAATGCTGCAGTAATGAGCAACATCGAAGCAACTTTTTGGTTTAATTTTTTAATTGGCATAATCATTCAATTTGGTGTGTATGAAACATATAGACATGTAAAAACAAAATATGTTCTTACTATAACGCGAGGAATGTATTTTTATTCCAATTTTGTGTGGCGGTATGGAATAACCGCTTATTCAAAAGGGTAATGTATTGAGTGTTTAGTCTTTATTGTGCGAATTTGTTAGCGCTTCTTCTTCGGCAATGGCTTTATCGAATTCATCATCCATTTCTGTATCCGACATTTCTTTTTCTTCGGCAATGATTTCTTCTTCTCGCTCCTTACGCATCTTTAATATCATCCGCGAGAACAAAATGCCTACTTCAAAGAGTAGCCACATCGGTATGGCGAGCATCACTTGAGAAACAATATCAGGGGGGGTAAGTAGCATGCCAATAACAAATGCACCAACAATAATATAGGCGCGTTTTTCTACTAACTTGTCGGGTGTTGTCCAGCCAATAATAACTAAAATAATAGTAGCAATAGGTACTTCAAAGGCGACGCCAAAGGCAAAAAAGAGCTTGAGGACTAAATCTAAATAGTCAGAAATATCGGGTAATACGGTGACACCCTCAGGTGCCATCGACGTTAAGAAAGCGAAGATGATAGGGAAGACGACAAAATAGGCGAAGGCCATTCCAGCGTAAAAAAGCACGATGCTTGAAAAAAGGAGTGGATAAGCTAGACGCTTTTCATGTTTGTATAAGCCAGGAGCAATAAAACCCCAAGCTTGGTAAAGCAGAAACGGCATACCAATAAAAATAGATGTCACTAATGCTAATTTAAAAGGCGTTAAGAAAGGTGCCGTTGTTTTAGTGGCCACCATGGTACTGCCTTCAGGTAAGGCCTCCATAATAGGTGTGGCGATAAAGTGATAAATATCGTTAGCAAAGTAAAATAACCCAGCAAAAATAACTAATACAAAAAGTACACTACGCAGCAATCGATCGCGTAATTCGATTAAGTGCGATAAAAAGGGAATTTCAGGTTCTTTATTTGGTTGTTGGGTTTGTGTCATGTGGTGGATTTATTTGTCGAATCATCAGTGTTAATTGTATCTGCTGTCGTTGGGTTTTCATCGTGATCAAGACTGCCACCATTGTCATCAAGACTGCCACCATTGTCATCAATGGCATTAACTAAATAACCTTGTTCGTCCTCTTCTTCTAAAGTGAACTGATCGGTATTCATGATTTGTTTGATTTCGTCTAATCCAGCATCGCGCTCGATAGCTTGTTTTAATTCTTCAGCACGTAGTTCTTTTTGCACATCTTGTTTTACGCTACTAATAAAATAACGAGCTTTTCCAACCCATTTACCTGCGCTGCGTGCAATGCCAGGTAATTTATCTGGACCAATAACAACGAGGCCAACAATCATGATGACGCCGAGTTCCCAAAAGCCAATATCAAACATAGACGAATATTTTTTTAAAAGTGAAGGATGACAATCTGCTTAGACTTTGTCAGATTCTTTAGATTGAGTCACTTCGCCTTCAATGACGTCTTTATCTTTCTGTTCTATGTTGTCTTTGTCTTTGCCTGACTCTTCATCTTTCATTGAAGAGCGGAAACCCTTAACTGCAGAACCAAGATCAGAGCCCACATTTTTAAGACGTTTAGCACCAAAAAGTACTAAGACAATTAATAAGATAATAATTAATTCAGTAACACCAAAGCCCATGTTCTTACTCCAATATATAGTGGTGATTTAATTTGGCAGGCCATTATATAGCAACCATGTATATAGTATACCGGCTAGTCTTTATTTCGGCTCGCTTTCTCTTCGATGCCAGATAAACCAAAGCGACGAGCGAGTTCTGCAAGCACATCATCTGGCTTAAGCCCTTGATTTGCAAGTAATACCATGCAGTGAAACCATAGATCAGCTGTTTCATAAATTATTTTGTCCGCATCGCCATCTTTGGCTGCCATGACCGTTTCAGTGGCTTCTTCGCCTATTTTCTTCAAAATACTGTCTAAGCCCTTGCTGTATAGATTGGCAACGTAAGAGCTCTCTGGATCGGCATTTTTGCGTTCTTCAAGCACTTCTGCGAGTTGTTGTAGTATATTTTCCATAGCATTAGTTTAAACTACCTAAGGTACTAAGGTCATGGAATATTTTTTGAATCTGGCCTGAGTCAGCCGCTCACTCTTAGTAATTTTAGCATTGTTGCGATGTTTGTATTGTGGGTAATGGTTAACAGGCAATTGTGTAGGGTGTTGTTATTATGAAGAGAATTGTCTCTGGGATTTTGTCTTGATTTTTTGTACTAAACATATAATAGCCGTTGCGGGGATCATGTTAGCAGCTGGATGTAGTGGCGGCGGGGGTGGGAGTAGTCAAAACACGGATTGCTCAAATGCTAATGAAATATCAGTTACCGGTACTATCACATACGATTTAGTTCCACATAATACAGGAACTAATGGTTTAGATTACGGAGCAATAACTCAAGAGCCTGTTAAAGGGGCGGTAGTTGAAATGAGATGTGGCGGTTTAAAATATGCCTCCACAGTGACTGACGCTACTGGTGCGTATTCTTTAAATGCATCATCAGGTGCTAATAACTCTGTACGTGTTTACGCGCAGATGCTAGATACAAGTGCGCCAGGTACATGGAATTTTCAAGTTGTAGACAATACTGCTAGTGGAGCACTTTATACAATGGAGGGCGGAACTTTCAATAGCACCTCAAATATAACCGGTCATAATTTAAATGCGGCTTCCGGTTGGGGGGGAAGTTCATATACATCAACACGTGTTGCGGCTCCTTTTGCTATTTTAGACAGCGTATATGAATCATTCCAAAGAGTTTTGAGCGTTGATTCCAATGCGGTTTTCCCCGCTTTAAATATTAACTGGAGTGTTAATAATGTTGCAACGAGTGGAGATAAAACTGTAGGACAAATTACAACATCGCTTTTTGATGGTAGCGCTATTTATATTTTAGGTAGTGAAAATAGTGATACAGATGAATACGATCACCACGTTATTATTCACGAGTGGGGACATTATTTTGAGCATAATTTTTCACGATCAGATTCAATTGGTGGTTCACATAGCACGAGTGATATTCTTGATATACGATTAGCTTTTGGTGAGGGTTTTGGCAACGCTTTTTCCGGCATTGTGAGCGGCGATTCTGTCTATATAGATTCAGCAGGCCCGCAACAAAGCGGTGGTTTTAGTTTTGATGTTGATAATGACATTTGTACAAATGCGGGTTGGTATAGCGAGTGTTCGGTACAGTCATTGATATATGATTTGAATACGCAGTTAAATTTTTCAACTTTATATGCTGTATTGATTAATGAACAAAAAAATACTTCAGCTGTCACGAGTATTTTTAGTTTTGTGAATGCATTAAAAAATAATAATACCGGTTTTACCGGTGCGATTAATACTTTACTAACCGCGCAAAGTATTGATTCGATCACTGATGATTATGGTGATTCTGAAACAACAAATAATCCGGGAAGCTTAAATCAGCTACCAGTACATACTGTGGGTGCGGCAATAAATAATATTTGCACGACAAATGAAAATGGTTCACCGAATAAACTAGGTGTGCACCGTTTCCTACGTTATAACTTTACTGGTTCTCAAAGCGTTACGTTTACGGCTACGAAAACTTCCGGATTAGGTATTGCTGACCCTGATTTAATATTATACAAGCAAGGAAGCATAGTGGGTCTTGCTGAGGGTACAACAGCAAACTCTGAAACTTTAACGGTGAGTGTTACAGCGGGTGATTACGTTCTTAATCTTCGCGAATATAACTATGTTCTCTCAGGAGGAACGCCGGCCATTACTTGTTATACAATAAATAGAACGCCATAGAAAAAACATTTCAGTAACGCTGCTAAATGAAGTTAACTGGTTATAGGTATTTAAAGGTCAATAAATGAATATTTCAAAAAATTTAATTTTAGTATTTTCAGTATTTCTATTAGCTTGCGAGTCAGGAAATGAAATTATAAATCCGTCCACCAATGCAGCACCCACTAAGGATAAATTTATTAATAAATATCCAGGAAAGTCTCATGCAGCAGTTGAAATGGACTATGCGATGAAAAAAAATATTGTAGCGGGTGAAGAAGTAGAAGTAATAATAACTTTTACGAATACAAAAAATGTTGATTACCTTGAAGTAAATTTTAGACTAGACGCGGGTCTGGAATCGGTCGACCTTCTACAGCAGAAAAATTTTGGAACGCTTACAACAGGACAGACTTCTATTGTCAGTTTGCCGATAAGAGCTGAAAATAATGGCCTTTATTATATTTATGTGGTCGCAACATTAGTTGATGACAAAAGACAAAGCCGCAGTTTTGCTATTCCAATTAATGTTGGCAACGTCAATGTAAAAAACTATTTGAAGTCGAAAGGTAATGTTAAAATAGATGCATCGGGACGACGAATTATTTCAATGCCTGCTCAAATGTCTAATAAAACGCCTGTTAAACCAGATGAATGATAGTCACTATTTTTATTGAGAAAATAAGTGGCTTTATAGATTAAAAGGTAAAACCAAGCATTAACCCAGCACCAAATTGCTCATCACTTTCTGCATAGGCAAAGTCGAGATAAAAAGACTTAATGTTGACGCCAATCCCAAAAGATAACATTCCTTCTTCATCTGCTATTTTTGATTGAATAGCATAACGATAACCTGCTCTGAGTTTTAGAAATGATATCGGAACTTCGGCGCCAATTAATAGATATTGTTTTTCATTGTTTTCATAAACACCTTTATTGGGAATAAGGTCTACATCAGCGGTTAACGTATAGTCGGAATTAAAATAAGCGATACCCATTCGTATTTGGGGTTTTATTTTAATGGTGTTGCCATTCGTGGTTGAAAATTCTTTTGGAAAAACATCTTTAATTGCTAAGCCTGCCCGCCAATTTTTATTGATATTATAAGCGGCACCTAGGTCTGTATTTAAATGCCAACGCTCGCTATCTAATGACTGTTTACTGAGGGCATTATCAGTAATGGTTGAGCTATAGTCGAAGGTTTTAACTTTAAATATTTTAGGTTTCATACTGAGTAAAATTTTTCTATCAAACAGCTTAAAGTTTGAAGCAAAACTCACTCCCATTTCCGTAATGACGGCAGCACGTGCATTAGCAGTAGAGGTTAAACTGTTAACAGGATCGATAAGATTTCCACCACTAAATAGTTCTGCATGCGCACTACCTTGTGTGCCTCCGGAAGAGATAAATAATAAGGCTTCCTGGTAATCCCTGATAAGATCGCTATCGTTTGCAGTTACGTTTATGCTGCCGTCACCGACACCGCGTTGTAAAATATAAAAAGCACCACCTGCACTTTTCGAAGGTATGCCTATCGTTAAAGATGCGCTTAAATCAGCCAATATTAATTGGTTAGATAGAATTGAAAGGTCACTTTGCAAATCTTGAATAATATTGAGAGTATTATTAGCATTCGCTATGGTTGGGCTAGCATTATATGTTGCAACTGCAGAGGTAATGGTTGTGTCATAATTTTTATCGTTGATATTGTCCAGATCTTCAAGAGAGTATGATGCACGGCCAGCAATGACAGGAAATGAAAAAGCTTGCTTTTTTAATTCTTCTTTATACTTGTTTTGAACGGCTAAGAGTGAAGGGTTATAGTGAATAGCGTTAATACTATTCGCAACAGCAACACCTGTGCCGCCCATTGCTAGAGAGCGTGGATCGTAAACACCAAAAGAAATCGCGGATACTTTTTGAGTAAAGGCCAGTGATAGTAAGAGTAATATCGGTAGTTGAAGGACTGTTTTAATTTTAACGGGCCTATTTTTTGTTTATCAAAGAATAGTCTTGGGCGAAAAAAATAACTGTGATTGAGCTCTCGTTATTTTGAATAGATGTCTTTAGGATCTTTTAGTATCGTATCCACTTCATTCCATTGGCCGTCTTTTAATTCTTTAAAGAAACAATTATGCCGACCCGTGTGGCAAGCAATTCCGCCAAGTTGTTCTACCTCTAATAATACAACGTCATTATCGCAATCAAGCCGTATTGATTTTAAAGTTTGCACATGGCCAGACTCTTCACCTTTACGCCAAAGTTTATTACGTGAGCGCGACCAATAAATAGCGCGGTTCTCTTTTACGGTTAGTTCTAATGCTTCCTGATTCATCCAGGCCATCATTAAAATTTTTCCGCTACCAGTTTCTTGGGCTATAGCCGGTACGAGGCCATTTTTATCCCATTTTATTTCGTTGAGCCAGTGTGTATCCATAGGTTATTTTACACATATCTAATTGTTTTATAATAGTTAAATTGTCATTTTTCACAAAAGTTTTTACTTTAGCAAATAAAGATTGTGCCGATAACGTAATTATATTAATGGTTGGGTTTCGATGTTCAAATTAGGAAAAAATATCGCCTTTTTGGTGACGGTGAATTTAAGCATTTTTGCTTTGTTTATCTTGTTTATTATTTTCGATTATGGAACTTATCTTAATGAGATAGACGGTACTCTTCAACGGGCAGAAGAATATAGCAATAAAATGCGTCTTAATAGTGAATTGATGGCTATAGCGCGTTCAAGGAGTAGAAAAACTTTACAGTTAATCGATACAGAAGATGTATTTGAAAAAGATGAAATTAATTTAGAGTTAGGCAAACTGGCTTCGCGTTTTGCTAGAGTACGGCTATTAGTAATAAATGGTCCGTTAAGGCCAGAAGAGAAAGCTCTTTATTTAGAGCAAGAAAAAATTGTTCCTATCATTCTACCAGCACAACGAGAAGCAGTCAGGTTATCAATGCTTGCTACGGTGGATTCAGAAAAAAAGGCAAGATCGATTATTTACCAGATTGTTTTACCCGGTCAATCTAAGTTGATGGATACGTTTATAAAGTTAATCGATTTCGAACAGAAGCAAATTTCTACATTTTCAAAATTAAATAGAGAACATACCAAAAAATTACGTAATAAGAATAATTTTCTTGTGAGTATTTTTTTGGCAATATTGGCATTTATTTCATTTCTGGTAATTCAACGAATTAGGCGAATACAGAATCAACTTAGAAAATCACATGACAACTTAGAAGTGAAGGTGTTGGAGCGAACACAAGAGGTTCTAGAAGCCAAAGAGCTTGCAGAGCACGCCAATCAATCTAAGTCTGAATTTTTAGCTAATATGAGTCATGAAATTAGAACACCAATGAACGCCATAATTAATTTAAGCTATCTTGCATTAGAGCAAGACATGAATGAGATGGCGAGAGATTATGTTAGTAAGTCTCATGAATCAGCTGAAAATTTATTAGGTATACTTAATGATATATTAGATTTTTCGAAAATTGAGGCTGGTCAACTTCAAATTGAAAGGCTTCCATTTAATTTACAAGAACTTGTTAGTGGTATGTTATCAACATTGCAAATAATGGCGGAGAAGAAGTCTTTGCAATTGAAATATGATGAACAGAGTATTCCACTTCTATCTGTTTTTGGTGATCCATTACGTATTCGTCAGATATTATCCAATCTTGTAAGTAACGCGATTAAATTTACTGATAAAGGACATGTTGAACTTGCCATTGAACAAGTTGAGAAAGAGGATGACATAGTAAGACTAAAATTTTTGGTTAAAGATACAGGCATTGGTATAGCTGAAAACAAAATTAAATTACTTTTTTCTGCCTTCCAACAAGCGGATAACACAATTACACGTCAGTATGGTGGTACAGGTTTAGGGTTGGCTATCTCGAAACAACTTGTAATTGATATGGGTGGAGTAATGGATGTAAAAAGTCGCCATGGTCATGGTAGTACTTTTTCATTTACGATGCCTTTTGAGTTAAATCATTCGCCCGAGTCTATTGAAAATGTTTCTATCAATAAAGAGAAAGACAATTCCCCTGAGACATATACATCTTTTGCTGACAAGATAGTGTTGTTGGTTGAAGATAATTTAACAAACCAAATTGTTGCTAAAGCATTTTTAAGTAAAATGTCTATTGATCCTCTTATCGCAAATAACGGGATCGAAGCAATTGAGATGGTAGAAAAACATAGGATAGATTTAGTGTTAATGGATATTCAAATGCCAGAACTCGATGGTTATCAAGCAACGCAAAAAATTCGTGAAAAACATCTTTTTGATAATTTGCCTATTGTAGCAATGACAGCAAATGCCATGAAACATGACATTGATAAGTGTTATCAAGTTGGTATGAATGATTACATTTCTAAGCCATTGAATATTGAGTTATTTAAAAAAGTTCTTTATAAATGGCTCAACAAAATTCAAACTATTGAAAATGTTTAGTAGTTGTCCCTTTTGATCTTATAATTTATAAGCGTATTTCAATACCGGCATCAGCCATATGTTGTTTGGCTTCACCGACAGTGAATTCTGCAAAATGAAAAATACTGGCAGCCAATACCGCATCGGCTTTACCTTCTTTAACACCTGCAACTAAGTGATCTAAGTTACCAACACCGCCGGATGCAATAACAGGTACGACGACGGCATCGCTTATTGCGCTAGTTAATTCTAAATCAAAACCAATTTTAGTCCCGTCTCTATCCATGCTGGTTAGTAGGATCTCACCCGCACCGTAGTCGACCATTTTAATGGCCCATTCAATAGCATCGATGCCGGTGGGTTTGCGGCCACCATGAGTAAATATTTCCCATTTTTTAGGTTGTCCTTCTTCGCTCACGCACTTTGCATCGATGGCGACCACAATACATTGTGAGCCAAATTTTGCGGCGGCTTCTTTCACAAATTCAGGGTTAAAAACGGCAGCACTATTAATCCCAACTTTATCGGCGCCAGCGTTAAGCATGGTGCGAATATCCTCAACTTTGCGAATGCCACCACCAACGGTTAAGGGAATAAAGACTTCACTCGCAACTTGTTCCACAACATGCACCATGGTTTCACGGTTATCGGATGTGGCGGTAATATCTAAAAATGTAATTTCGTCTGCACCTTCTAAATCGTAACGACGGGCGACTTCAACAGGGTCGCCTGCATCACGAATATTGACAAACTGAACGCCCTTAACAACACGGCCGTTATCAACATCTAAACATGGAATAATGCGTTTTGCTAAGCCCATTGGTATTTTCCTAAGTGGTTACTCCGGTATTAGCCAGAGTTATCCCGTTAACTCGTCTGACAATTTTTGTGCTTCAGCAAAATCAAGCGTACCTTCATAAATTGCACGGCCAGTGATGGCGCCACTAATGCCTTCTTCTTGTACTGCACAAAGTGCTTTTATATCTTCAATGTTGGTGATGCCACCTGAAGCAATAATAGGAATCTTAACGGCTTGAGCAAGTTTTAAGGTGGACTCGACATTCACGCCGGTCATCATGCCATCACGGCCAATGTCGGTGTAAACGATAGAAACAACGCCATCGTTTTCAAAGTGTTTCGCCATATCGATAACGTCGTGTTTTGATAATTTAGACCAGCCATCAATGGCAACTTTGCCATCTTTTGCATCAAGTCCAACAATAATATGGCC
>Ga0316205_10001574_pt1 | contig 27699 bp, 16 predicted proteins | sample 3monthpyrite_MG_FD_204941 | JGI IMG/M metagenome (GOLD analysis project Ga0316205, IMG submission 204941) | Microbial mat bacterial communities from mineral coupon in-situ incubated in ocean water Damariscotta River, Maine, United States -... | ecosystem: Environmental > Aquatic > Marine >... | reverse complement strand
AGTACGTAGAAAAAGCGGTGGTGCTAGCCAAAGACGCAGAGCGCCGCAAGCAATTACGCGGCAGTTTACGCGAGCAGATGGCGGCCTCACCGCTGTGTGATGCACGTGGCTTAGCGCAGGCGCTTGAGAAAGCTTATCGGGATATGTGGCGGCAGTATATTAGTCGTGTTGGAGTGTCGAATGGCGAAGCCTGAGTCAGATAACCTTAAAGCTGATTTGATGTCAGCTTTAAAATTCCAACAGGCTGGCAAGTTGCTGGAGGCTGAAAAAATATGCCGTCAAATTCTGCGACAGAACCCTGATTATCTTCATGCTTTGCTGTTGTTGGGTGTGATTGCCCGCCAGCTTGGAGATTGTGATGCATCAATTATTTTAATAAAGCAGGTTATTGCAAAAGAGCCTGATTCCCCTGTTTCACATATGCACCTGGGGCTTGCGTATCAGACGTTGAATAAATTTCCAGAAGCGATTGAGATGTATGAGCATGCTCTGGAATTAAAGCCGGATTATGTTGATGTGCATAATAATCTGGGCATTGTTTTGATGGGCTTGGGGCGGTATAGCGAAGCGATGAGTCATTATCAGAAGGCGCTATTGATCAATCCAGATAATGTTGAAGCACATAGCAATCTGCTTTTTGTGTTGAGTTATCATGTGCAGGGTTCAGCTGAGGAAGCGTTGCTTGCTCATAAGGGATGGGACGCTGCACACAGCGGTGCAGGCAAAGCTTTTGCGTTGGCAAGGCCTGTTGAGAGCAATGTCGATAAACGTGATTCGACACGGCGCTTACGGATTGGCTACGTTTCGCCTGATTTACGTCAACATGCAGTGAGTCATTTTTTCGAGCCGGTTTTAGATGCGCATAATCGATCAGAGGTAGAGGTATTCTGTTATGCGGAGGTGAAGCGTCCCGATGCGGTGACCCAACGCCTGCAAGGGAAAGTGGATCACTGGCGCTCGACTGTTGGTATGAGTGATGAAGATGCGGCACGGCTGATTTATAAAGACCAAATCGATGTCCTTATTGATTTGGCAGGGCATACCGCGGGTAATCGGCTCAAAGTGTTTACCTATAAACCTGCACCAATCCAGGCGACGTATCTGGGGTATTGTGCGACCACCGGTCTTGAGGCGATGGACTACTGGATCAGTGATGAAGTATTGCACCCAGAAGACACGGTGGAGTTGGCAACGGAGGCACGTTATCGGCTGCCGCGCTGTTGGTTGTGTTATCGCCCCAATGAAAATGCCCCTGCAGTGGAGCTTGTAGAAGTTGATCGAGCACTGACTTTCGGCAGTTTAAATAATTGGTCCAAGTTGACGCCGGAGGTGATGGCGTTGTGGAGTGAAATTCTGCTGTCGGTACCGAAGAGTCGACTGCTGCTTAAGACGCGTGTTTTGAGTGATGAGAAAGTGCGGGCACGATGTATTGCACAGTTTGAAAGTTACGGTGTTTCATCTGAGCGGCTGACCTTATTGTCGAACAGCGAGGATTACCTGTCGACGTATCATGAGATTGATATCGCGCTGGATACGTTTCCGCGCACCGGCGGTGCAACCACGGCGGATGCGCTGTGGATGGGTGTGCCGGTATTGACCTTGTCAGGTGAACGTATGATCGAACGCCAGGGTGTGAGTATGCTGACGGCAGTAGGCTTAGAGGAATTGATCGCAAATACAAAAGACGAGTACGTAGAAAAAGCGGTGGTGCTAGCCAAAGACGCAGAGCGCCGCAAGCAATTACGCGGCAGTTTACGCGAGCAGATGGCGGCCTCACCGCTGTGTGATGCACGTGGCTTAGCGCAGGCGCTTGAAGAGGCGTATCGGGATATGTGGCGGCAGTATATTAGTCGTGTTGGAGTGTCGCATGATGAAGTTTAGGCCGATTGCTAGGGTGTTGTGCAAGGAGTGTGTCAGGTATGGATAAGCAAACTATTTCGCATATTTATAATTTGGTTAAAAAATCAGATTTTGCGCAAGCAGGAAAGTTTTGCTTTGAATATTGTCAGAAATCACCCGATGACCGTGAAGCGCAATCCGTTTATGGGATGTTGTGCAATTATGTTGGTCAATATGCGAATGCAGAGGCCGTCTTTCGTCGTATGTTGGCAGGTGATCCGCAAGATGCTTGTGCTTATTTCAACCTTGGCCGGACATTGGCTGTGCAGCAGAAGTTGGAGGAGGCGGAAGCGGCTTTTCGTGAAGCGCTGCATTTTAGGCCGGGTATGGTTGAAACATACAGTAATTATGCAGCGTTGCTGCGTCAGCTTGATCGCCCTCTTGAGGCTATTGAGTTATATCATAAGGCGGAAAAACTTAGCCCTGATTTTTTGAATATCAATATTCACTTGCTAACGCGCTGTGAAACGGCAGAAAAAATTGCCGAGGAAACGCTAAGGTTTCACTCTGTAATGAGTGGTAACTGTTTGTTTTTAATGAGCTATAATGTAATTGGCGGCGAAGGGAAGTTGTTGGCTGAGTCGTTACGCTGGGATGACCGCTACGGTGCGCAGGGACGTTCTATGGGTTATCAGCATGATCGCAGTGTTGAGCCAGGCAAGCGTTTGCGAATTGGCTATGTGTCGCCGGATTTTCGTAAACATTCGGTGAGTTATTTTTTTGAGCCGTTATTGCGTGCGCATGATCGGACTGAGGTAGAGGTTTTTTGTTATGCGGAGGTGTCGCGACCAGATGAAGTGACTGAGCGTATTAAAGCCATCTCAGACGGCTGGCGGCTGACTGTTGGGCAGAGTGATCAGCAGGTGGCTGCGCAGATTAGAGCAGATGGTATTGATGTTTTGGTGGATCTGGCGGGGCACACTTCACAAAACCGTCTTGGGGTTTTTACCTATAAACCCGCTCCGGTTCAGCTTACTTATCTGGGTTATTTTGCGACAACGGGGCTGGCCGCGATGGACTACTGGCTGACGGATGAAGTGTTGACGCCAGAGGATACTGTAGAGCAATCGTCGGAAGATTTATGGCGTTTACCGCGCTGTTGTGTGAGTTATACGGGGCCTGCGCAGGCACCGGCAGTGATAGAGCGTGCAGAAGGGAAGCCTGTTGTGTTCGGTAATTTTAATGATTTGAGTAAGGCTGGCCCGGGCTCGGTAGAAAGCTGGGCTGAAATACTGAGGCGAGTGCCTGGGTCGAGTTTATTGTTGAAAGCGCGGCAGCTGGGCGATGAGTCGGTGCGGCGAGTTTGGTGGGAAAAATTTGAAGAACTGAATATTTCGCGTGACCGTATTGTGCTGAGGGGGCGAACAGCAAGGCTTGAGCAGCATCTGGCGATGTACGGCGAGGTGGATATTTGTCTGGACACGATGCCGCGCACAGGCGGTACGACAACGGCGGAAGCTTTATGGATGGGGGTGCCGGTGGTGAGTTTGGCAGGGGGGCGTTTTGTTGAACGTTTGAGCGCAACTATGTTGTCGGCAGTAGGGCTGGGAGAGCTGGTGGCGTCGAGTAAGTCTATATATATAGAAAAGGCGGTTGAATGGGCGGGAGCAAGTGAGAAGAGGCGTGCCTTGCGCGCTACGTTGAGGCAACGATTGCAATCCTCCTCGCTGTGTGACCATGCGGGGCTAGCGAGAAGTATTGAAGATGCTTATCGGAGGATGCTGGGTAAGTCTAATGTTTAACAGGTTTATTGCATCCGCCTGCGCAGTATTTTGTCTGAAAATATGCTGTTGTCGGAGGCTTGGGTGATTTCTTGTAAGTATGAGGCTTGTGGATTTGAAGATTTCTAGTGTGTGAGTAGTTATTGTTATAGTTTTTTTTGAAATATGACGATGTCTATTTAAGAGGTAAAAGCTGATTTGGTGTCTGAGTGAGTAATTTTTAGAGATTTGTTCTGTTATGCGCAATCAGTGGCTTTGCAGTGTATCGGGTTTCGTGTAAGGCTAAGGCATGCGATATATGGTGTTGGCAAGAGAGTCATGTTTTGGGAGCATTAAGTTATAATTCGTGGTGAAATGCATGTTGCTGTAGTTTATGGCCTTGACATGGGCGGTGGTCCTTGCTACATTTAGCTCACAGAAGCTACTAGGAAAACCAAGTGGCTTCGTTCTTCGGGACGGAGAACAAAGGAGTTCTACTAAAAGGGATATATTGCGTTGGGAGCGCGATGAATACGTTTCTGTTAGTTAATAATTTATTAAGGGGAAGTATATGAATTTACGTAAAGCGATTAAATCTGCAGTATTAGCTGGTGCGGTATCAGCAGTAGTAGCGCCAGGTCTTGCTGTAGCAGCAGCACCAGGTGGTTTTGGTACTTGGACTGATAACGGTACAGCTGGTATCTCTGCAACTTGTGGTGTTACTGCTTGTGACACAGGTATGACTGAAACTGGTTTCCTTCAGCGTCAAATAACTGATGCAGGCGGCAACGTTTTCATTCAGACAGTTGTTACTGGCGGCACAGGTTTCAACGACGAAAGTTTTGTTAAGATGGGCGGCACAGGTGGTATAGCAGGCCGTGGTAACATTACTGATACTATCGGCGAAGTTGTATTTACTGGTCAGTCAACTATCATGACTGGCGAACTGAAGACTATGATGGACTCTAAAGTCAACTTGGTTCAGTCGTTAGTAGATAATACTGGTGACACTTTTACAGCTGGTTTTACATTTGACCATAACATGGCAATGACACTTGGTGGTGCTTTTGCTGGTGCAGGTGCTGCAGGTGGTATGTATGCTGATGTTACTGTAAGCAGCAAAACTGGTACTGCTTCAGGTAACTTTGATACTGCGTTCGTTCAAAATGAATTCAGCATTGAAAATAATACAGCAGCTTATGATGCTGCAGTTGCCGCCGTTTCTGGTAAAGAGCGTTATAACTTAACAAATGTTAATGATGGCGATCTGACTCAGACTGTAGAGCTTAGAAATGTTACTGGTGGTTTGTTAGACGCTGGTGATGTAACTGGTGGCCAGGGTGGTGTAGAAGGTTTTACATCAGATGGTTCAATTAACCTTGTATTGATTGAGCAAGATGTTACCGGTGTTGGTACATTTGGTTTCGAACACTTCGGTGGTAATGAAACTGCTGGTGTTGTTGCTGACGTTATCTGGGACGGAACAGCTCCTAGTGCAACAGCTGCATATGATGACACTACTCTGGGTAACCCTTTCACGCTTTAATAGCTTGATTGAAGTAGTTTAAAAGGGAGGCGAAAGCCTCCCTTTTTTTATGTGTGAAAAAGCTTAGATTAAACCTGCCATTACTAATCCTGTATGATAGGCTCTTGCCTGTATAATAAATTTAGGAAGGAGAGCTTGATGTTTGCCGTTCAAAAATTAAAGTGCACTAGCACGTTGCTTGTAATTTCTGTTCTGACGTTATTTTCTGTTGTTGCTGAATCCATTGAGTTGACAGGGGCTGATATTGTGCAGCGCTGTGATCATGATGCGTATGCGGGGGAGGATCAGCGTACTATTCTTGAGATTGTGCTTAGAGATACTTCGGGAAACGAAAGAAAGAATGTTTATCGACGTTATTGGAAGTTAATTGGCGGTAAGAATAAAATTGAGGACAAAATGGTTCTCTTTACAGAATTTCCACCAGATGCAAAGGGAACCGCTTTTATGCGTTGGGGTTATGTAGCAGGTTCGGCTAAAAATGCTGATCAGTGGTTGTATTTGCCCTCTTTAGCCAGCACGCGCCGAGTTTCTGTGCGCGACCCGGGGGATAGCTTTTTGGGTTCTGATCTGACCTATCAAGATATTAGTCCTCGTTTGTTGGCTCAGGATGAGCATGTTTTGTTGCGCGAAGAAAGCAAAGGTGGTGTTGATTATTACGTTGTTGAAAGTCTCCCCAAAGAAGACAAACCGCTCTATGGGAAAATTGTGGCTTGGTACGAGAAGTCTCATGATTGGGCTGATTGCAACAAGCGTCGAATTGAGCATTTTGATGACAGAGGCAATTTGATTAAAGCTCAAGCATTAAAGTGGCAGAAAGTTGGTGGCAAAGCGTGGTTGTGGGAAGAGGTGGTAGTTAATAACCTTAAAACGGGACATAGCTCTGTGTTTACTGTGTCTGACCCCGCAATTAATGTGGGTTTGAAAGATCGTATTTTTACCGAGCGCACGCTTAAACGCGGAATAAGGTAAGTTACTCTGCATAAAATATTTGAGCAGCCGTGAAAGACGGCTGCTCAATTGTGTTGGTTGAGAGTTATTAGCTAGTAGTTACATTGTTTTTAGGTGGGGCCGTGCTTGCAGCCAGCTCCCATTTTACTCTTAAGTTCAAGAGGTTATTGACCTTTTTATGGGTTTTGTGTAACATTGTTATACAGTTTTTTTGGCTGAAAGTCGCAACAAAATGCACTGACCTGTAATTCACTAGAAACCACGTCAGTACCGTCCGTCATTAATCAAGTCTCTGTCGGCCAAATTTCCATCGCAGCTGAGGCTTAAACTGTCAAGCATAAAGGCAGGAATGTTCGCCAAACTATGACTTACACAGAGTATGCAATAAACATTTTCCACTATGCCAGAATGCGCCTGTGAATATGAAACGGTACGTTTTACTATTTTCGTTGCTGTTTGCACCTTTTGTGTCTAGCGCAGGAGGTATCAAGGATGGCCTGGATACTTTTGCTGAAAAAATCAATCTTAGTGGTTATCTGAAAAATGAAACCGCGTATCGTTATCTAGAGCCGCGTGCTTTTACCAAAATTCGTAATACACTTTTTTTGCAGGGAAACTACCCATTTAGTGAGTCGATGGAGCTCTCGTTTAGTGGCAGGGCTTATTACGATTTAGCATATGATTTGCTCGATTACGATACGATCTCTGCGCGTTCGGAAAGAGACTTTTTGCAGCCGCTGAATTTTATTGAAGGTTTGCCGGATGGAAAAGATTCTAATGTCGCGGAAATTCGCGAACTCTATTTGGATATATTTTTTGATAATGTAGATATCCGTATTGGTAAACAATTTGTGATCTGGGGAGTAATGACAGGCGTACGAATTGTAGACGAAATAAACCCGATGGACTTTCGTGAGTTGATCCTTCCAGATTTGCTTGATTACCGCATACCTCTCTGGACATTAAAAGCAAACTATTACGGAGAATCAAACGAGTTTGAGTTGCTGTGGATACCTGATATTCAAGCTCACCGACCTGCTGCGTCAGGCTCTGAGTGGGAATTGTTACAAGAGGTTCCAGGAACTGTCTATCCAGAAAATTTTACATTAGAAAATTCTGAGTACGGCCTTAAATGGTCGCGGACGATTTTTGATGCAGAAGTTTCGCTGAGTTATTTTTATACTTGGGATGATTTCCCCGTTATTTTTAGAAGAGTGCCTGTTGATGTGGTGGTTGTAAATGGGGAAATTGAGAGCCCTGTTTTTTATCCCGAATACACACAAATTCACATGTTTGGTTCAACACTGCAGCGTGCTTTTGGTGGGCAGATCATCAAAGGTGAATTTGCCTATGTACAGGATAAGTATTTTGGCCTGGGCATTGTAGACGATGATAACGATGGCTATATTGATAACCTTGGTGAGATTAAAAAAGACCATATTCGTTGGGGTGTGGGTGTAGATTTTAATTTATGGAAAACAGATTTTTCCCCAGGATTTACTCAGTGGGTGATTCTTGATTATGACGATAACATTATTCAGGAAGAGTTTGATAGCAGTATTAGTTTATTTGTACGTAAAGAATTACCGGAGCAAGGGGCTGTGTTTCAGATGCTGTTTTTGTATTTAGTATCATTGAATGAAACATATACTAAACCCAAGATTACATTTAATGTAACTAACCAGTTTCAGATTGCCGCGGGAATGGATATTTTTTCAGGGCCTAACTCACAAATTGGTGTGGCAGCCCAGGATGGACGTGCTGTAGATTTGTTGGAGCTTGAACAGCGCTTTCAGTTTATTGGTAATTTTAGTAAAAATGACCGTATTTTTCTTGAACTCAAATATAATTTTTAATTTGTTATGAGCAAAAAATCTCATTGCCATTGATATGTTCCTTATCCAGAAGAGTGTGATGCTTGAAAAGGGTTAGGGTTTTTACAATAGATTTAAAATAACAACACAGGAAAAGAGCTATGTTCAGGTATTTCTATCTTTATATGATCCGTTATCCAAAACTGGTCGTTTTTACAGTGCTAGCGCTGGTGGCGCTGTCACTGTCTCAATTCGATAAGCTGAGATGGGAAACGGATGCTCGTGTTTATTTTCCAAAAGGGCATGAAGCTATTCTTTATGATGAGCATGTTGCTGATGTCTTTGGTGTCAAAGATTCAATCATCATCGGTATTGTAAATGAGAATGGCATTTTTAATACGGATTCTTTAGCGCGGGTAGCGCGAATTACTGAAAAGGTATCTGAGTTGCCTGGCGTATTAACAGCGCGGCGTTTGGATGTTGCTTCGCTTTCCTCGGCTACCCAGTTTATTGGTAGTGATGACGAGATCGCAAATGAGCGCGTTATGGAGCAGGTGCCTCAGGATGCGGCAACGATCGAAGAAGTGAAGAAAAAAGTGTATGCCAATGCGGAGTTATTTGTTGGCAACCTGGTGTCGCAAGACGGCAACGCGACAATGATTCGTGCCAAGTTAAAAGAAGGCAAAGAATATCGATATCAGTCTTACTTCCAGGTTAAGGCTATCCTGATGAGTGAGTTTGGAAGTGGAGAAGAAGGTGGCTGGTCTTCTGGCAGTGGGGATTGGCCTAAGAGTGGTGCTGGTGACAAAAAGGCTGGTGCAGATTCACAGAAAGACGGCGAATGGCAGCAAGGCTCTGAAGATTGGGGCGGTGGTTGGCCGCAGTTAATTAGCGATATGACAACCGAAAATGGGGATCGGTTTTACATTGCTGGGCGTCCTGTTATTGAGGTTACGTCGGGGTTGAATGCAATGGAAGACATGATGCTCATGATCCCATTGCTGATTATGGCTATTGCCGCAGTGCTTTTTATTATGTTTCGCTCGGTGCGTGGCGTTATGTTGCCGTTGCTGGTGGTAGCGGTGGCCATTATTTGGACGCTTGGTCTGATGGCCGCATTGGGTGTGCCAATGTATACAATTTCTACCATGTTGCCGGTGATCTTGATGGCGGTGGGAATCGGTGATGGGATTCATTTGATCAGCCATTACGAAGATATTGTAATGGAGGATCAGCATCGTGACCGGCGCGCCATCGTTGCGCAGTTGATGCAAGAGCTTGGTATGCCGCTTATGATTACAACGTTAACAACGGCGGTGGGCTTTTTGTCTTTGTGGTGGGCGGAAATGCCACCCTTCAAAATTTTTGGATTGTTTACTGCCGCTGGCATTGTTTTTTGCTGGTTGGCGTCAGTGACTATGGTGCCCGCTATGCTGGCAATGATGCCGCCTCATGTCAGCGGTTATTTGAAACGTCGCCGTTCGTTGCGCACACATGAAGAGACTGGCTTGTTAACGCGTGGCCTAGTTAGTTTTGCAAAAACGTTAATTAATAATCGTAAGGCAGCAAGTTTGATATTGATCGTGCTTGTTGCTGCAGTTGGCTTAGGAACTAAATTTTTGTATGTGGACTCCAGTTGGATTGCCGATTTCCGCGATGACAGCGAAGTGACGCGCGCAAATGATATGTTGAATGAAAAATTCGACGGTACTATTTTTCTTAGTGTGGTGGTTGATGGTAAGGAGCCTGGTGCGCTTAAATCTCCACAGATATTGCAACGTATTGATAAGCTGCAAAATCACATCGAGAGCCTTGATGATGTGGGTAGCTCGTTGTCACTGGTTGATTATTTAAAGAGTACCAATAAGGCGTTTCATGCGGGTGATGAAGCCTATAATCGCCTTCCTGAAACGCGTCGTGAAGTCAGTGAATACCTTTTTCTATTATCTGTTTCGGGTCGCCCGGAGCAGTTAGATATTGTTGTTGATTATGCTTACAGTCAGGCAAATATCACCTTTGTTATCAAGACAGATCATACTCAGCGATTGAAAGACGTTATTGACGAAGTTAATCTTTTTGTTGATCGTGAGTTTGATGGCATGGGGGTTGATGTTAACTTGGCGGGCTCAGCGAATAATTCTTATATCTGGGCTGACCTGTTGATCGATAGTCAGGTGATGGCGATAGTGTTATCGAAGTTGGGCATATTGATTATGGCCGCTTTTCTGTTTCGTTCTTTTCTTGCCGGCTTGTATGTTGTGCTGCCTGTTACCCTGACAACACTGTTGGTTGCAGGTGCGGCGGGTTGGTTTCGGGTTCCGCTTGATGTTTCCACGGTGCTGGCAGCGGGCGTTGCAATTGGTGTCGGTGTTGATTACGCCGTTCATTATTTATATCGCTATAACTATAACCGTAACCGTGGCGAAACTTCGCAGGATGCGGTGTTTAGTTCCGTGCGTACCGTTGGTAAAGCTATCGTGCTAAATGCGGTTGTCGTGACAGTAGGCTTTCTGGTTCTTGGTTTATCTCAGTTTCCTCCGCACGTGAAGTTAGGCTATTTCGTCTCAACGTATATGGTGGTGTCCTGCGTAGCAGCACTGACGCTATTACCTTTGCTGCTGGCTTGGGCTCAGCCGCGTCAACAGCTGGTCAAAAAAGAAGCTTAATTTAATGTGAATTATCGCGACTATCAATTCAGTGTTTATGCGCCTCATAGATTCATGAGACGCATGCTGTGTATGTTTGTGGTTGCGTTATTGTCGGTGTTTTCATTTTTTACTAGCGTTGCTTATGCGCAGGTTGATAAAGAATGGAGTATGTCTTTATTGTTAGGTGGGCATTTACCAGACCTTAAGCCGCTTAGTGATGGTTTGTATAAGGCGCCGTTTATAGGCAATGCTGAAATTTTACTCTTCGAAGGTACAACTACAGGAGAGAGCGCCTTACCTGGTGATGTTATTGATGAAAACATTACTGAAGAACGGCCTTTTGTTTTTGCTAATGACGTTCCTTCTGTGGGTGTGGGCATGCAGGCTGGGCTTGAGTTTCAGTGGCATGCAAATGAGCGCCATAGTTTAATTATTGGATTGGGTTCGATGGAGAAAACGTCCATTAACCGCGTCTTTGCAAACCTTCCGTTACAGCAATACTTCGTTTCTAATACGGTTTTTAGTGAGCGCCGAGACAAAATCTCTTATACGGAATACACTTTAGGGTGGCGTTACAATTGGCTGCGCCGGCCGAAGTTCCATGTCTACAGCCGTCTTTTAATTCATGAAGTTTTTGACATAGATTTCCGTGAAGATTTTGTTTTTCGTTTTGTTGAGAGCCCTATTGAAGATTTGGTGGATGTCCGCCGTGTCATGCTTGTTGAGGCGCAGAGAGCCTCTGTTTTGATGGGGCAGATTGGTGTTGGGGCCGAGTGGTTTATTCGTGATTGGTTGTCCATAGGTGGAGAGGTTGGTTGGTTAATTGGTCGTAAGAAATTTAAACTTGGCAATGTGTCTATGAAGGATGATTTTCTCGACACGGATAATATTTTTCGCAATGGTCTGCCGTATCGTGTGATGTCAGATGGAAATCTGGGCTATTTGAAGCCTGGGACAACACCCGAGGATGTGGCTGACCCGGCTACACGCGAGAATTTTTATAACCCAATTTCATTAAGTTTTAGCGGACTTCGCGCGATGTTTCGGATTAACTTTTATTATTAATTAAGTCTGCCCAGAGTGTTTGTTTTTGTGACTTTGTACGCCTTTTCGGGAACAATTTGCGCTACAAATATGCTATAATTGCCTCTCTCTTCTGTAGTTCTTAATACCCGTTTTATACCTCTTGTAAGCGGAAAAATATTCACTATGATCAAATCATATTACTTCACATCAGGTCTGTTTCTTGTCGTTCTGGCAAGCATAGTCAGTGCAGTTTCGCTAGCAAATACGAAGGGAAATGCACTGCAGCCTGTGATGCAGAAGCCAATTTCAGGGTCTGTTTTTTCTTCTAAAAATAGCGCTTATTTTGAGGAAAACAAAGGGCAGTTTAGCTCGGCTGCACGTTATGTTTCTCGTACAGGCGGATATCAGATGTATTTGACGGATAGTGATGCGCTGATTGTGCTTGAAGCCGATAGCAGCTTTTTTGGGGAGCCGGACAGCAAAATATCAAGGACTGTTGAGTTGCGCCATCGTTTGTTAGGCGCTACAAATGTCTCTTCACCTGAGGCGATAGATCAATTGCCCGGGCACAGCAACTATTTTGTTGGCCAGCATAAAGATTGGCGGCGTGCTGTGCGGCATTATCGGGCAGTACGCTATGCGCAGGTTTATCCGGGCATAGATATGGTTTATTACAGCCGTGGTAGTGATTTAGAGTATGATTTTGTTGTTTCGCCGGGCGCGTCGCCGCAACGCATACGTTATGTCATAGATGGGTCTGAAGATGTTCTTGTTGATGCCTCTGGAAACCTTGTTGTTAAAACAGCTTATGGCGACCTACGTCACCATGCGCCGTACAGTTATCAGGATATCAATGGCCAACGTGTAGAGGTGGCTTCGCAATTTCATCTTGATGAAAATGATGTTGTTTCGTTTGAGTTAGCCGCCTATGACGCAAGATACCCGCTGATTATTGATCCTGTTTTAAGCTATTCAGGGTATTTGGGCGGTACAGGTGATGATGTTGCTTATGATGTGGCTGCGGACTCGCAGGGTAATTTTTATGTGACAGGGCAGACTACATCTGGCATCACTGGTTTCGCTGGGGTTCAAGGCGATCATGATGCTTTTGTGTCAAAGTTTTCAAAGGAAGGCGAGTTGCTGTTTACGTCATACATCGGGACGCCAGGTAATGGTTTTAATCCAGAAGAGGAAATGGGGCGTGCGATTACAGTTGATAACTTGGGGAAAGTGTATGTGACAGGGGCGATAGCTAGCTACTTTGGCGGCGGGTCTTTTGAGAAAACAGCTGGGGCCTATGATAATTGTACTAACGGTGCTTATGATGCTTTTATTGCTGTGTTGTCCGGTGATAATTTAAATCTGGATTATTTTACCTGTGTAGGGGGAAGTGTTGGTGACATGGGTGAAGATATTGTTGTTGATGCCAGCGGTGATATTTATGTGACAGGTTGGACGACATCGGATCAGTTTCCGGTTAAAGCCCAGTCTGAAGACTTTAGCTCATATTTAGGTGCTCGCGATGTGTTTGTTTTGAAACTGTCGCCTGATGCAAAGGGCGATGATGACTTAATATTTTCAGGTTATTTTGGTGGGGAAGGTCCTTTTTCTGTTGATAACGATGAGGGTTTTTCTATCGCTCTCGATGAGGCAAATAATATTTATGTTGTTGGCAATACATCTTCTCCTGATTTGCCGGGATCTCCGGAGCCTATAGGCGCGCTGAGCTCACTGAGCGATGGTTTTGTCGCAAAAATAAATGGGGCTGATTTCAGCCTTGTTTATACCCGCTATTTAGGTGTTAAAAATGCGAGAGGGGTAGTGGTTGATAGCGGTGGCGATCTGTATGTTACGGGGCAATCAGAGGGCGATCATGCCTACGTAATGAAGCTCGATGGTACAACGACTAATTTGGTCCATTACACAGTCAATCCGATGCTTATTGGCGGTGATAGTGGTGTGACTGAAGGGGTGGCGTTGGCGATAGATTCGACAGATAGTGTGTATCTTGTGGGCACAACGCAAGCGATTGATTTGATGGGGCAGAATGTCGTGGCTGGCAATGAATACAGCGGTGGTTCGGATGCTTTTTTGGCGCGTTTAGACAGTCAAGGAAGTGTACGTTATTCCGTTTACCTGGGCGGCAAAAGAAACGATCGTGGTCGCGGTGTGGCGCGTGATGGGCTTGGCAACGTGTATGTGGTCGGGGATACCGATTCGGTAGATTTTCCGGTGTACCAAGCGCAACCAGATCCAAGAGCTTACAGTGGTGGTTTAGATGCTTTCTTGGCTCGAATTGGGCCCTATAACGATATGTCAGTGTCGATAACGGATGATGGGCCGATAATGGTAGGAGAGACTCTGACCTATTCGTTGACGGTGACCAATTTTGGGCCAGATACAGCTAGTGGCATAAAATTGGTAGATACTTTGCCGTCGGGTGTTATTTTTCAGGGATACCAATTTCAGGCAGGCCAAGGAGTTTGTAGTCAGGTTATGGGTATTGTTGACTGTATATTAAACGACATGGTGTCGGGTCAAGTGGTGATGCTTGACGTTTTGGTGGCAGTGAGCATGGATGCAGCTTTAAGTAGTGAGGTTGAGGTTAGCGCTGATCAGTTTGATTTTGTTTTGAGTAATAATAATACCAGCGTTGAAACTGGGCCTGCTTCCAGTGCGCCGCTGATTACTATCAACGATACGGGTGAAGCGGCTACCGAAAACGCCTCTTCTGCGGATCCTCAGAGTGAAGGCGGTGGTGCGTTGGGCGGGTTATTGGTGTTGTTATTTTTTTCTTGTTTTCAGTGTCAAAAAATGCGATTAAATCGCTGTGTTTTCAATGGCTAATGGGCTTCTTGTTGGGCTTTATGGTGGATGTTTTTGGGTAGGAGTGTTACAATTAGCATGTGATTAAGTTGATTTTTCTATTGGCATGATTACTACCTCTCATTTTCTGGATATGAATAAGTTGTTGTCCTGAATGTCAATTGCTGGTCATAAGTGGTTTGAATGTTATGTGTCAGAGTACATAGGTTATAAATAATATGGCAAAAAACTATACTATTCGTATCCTGATGATGGTTTCCATCGTGGCCTCCTTTCATGCTTCTTTTGTTTCTGCGGCTGATTTTGCGTTGAATTTTAATCCTGAAGTCGCGCCTGGCTCATACTCATGTGCTGTACCTCAGGCTGACTGTGTTGTGGCGGGCGGTAATGTTTACAATGGTGGCAGCACAACCAGTCCTTCTTTGTTGTCAAGTAATGAGGGCATTTATTATAATGACGGTACGCGTTTTATTCAGGAAAAAGTTTATCGTGACGGCGAATATTTTTTTCATGTGATCATTGGTGATCCGGCAAATGGTTTTGCTAATGAATTCTACTCGGCCGCAAATAATGCTGTTGCAGATACAATAAATGAAGCAAATGTAACCACGAGTGCTAGAGCTTCATCTTTGTTTAGCGGTGGTAATGAGCGTGAGTTAATAGGTAATGATCCTTATGTGAGAAAGCAAAGCACCTTTGTTCAAAGGCCTGTTTTTGGGAATGCTAAGGATCCATTTGGTCTTAAGGTTGATACTACCTCGGGTTTTAAACGCTATGATTTGACGGGGAACGGAACGGGTGACCCTGCCACTATGGTTATGCGTCTGCTGTTAAGTGATGCGGAGATGTCTCAAGAAGTTCTCAAGCCATTGCGTGCGACTAAACCACGAATTTCTCAGACAACCAGTGACGGTGTTATGACTTCTCAGTTTGTTGCGGACATGCGCAGCATTACCTATTCTGAAACGAACCGTGTGGCGCCTCTGACCAATGTTATGACGCTTAATGATGCAGCTTTGCCTGTTATGGGGGCTGCGAATTTTGATATGTCTTTAGTGCAAAAATCTAATGTAACTGCGGGGCAGTTTAGCTATACGGCTGGGCAAGGATGGTTAAAGCCAAAGAAAGACCTCTCTACGGGAGAATATCTAACTGACCCGAATACGGGCGATTTTATCTGGGAAGCAAATCCGATTGGTTGGGATACTGATTATTCTCGATTTGAAGAAGGTTCATATGCTTACGCTGATGGTGGCGAGGGATTTGCCGTTTATAATGTTGAATGGGATAGTTTTTTTGATGTAAATGAGAATGCAGCTGCATGCCAAACTGGTTATAGATTTTTTACCACTTGTCCAAATTAGAATGCTTGGATAATTCATATGAAGTTTCCCCCTTACAAAATTCTTAGCATAGTTCTTATCTTTATTGGTAATTTGATCGCATTGCCTTCAATGGCCGCGTGGCAGGCTACTGAGTTTTTTCAATCCCCCGTCCAAAATGGTGAATACAGCGCGCAGTGGTCTTCTCGTTATACGGGCAGTTTAAGTGATGTTAGAGATAGTGTGATTGATGCAGATGGTAATGTTTATAGTGTTGGCGCTATTAACGACGGTGATGTGGCTAGTCATGATATTTTTACATCTAAGCACAGTTCTTTGGGCGTTTTGCTTTGGACGGCCAGACTTAATTTCGATTGCACTGATCTGAGTGGCGGCACGGTTGGTTGTTTTGATGAAGGTATTGCTATAGCGCTGGATAGCGGTGGTGATAATGTCTATGTGGTTGCAAACAGTCATGATGGTTTGAAGTCTGACATTATTGGGCTTAAATATGATGCGGCTACGGGTGCGGAAGTTACTGAGTGGGTTGGTGGTGTGCGTTATGCCGCTACAACGGATGACTCGGTTATCGATTTAGTTGTTGGTAGCAACGATGAAATTTATGTGACGGGGGTTAGGCGTTTAGCTGCCGCATATGAGTCAGATATTATCACGCTGCGTTTTGATGCGAACGGTGCGGTTGGCTGGAGTGGTTCTGTAAAGCTGTACGATAGCGCAGGAACTCAAGACGCTGATGTGCCGGTAGGCATAGGTATCGATCCGGCAGGTAACATCGTTGTTGCCGGCGTTAGCCAAGGCGTGACAGATGACTTTGTGGTATTGAAATATAACGCTGCCGACGGTAGCGATGGTTGGGGTGGTCCGCAGTTGTATGACTCGGGCGTTCATGACAAGGCGATGGTTATGGTCGTGGATTCATCAGGTGATGTCTTTGTGGCAGGTTGGACGCTAAATGGCGGTCAAAATGGTGACCGGGATATCATTGTTGTGAAATTTTCTGGGGCTGATGGCAGTGAAGTTTGGCCGGAAGCAAGTGGCCCTTTTGATAGTGGAAATGGATTGGATTCAGCGCGGGCCATTACATTAGATCAGACAGGTAATGTATATCTTGCAGCAAAAGGCGGCGGGGATATTTTTACTTTGAAGTTAGATGGCTCGACTGGTGTGCTAGTTTGGCGTGCTGAACTATATGATTCCGGCGGCGACGATGATGTGCCAACGGATATAATTGTAGATGCGTCAGAGAGAGTTTTTATTACGGGGCGAACAGGGACCATCGGTGGTGATCATGATTTGTTGAGCCTGCAATATGCAAGTAATGGGACTCTGGCAGATGCTGCCACTCAAGATTTTGGTGGCGATGAAAATGGTGCGGCTATTTTGCTTGGTCAAGATAGTAACAATAATACGACGGTATTAGTCAGTGGTAGCAGTGATCGAGCGAATCTTGGTGAGGCAGATTTTCTTGTTACTCAATTTGCATTAATGCGTCCAGATCTGGAAGTGCTTTCATCCAATGCGCCTTTATTATGGCCTTATGGCGTCACCATTGTGATTAATGCGGAACTGCGAAACATTCTTGACCCGATGACCAATAAACTGGCCAATGCTGATCCAAGCGTTCTTGGTGTTTATCTGTCAGTGAGTGCTACACCTCAGCCTAGTGATCTTATTCCTGTGTTGACGTATAACAGCAACGGGCTTGCTTCTGGAGATACTAGTGGTCAGCTGAGTCTGAATTGGACGGTTTTAGATGCTTTTACTGAGGGAAGTTATTATCTTGTTGTGGTTGCAGATGATGCGCAAACCGTGCAAGAGCAGGATGAAACAAATAATATGCGGGTTGGACCTCAGATTCAAATTCTTGATCCAGCTGATTTAACTGTAACGTCTGTTTCTGGAGTGGCAAGCGCGCCGGCAGGTAATAATTTTGATGTTAACTATACGCTTGCGAATTTACGAACAACTGCTGCAGGTAGTTTTAATATCAGTGTTGTTTTGTCGCAAGATAATCTGGTGGATGCAGGGGATGTAGTGTTGGTGCCAGCAAGCAGCGTTACTGTCCCCGGGATTGCCGGTGGCGGTAGTTATAATGGTATTGTGACTGTGACTATTCCTAATACTTTGTTGCCAGGACCTTATTATATTGGACTTATCGCAGATGTTGATGCGGTTATAGTCGAGTCAGATGAAACCAATAACACTGCCACAAGCGCAAGTACTTTAATTGTAGAAGCAATTCCTGATCTTATTGTTAGTGAGGTGACTGGGCCATTGGGTGGCGTAGCAGGCCTCTCACTAGACATCTCTGCTGATGTGAGTGCGACGGCGGTGAGTGCTGATGTGGTTGATGCTTTTGATGTGACCATTTATTTATCTTTAGATTCTGACATTGATCCATCAGTTGATTATCTGCTGGGCTCGTCATCAGTGAATTTGGCTGACTTACCACTAACAGCTGGAGGTGTTACCACTATTACGGTGAGCGGGGTCGCGCCTGCGAATGATGCTGTCTATTATTTAGGTGCTGTTGCGGATACAGGTTTTACTGTTTTAGAGAGCGATGAGCAAAATAATATTGGCACAGGCAGTAAATTAATCAGCATTGGTTTGCCTGCGGGAGCAGCGGGTGCAAAACCTGATTTACTGCTGACTAAGGTTTCGACTAATGCCGCTTCAGGCCAGCGTGGCAGCCAAATCGCAGTGACTACACAAGTGGAAAATATCCTGCCAGAAGTGGCAAATGGACCTTTCACGGTTGGTGTCTATTTGTCACAGGATGAAATTATTACCACATCTGATTTTCGACTTGGTGAACGAATAATTTCAAATTTATCTGGAAATTCAAGCGATGAAGTGGAATCAAGTTTTTTAATTCCTAGTGATACAACAGAAGACTTGCAGTGGACAGCGTTGGTTAATGTCACTGTTGATGGCAATAATACATTGACCTCGACTGCAGGGGGCTGGTTTGCAGGCGCATCTTCAGCCCAACGTATCACTGCCGATGGCGCAGTTGAAATTACAGGAACGCGCGAAGATGGTAATAGTCGTTTTATCGGGCTTGCCTATACTGACCCGGATGCTGGTTTTTCCTCTATAGATTATGCTCTTCAGTTGTTTAGAAATGGTGCCCTGAGAGTTTTTGAGAATGGAGATTACAAAGGTATTAAGGGTACTTTTGTAACGGGTGATATTTTGCGTATTGAACGTATTGGGACGACAGTCAGATATCTTCGAAATGGCGTGGTGCAATACACAAGTGCAGTGCCGTCATCAGGTGATTTGCTTGCGGATACATCATTTTCAGCTAGTGGGATGACGATTCAGGGTGCGATAATCAACTTGGTACCATTAGCAGCGGGGAATTATTTTCTAGGCGCGATTGTTGATGATAAGGATAATCTTGATAATTTAGGTGCTGGAACAAATAGAGTTGATGAGCTTAGCGAAACGAATAACAGCAGTGTTCAAACTGATGTGACAGGTGTTTCTCAATCTATGGTGATTAGTGTGCTTCAATCAGGCGCTCAAAGTGAAAGTAGCGATACATCGACTACAAGCGGCGGCGGCCAGATAGCTTTGCACGAGCTAGTGATTTTGTTGTTGATGATGTTTTTGGTAAGGCTAAGAATGAGGCAAGATGGCTTGCTCTTAGTAAGAAAAATTTCAGGTATTTAGTTGTAAAAAACGATTGTTTAGAAGCTAAAGAGCGTAGTACCTTTCCAGGTCGTTCGGCCTATCAAGATCCCAGAGAATTTCCATTTCACGACATGTGATGCTGTGTTGTTTTAAGCGCTCACGAGTTTGTGTTAAAACTTGGTCGCTTCCCCATGAAATACCATCAAAAATGCAATTGATGCTGCGTTGCATAGCTAAGAGCGTGTAGCCTCCATCTTCAGCAGGATTGATGGCAATGTCACAATTTTTATCTAGGAGAGTGATTGCTTTACATAGAGTTTGTTCAGTTAACTCAGGGCAGTCGCAGCCAATAAGCACCACTTTTTTGCTTTTCAATAGAGTTTTTTCGATTGCATTTTTCATGCGTTGACCTAGGTTTTCACCTTTTTGTAAATGTAAAGAAGCTGAAAAACGTTGTGCGCATTCAGAAAAAAAAGGATGAGATGTTGTGGGCGCGCACCACAGTTCGACTGGACATAAGGCAGCATTGACGGCCGTGGATAAAGTACGAAGAACGAGTTGTTTGTGTAGCGTGCAGGCATCTTCAGCACTAAGTGTTGGTATTAAACGTGTTTTGACTTGCCCTGGGATTGGGCTCTTGGCAAAGATTAGTATTCGAGAATCTGTAAACTTCATTTGTACTGACGTGCCAATGAAGATATATCTGCGCCTAAAAAATGCGAAAAACGTAATCGCCACATAAGTAAAATGGTAAGTAAAATTCCACGCTGTTCCCAGCGACGGCTGGATGTTGTGACATTTTCACGTAGGCATAAAGGTCTGGAGAAAGCCTTCAATTTTTTACTTAATTGAATGTCTTCCATTAGCGGAATATCTGGAATTCTACCTGCCTGCATAAAAATATTCCGTTTAACGAAAATAGCTTGGTCGCCCGTGGCAATACCTGTCAATCTTGATCGCAGATTCATCGATTTCTCTATGATGCGTAGCATCCAGTGTCGACCGTCTAAACGCACATCAAAACGTCCCCAGCATAAGTGGGTAGTGCTGAGGCCGTTGATGACGAGTTGTGTACTGTTCTTCGGTAGTATTGTATCCGCGTGCAGGAAGAGTAATATGTCGCCCTTTGCTACGCCTGCGCCAGCGTTCATTTGTTTTGCGCGACCACGTGATGAGCTGACAACCTGGTCAACCAAAGGTGTGGCAAGTTTGATAGTGCTGTCATTGCTGTCGCCATCAGAGATGACGATCTCGTGTCCTTGCGCTCTAATTGCTTGTAATGGTTTTAGGCAATCTATGATGCATGAAGCTTCGTTCAATGTAGGAATGATGATTGATAGATGCATGGCTATAATGGAAAATAATAAATTGTTAGATGGTCTGTTAAATAAATCTATTGCTCAATATACAGGTGGCTGGCTGGAAGCCCCTGATTTAATCGGCTGACCATTTTTGTGAAAGCATCTTCAAGGTGTTTCGTGTAGAGCTTTGAATCAAAAAGAGCGGTAGTCCCTAAGTTAGCTTTAAGCTTTTTAGTTAACATTTTTAGTTCATCCGGGTTGTTTGCCAATCTTAATGCCAGGTTCTCATACTCTTGTGTTGTATTGGTGATTAGCTCTGGCATTTCAGTGGCATTTAGCAGGCTTCCGGCGACACGGCTGGCAAAGCTTTCTCCCATTTTAGTTACAATAGGCAGGCCAGCCCAAAGAGCATCACTTGCCGTTGTGTGTGCATTGTAATTAAAGGTATCTAGAAACAAGTCTGCTAGTCGGTGCCGTGCTAAATGTTCGGGGAGGGGTTTGTGTTCCGCAAAAATTAATCGATCAGGATCGATATTATGTGATTGCGCAGCTTTGCGTAGGTTTTTTTCAGCAAATTTATTAGCTTTTAAAAGCCAGAGTACACTGCCTTTAACTTTTTCGAGTAAGCGCATCCAGATTTCGAAAGCATCGGGTGTAATCTTGTAATTATTGTTGAAACAGCAGAAAACAAATGCTTTCTCAGGCAAGCCTGCATCAGATCGTGATAATTGTTTATTGGAAATCTCCCGAGTGCAGTCATTAATTTGATAGCTGTTAGGTAGGTAGGCAATTTTTTCTGAATAGAATGATTGATGGTCTGGAGGGATTAGCGTTGGATCGGCAATAATATAATCAAAATAAGAGGCGCCCATGGTGCCCGGATAGCCCAGATAGTTGACTTGAATAGGCGCTGCACCGTACGAAAATATGCCAGTTTTACAGTGTTCCGTGTGACCTGTTAAATCAACAGCAATATCTATATTTAAAGATCTGGATAGCGCTGCAATATCAATGTTTCGTTTTAAGCGAACATCATGAAAAGCATCGGCACTTTTTTGTACTCTGGTTCTCATGGCATCCTGGGTGTCTGGGCCTATGGAAAAGGCATGAATCTCGAACTTGGAGCGATCATGCAGTTCAAATAATTCGGCCATCAAATACATGACAGGGTGGTTGCGGTAGTCAGCAGAAAAATAGCCAATTCGGATGCGATCTGGGTTTTGGCGTTTTGGTAGCGGGCCAAGCGCTAAGTCAGCTTTATAGTTTGCGAGCACGTAGGCTTCGGCTGTTTTACGATGAAGTTTGGCATCACCGATCAAGGCAAGTATGCTGAATGGTGACATTGTTTCTGTTAATGTAGATCCAAAGGTTATTGAATGTAGCTTTTTCTTCGTGTTTTCTAATTGTTCCCAGTCACAAACATACTCCAGTTGATAAAGTAACTCGCCGTAGGCTGAAAGGTAATTTTTATCTAGATGGACAGCTTTTTTGAAGCTGGAAATAGCGTCTTCATTCTTGCCTGCGTCTTTTAATATAATGCCAAGATTGTGATGTGCATCGATAAGTTCTGGTTTTAATTGTAGAGCTGCCTGAAAGCTAGCCATTGCTTTTTCATCTTGGTCAAAGTTTTTGAATGCTGCACCGAGATTGCAGTGAGTTTCTGCATCAGAAGGGTTTTTTTGTAATACTTTGATGAAGCAGTCGGCTGCTTTTCTGGGTTGATCCAGATGCATAAATACGATTCCGAGATTGCGATATGCCTTAGTAAAATCTGGTTTTATTTGTATTGCCTGTTGCAGGCTTGTAAGTGCGTCATCATATCGTCCAAGGTGTATAAAAATAGTTCCTAGATGATAATGTGCTTCGGCATAGCTGGGCTTGAGCAGTAATGCTTTTTCAAAGCTGTGTATTGCTTTTTCATATTGACCAATATGTTTTAATGCGGCACCTAGATTGTTATGCGCATCAACGTGGTCAGGTTTTAATCTTATAGCGTCTTCAAAGCTGGTAATGGCTTTGTTATGTTTGTCTAGTCGTTTAAAAGCAATGCCGAGGTTGTAGTGTGTTGTTGCGCTGCCAGGGTCTATTGTTAAAGCTTTTTTAAGCGCGGCAACAGCCTCTTTTTTTCGCCCCAGTCCGGTGTACACGGCCCCAAGTAGATTGGCTATAAGCGGAACGTTGGGAAATTGCTTGGAAAGAGTGAGTGCGTAATTTAAAGCCTCTTGAAGTTTTCCTTGTTTATACAGGTTGATCAGCATATTTGCCTGGTTATTATCAAGCTCAGCGTTTTGTTGTTTTAAAGGCATTGAGAGCGCGTTGAGTTCTTTTATCGCATCTCTGTTTTTAGGGAAATCTTTTAAAATAATTTGATAAAGTTCTTGGGCTTGTTCAATCTCGCCTTTTTGTGCATGTGATTTTGCACGAACAAGAATTTTTTCCACGAAGAGCTGCTTGCGTGACATTTTGTTTCCCTTAATCTTCTCATCCGTGGATTACATGCTAGGCTATGAAATAGTATGCTGAATCGTTTGTTTATTCAGGCTGAAAAATGCGGCGCTTAGCAATTAATATTTAACAGCAGCCACCAGACGAGCTGTTACCGCTATACTGTCCACCTTTAGTTTCTGTTACGGAACGTTTTGTTCCGGCGGGTGCGCACCAGAGGGTAGGTTCACGATTTTGTTTTGGGCTGATGCCGATGAACTGGTCTTTGTAGGGGCCTGTGGTTAAGAGTTTGAATGTGCGTTCGCAGACCGCCATGCGTTCGCCACGTAGAAAATAATGTTCATCGTCATCGTGTACTTTAGAGAATGGTCCACAATAGATGACCGCGTGTCCTTTATCCATGCATTCCGATCCTTCACCTTTGACAGCAGTGAGTGTTACTGAGCGGAACTCGATGCCTTCGACAACTTGCCAAGGTTGTTCATCCCATTTGTCCAGTGCTACTGCGAGAAAACCTGCGTCGAGAAAAACCTGTAGAAATTCCTGCTCCTGAAACGCTCCTGAAATACACCCACTCCAGAGTTCTGTGTCTGACTTCAAGTGTTCCGGACAATATTCATCGCTGACAATATCTGAAATAGCGACTCGTCCACCAGGTTTGAGTACGCGAAAAATCTCATTAATCATTTGTTGTTTTTCGCTGTCATGAACAAGATTTAATACGCAGTTGGAAATGACAAGGTCTACCGAGTTATCGGCTATTAATGGTGTCTCGCGGCGTTGTTGAAATTGCCAGTCATGCAAGCGGCTGTAATCACTTGCCGTGGTGACAGGGTTGTCCGCAAGATATTTTTCCATGGTGGTGAGATCCAGCGCTAAGTCTTGAATAAAGCCTTTGTTGAATTCGACCAAATCTGCACCAATTTTTTCAGCCATTCCTGGTTGGTGTTTGCGCGCGAGTGATAGCATGTCATCATTCATATCGATGCCGATGACTTTGCCGCTTTCGCCGACGATTTGCGCGGCCATGTAACAAATTTTCCCACCCCCGCTGCCGAGGTCAAGCACCACATCGCCTTTTTTTACGTAGCGTGAAGGGTCGCCGCAGCCGTAATCTTTTTCAATGATTTCTGCTGGCAGCATTTTCATCAAGGTCGGGTCGTAGCTGACCGGGCAGCACAATGACGGTTGAACGTCTTTGGCGCCTTCCGAATAACGGTCTAATACGGCGGTTTTTACTGACATGCTTTGCTCCTGTTGCAGGTGATATTAATAAGCTTTAGATAATGGCTGCATTATAGCAGGGTGTTTGAAAAAGTGAGGCGTGAGGGGGTAAGCGATTATGATGTTTTTCATCTTTCGCCTTATGCCTCGCTTGCAGCTAAAGCGCCACCACAGCTGCTGCCTTGTCCTGCTGTGCAGGCATAACAATGGTCTTTGACTTTGATGGCCAGCCCTTCAATATTTTTGCCAATCAAGTCACTGATGTGAGTTCTTTTTTGTTTTTCGAAACCTAGCGGTAAGTCGAGCATTTGATTGAAGTCACAATCGTAAACATAACCTTGCCAGTCGATACTGATAAGTGATCGGCACATTACAGAGGCTAGATTTTGAGATTGGTAGGCGTCGTGTAGCAGCTGCATGTATTCTTTGAACTGCCCTTTGGATACCAGCGTGCTGCCAAAACGTTTGATGGGCATGTTGGTGATGGTGAGCAGCTCGTTAAAGTGGACGCCGTAATTTTCCAGTAAATGATGTTTGTAGTCGGCTTCTAATGCTTGTTGCGGTGGCGGTAAAGAAGGGCCCTGAGGGTTGTAAACAAGGTTTAATTTCAGGGCAGAGTTGTCTTGTCCATAACCAAGTTCATTGAGTTGCTTTAGCGCGGCGATGCTGGTGCTGAAAACATCTTTCCCACGTTGAGCATTGACGTTGTCTTCCAGATAACAAGGAAGCGAGGCGCATATTTCAACATTATGCTCGGCAAGAAAATGAGCTAAATCATGGTGGCCGGGCTCGCTGAGTATCGTTAGGTTACAGCGATCAATAACATGTACACCTAAATTTTTTGCGGTCACAACGAGATCGCGAAAATGTGGGTTCATTTCCGGCGCGCCGCCAGTTAGATCGAGTATTTTTACAGTGTCAGTTTTTAAATATTCGATGACCGAGTCGATGGTTTCCCGCTGCATGATTTCTGTGCGCTTGGGGCCAGCATTAACATGACAATGCAGGCAGGATTGGTTGCAGAGATAGCCAAGATTAACTTGTAGTATTTCGAGGCGGCCGCGTTTTAACGCGGGGAAATTAGTTTCTTCAAGTAAAGTTAGAGTTTGATGCACCTGAAATGTTCCTGTCGTAGTCTTGGAAAATAAATCGAATAGTAGCAGCTTTATTTGATGTTGTTAGCAATGAAAACTTCTGTGTCGGGGTGAAAAGCAAACCATGCAAACCAAAAGGTTGTTGTGTCATTGAGCCTGTTTCCACTGCTGTCGAAGACTGCTGCGCTGTGATGTTCATCGTCGTAAGTAATTTTAATTTTTTCACCTCCGAGGTCTTCTTTGATGTTTCCTGATGTCTGTGCCAGCTCAGAAAAAGGCCATGCTTTTGCTTGTCCATTAATGATTATCCCCAGCACCTGTTCTTTGGCGTGGTAACGAGAATCTTCGTGATTGACAGGGAAAATCAGGCTGGACCTATTGCTATATCCAGCGTAAGGATCGCGTTTGTAATCACGCTGGTAACCGGTTTTTTGTGTGAGCACTAAACTATCCGGGTGGCGTGTATACCAATCTAACCAGCTGGTATGAGTGAGCGGTAGTTGTTGCAAAGTTGTGCCCTGTAGGGGTCCGCTGATAGCCTTGCCCAGTAATTGAGACCATAGCGATTTTGTTTTCCGGTCGTAGAGCAGCACGTCACTGTTGTAAAGTAGGCCAGATACGCCGAAAGAATATTGAGTGTTTTTAGTTGCGGCAGAAAATGCCACGCCGCTGCCACATAGTGGGCAGTAAGAAATGACAATAGGCTTATTGTCAATGCGGTCATTGACAATTTCGTGCCAATTTAAAATGGCAATGGGATAGGCTTTGCTGACGCCATTGATGGTGATGCCGAGAATCCGATCGGTTGCTGTCAGGGTGATATTTTTATTGGCAGGGGTAAAATGAGGTTGATCGATGGCTGGGATGCCGTCTCGTGGTGGTCCTCCGGCGAGAATTTCCTGCACGGGTATAACGCTGTTGCTTAGGTCAAAGCCATTTTTTAATGCAGCGTTAGCAATCTGGCTAATTATGAGCAGCAGTGAGAGTAAAGGGATAGTCAGAAAAAGCCTTGTTTTGATTGTACTTATACGCTGCATGTTTTGTCGTACTGCCAATTTATATGTTACTGAGTTGAGTTGAATAAACCGAAACCGAGGTTTGGAAACAAGCTTCTCGTCTAATTTGTCGTGAGTTAGATCGCATACTTACAGTTTAATCAATATTTTTATCTGTGATTTTATTCGCTCCGGCATTGCGGCGGTGTAGCAGAACATCGTAAAATGTTCGGCTTTATTGGGGTGAGGTTTTAGTCGTGATATCAGCTTGTACTGCTCGGCTTCGTTTGCGGAGCTCGTGCGTTTTGGAGATAAATTAATGTCGATAAGTGTGGCGGTACCAAAAGAGACCGATGCGGGTGAGCGACGAGTTGCGTTGGTACCGGATACTGTGGCCAGGCTCGTCAAGCTGGGGCTTGAGGTGAAGGTCGAGCAGGGCGCGGGTCAGGGCGCTTATTATACGGATGATGAATACGCTGCTGCAGGTGCGGAAATTGTTTCGGATCAGGCTGCTTTATATGTTTCAGCCGATATTATTGTGGGTGTTCAACCGCCTGCCGCCGCGCTGGTCAATCAGTTCCGCGAAGGCGCTGTTTTTTTGGGTTTCCTTCAGCCGCATCGTAGTGGTGATTTAATTGCGGCGATGCGTGACAAGGGTGTCACGAGTTTCGCCATGGAGCTGGTGCCGCGCATTAGTCGCGCACAGTCGATGGATGCACTGTCTTCGCAGGCCAGTGTTGTAGGTTATAAGGCCGTGTTAATTGCCGCAGAAATGAGCAATAAATTTTTCCCCATGTTGACGACTGCTGCTGGAACCATCCGACCGGCCAAAGTGCTGATTTTAGGCGCGGGTGTTGCGGGTTTGCAGGCCATTGCAACGGCGCGCCGTCTCGGTGCAATCGTCGAAGCTTATGATGTCCGTCGCGCGGCTTGTGAGCAGGTTGAATCGCTGGGAGCTAAATTTTTGCAGGTTGAGTTGGAAGACGCTGAAGCTGAGGGCGGTTATGCGCGCGAGCTGAATGATGAAGAGAAACAGCGTGAACAAGCGATGTTGTGGCGCAGTGTTGGTATGGCAGATGTCGTGATAACGACCGCGCAGATTCCTGGCCGCCCAGCACCAATGCTGGTATCAGCTGCGATGGTAGAAGAGATGCGTCCCGGCAGCATTATTATTGATCTGGCAGCTGAAAGCGGCGGTAACTGTGAGCTTACTACGGCGGGCCAGTGTGTTGATCATCAAGGCGTTAT
>Ga0316205_10001573_pt1 | contig 27701 bp, 25 predicted proteins | sample 3monthpyrite_MG_FD_204941 | JGI IMG/M metagenome (GOLD analysis project Ga0316205, IMG submission 204941) | Microbial mat bacterial communities from mineral coupon in-situ incubated in ocean water Damariscotta River, Maine, United States -... | ecosystem: Environmental > Aquatic > Marine >... | reverse complement strand
TTTGTGATGTTCAATTCTATAACGTTCTTTTTCTTCAGCCGTTTTCAGTTTGCGTAGAGTTTCTTGATGCTGGATACGCTCTTGAGCGGACATCATCTCCCAACCATATACCTTTTCTTGCGAATAACTATTCTGCATAGGCATGAGTAAAACCACCACAACGAAGATATTAATTAATGACATATTATGTTTCATTTGACTTTCCTTTTCGCTTGTTAAATTTTTATACTTACGACTCCATTTACACATTAGTAACCTAATTAATGACGAGATATTGTAGGTCGATTTTCGCGCTCATTGATATTTTCATTTTCAATAATTTGATCAATATCGATTAGTTGTTCTGTAATAACATCCATAATATCATTTATAGATAAAACCCCAATTAACCCACCCGCACTATTTACAACCGGGATACGTCGCATACCATTATTTCTCATCCGTTTAATGGTACTCATTAAATCATCATTTTCATTCGCGGTAATAATCTTGTAACTCATTATATCCTCAACACTAATAGCGTTTAGGTTTGCTTCTTCTGCTATAACATCAATAACAATGTCTCGATCAGTTAAAATTCCGATTGGAGAACGTTCACCATTACGTAATTCAACAACCAACAATTCACCAACATGGTGTTGTCGCATCAATTTTGCGGCTTTGATAACAGAATCACCCCTACCAACTATCAAAACATTACGATTACAATATTCACCAACAAACAAATGTCTGCCCCATTTTAATTCGTCATTACATACAGATACAATCAATCACGCCCTTCAACGCTATTGACTATGCGAGTCGACTACCATGCGTACCATGTGATTTATATACAAAAAATGAGGTGGGTTAAATACGTAGAGTTACTTATTATAAGAAAGTAATTCACTAAAATGAGAAAGAAAATTTATGACACTTAATATAGTAGATTCACACCTCGACAATTTCTCATGCATTGTTCTACCTTCGCACGTCCATGTGCTCGTACGCGGGTATGACGGTATTGTCAGACTATATAAATCCAATAATTAATTTATTAAACCGTATTTAGATATTGACAGCTTATATAATTATAAGCTGTCAATTTCTGGTTATGCGATCTCTTCAACCAATAATGCAGAGCGAACGACTTCAGATAAAGAGTGAGCCTGAAGTTTTTCCATAACTTTAGCGCGGTGCAACTCTACTGTTCTAGGACTAATTCCCAATTCACGGGCAATGACTTTATTTTGCTTTCCATCAACAAGCATTCCCATTATTTGTTTTTCACGCTTTGTCAAACGTGCAATACGCGCTTCTATCTCACGCTTATGCTCACTTGTATCGTTTAAGTCTGTACAGGTGCTTATGCAATTATGTACTACCTTCACCAAACGTTCATTATCAAATGGCTTTTCAATAAAATCTAAAGCACCGGCCTTCATTGCTTTTACTGCCATATGAACATCACCATGCCCAGTGATAAAAATAACCGGAAGAGTCACTTTCTTTTCATTAAGTATATCAAGCAACTCCAGTCCATTTGTCCCCGGCATGCGCACATCCAACAACAAACAACCAGGTTGCTCTTCGGCATGTTGTGTAAGAAATTCATCTGCCGAAGCAAAGGTCTTCACAGCTATATCTTCAGACAACATTAGTAAAGACAGAGCATCACGAACTGCATCGTCATCATCAACTATATGTACTACTGGTTCATTTTGCATATTCATCTACCCTTTAACTAATGGAAGTGTAAAATTCAAGGTTGTTCCACCAATATCATTTGGAACAGCCCAGATTCGCCCATGATGGGCATCAATAATTGACTTACAAATTGCAAGCCCCATCCCCATACCACTTGTCTTCGTTGTTAGAAAGTGATCAAATATTATCTTTATCTTATCTAGAGCTAAACCGGGGCCAGAGTCGTCAATCTTAACTTGTATTTCTTTAAACTTATTCACTGATGTTTCAACTTTTAATATTCGTTTTGTTTCATCAATTTCATCCATTGCCTCAAGCGCATTGCGTACAAGGTTAAATATCACCTGTTCAATTAGAATCTTATCTGCTAACGTCGCAGGTATATCATCTGCGTATGATAATTTTAATTGCACACCATGAGAACGAACTTCAATTTCGAGTAACTGTAATGCACCCTGAACCAGATCATTTAAATCGATATTAGTTTGATGCGTTTCCTTATTGCTAACAAACTCACGTATACGCCGAATTACAGCACCAGCCCGTTCTGCCTGAAAACCTATGTCTGAAAGTGATTTAACGATATCCGCTTTTTCACCTTTACCCGACTCTAGCATACGGCGACACGCGTCACTGTATATCGATATCGCAGCTAATGGCTGATTAAGCTCATGAGCAATTTCACTCACCATTTCCCCCATTGAACTGAGCCTTGAAAAATGAGCCACATCGAGTAAACGTTTTCTATCAATTGCTTCAATGGCCAACCTATCGGTAATATCACCAATTAATACAATAACACCGTTAACTTCACTAGAGTGCTTACAATCAGGAATGAGAATGGTATGGAAATATTTTTTCCCCGCATTACCCAGCGGCAACTCCATATCAAATTTCACCTTATGACCGGAAAGGGCAAGCTTAAGTTGAACGCCGACGTTTTCATAATTATCTTCCCCCCATACCTCATAGGCAGACTTTCCAATAATTCCATTAGCTAAACCATCAAACGATTCTATATATGTTTTATTCGCAAACAGATGGTGTTCACTTGCATCAATATATGCAATCAAAACAGGTAGAGCATCCGTTATCAGTTCAAGTTGCCGTGATTGAAGAATAATTTCGTTTTTTATACGGTTGGCTTCTGTATTATCCAGAATAACACTACGACAGAAATAGGCATTATCAGTTAAGTATTGACTACGAATACTTTCTATCCGTATATCCAGAAGCTCCCCATTCCTTGTTGTTATTTGCAGCTCACTTGTGATTTTCACATCGGAATGAAGTGTTGATTTCAAATGCTTGAAAAATATTTTTAAATTATCTTTTTTTAACCATATTGTAAAAGGACGATCGACTATATTTCCTCTCACATCACCTAATAAACTTGCTCCGGTTAAATTTATATTGTCAATTATTCCCTTTTCGTCAAAAGTAATATAACTCACTGGAGCAAAATCATAGAGATCGGCATAACTATCACGTGCTTGTTCAAGTTGTATTTGAGATTCGCGCAATGCTCTATTTTGCATCTCAAGTTCAATTTGATGCACTTCTAGTTCATGTTTTATTTCACAGTGACTTTCACTGCAATCAAAAAATTTAATTTGAGATTGTAGCTTTTTAATCATATCGACCAGTTGATGGTTAGTCATTTCTCCAAGTTCCGATCCTATTACGTCAGCCATTTTAGAGTTCCCCGTATATACAAGTATTATCCATGTCTATTCTATTTCTAGACTGCTCCAGTAATATCTTCTATTTGCATTAACACCATTGGTTCATGCTTGAGCCCCTCAGAAAGGAATCGCCCACTTATTTTCATACATTTTTCACCAATATGTTCAAACTTATGCTCAACTTTAAAGTCGTTAAAGCCCGATTCTTTCGTAATCGAATTTTCAAGTTGTTCACGCAATTGAGGAATACCCCATTGACCATTGCCCAAACGATACAGCAGGTTTCCAACGGTTTCTTTCTCGTTAACTTTAAATGTTGAATAAAAAACTTTGCTGGCTGAAATGACTCGTAAATTTTCATCTAGCACCAGCGTTGGATAACTTATTGCTGCCACAATCGCCTCAACAAAATGTTGAGCCTGTTCGGCTTTATCAAGACTCACCTTTATTTCATTAATATCAATAAAGGCAATGAGTGCACCACTAATTTTATTATCGAGTGTTTTATATGGACGAATTTCAACCCTATACCAGTTACCTTGCATATCCTGTAGTTCTAACTCTTCATTTTTTATCGTATCAATAACCCTTAATAAAACACTGTCCAATTTCGGTACAACAATATTCGCCTGAATATGTGATATTGGACGACCTTGATCAGAGGGAATTAGATTGAGTAGTTTTTCTGCGGCCGAACTAAAGCGACGTATACATAAATCTTCATTCACCATAACAATGGGAATTGATAGTCCGGTAATTAAATTCGCTAAATCATTACTGAGTTGTTCCAGTTCATTATTCCGACTTGCCAATTCATCATTAACTGTCGCTAACTCTTCATTTGATGACTGTAATTCTTCTTTAGCCGTTTCCAGCTCTTCATTTGTACTTTGTAGCTCTTCATTACTGGCTTGTATTTCTTCATTGGCAGAGGTTAATTCTTCATTGGCAACTTCCTGCTGCTCTACAACAGAATGCATATATTCTTGAGTCGCATTAATCTCCTGTTGTAGGCGTTTAATCTCAAGTGTTTCTTCTTTTTCTTTCGCAGCAACTGAATCCAACGTTTTATTTTTTGCGGGAGTCTCAACTGAAGTAATTTCTTGAAAAAGCACTAGATAATAGCGACTTTGGTTTTCAGGCTCCATAATAGGAATCACTTCAACACTAATATGTTTAACCTCTCCATCCGTGCGTAGATGTAAGTCATCTTTACGTACGCTAATATTTTTTTTCATTGCCTGATTAATAATATTGCGTAACGCGACTTGTAAACCATTACGCACCAATTTCAACAAATTAAGACTCGCTTCACCAGCGGACGGTTCCAGAAAAGTCCCTGTATGACCACGAAATTGGATAACATCAATATTTTCATTAATGACGACGCCAGACGGAGCATATTTTTTTAATACAATACGATCCGCTTCACGTTGAATATCTATATTTGTCCAGTTTTTTGATTGTTGAGTAATAGGATTATAAAGCGGCGTCTCATCTATGCCGACTCTAGCGCTATAATTTAAATTAAATGATGGTATGCCTGAAACTGATTTTTTCTCATAAAGTTTTAATTTTTTATCGGCCAAACGAAATAAATCTGCATGACGCCCAATTGTTTCTGATGTGCCTAATAAAAGATAACCTTTATCATTTAATGCATAATTAAATATAGGCATAATCTTTTTTTGTAAAACAGGACTTAAATATATTAAGAGATTCCGACAACTAATCATATCTAATCGTGAAAAAGGTGGATCTTTAAATACGTTTTGTCGTGCGAATACACATAGATCGCGAATATGCTTTGCTATTTGATAGCCTTCATCAACTTTGGTGAAAAAACGTTGTAAACGCTTGGCTGAAACATCATCACCGATCGACTTTGGATAGATTCCACTCCGCGCTTTATTCACGGCTTCCTCATCAAGATCTGTTGCAAAAAACTGAATTGCGGTATTGGAAGCCATATCGCCAAGAAACTCTAATAAAGCAATAGCGATAGAATAAACTTCCTCACCTGTTGAACACCCTGCTACCCAAATACGAATCGGAAGGCCCTCAGGACGATCTTTAACGATAGCTGGAAATACTATATTTTTTAAGCCTTCAAAAACCTCTGGGTCGCGAAAGAAACCCGTAACATTAATGAGTAAATCACGAAACAAAGCGTCTACTTCAGATGAATTTCCTTGTAAAAACCTGACATAGTCATCTAAGCGTTCTAACTTGTGTAATAAAGTACGTCTTTTTATACGACGCAAAATAGTACTTTGTTTATAATAGGTGAAGTCATTACCTGTTTGCTGTCGCAATAATAGGAATATCTTACGTAAATTCTCTTCTTCTTTCGGAGATGCCTTGTCTGCTTTAATATTTTCATTTCTTAGATAAGGATGTTGTCCAATACGAGCCAGTTCTAAGCCTATGTCTTTTGGAGGCATTACAAAATCGACACAACCCGCAGCAACTGCACTATGCGGCATACTTGAATGTGCGGCTGTTATTTCGTCCTGAGCAAAGGTGATTCCCCCTTCGGACTTAATTTCCATTAACCCCATCACGCCATCGGAAGCACTGCCAGATAAGATAACGCCAATCGCACTGCTCAATTGTTCTTTTGCTAATGAACGTAGAAAAAAATCAATCGGTAAATAATGACCTTTCTCATCTCCACGCGGTATTAAATGTAAAACACCATGCAGTAAGCCAAGGTTTGTATTAGGGGGAATAACATAAAAATGGTTAGGCTGAACAACCATACCGTCTTTAATTTCTAAGACTGGCATTGTTGTTTCTCTCGAGAGTAGCTCACTGAGCATACTTTCATGCGTAGGGGCTAAATGTTGAACTAATACAAAAGCCATTCCGGTATTAACCGGTAGTCTCTTTAATAACTCAGTTACGGCTTCTAGCCCACCGGCTGATGCACCTATTCCTACAACGGGAAAGTTAAGTTTCTTTTCTATTGAGTTAGTTAACTCATGCTTTTTCTCGGCCATTATTTTCTTTCCACTTTTTATTCTGTGTATCTAACGCTAAAAGTGACGTATTTTCCCTAATGCGTCAATTTATACACAATATCACATATCTGGCACAAAGAAGATTAGACTAAGTCTATATAACCTTCTCATATGGAACAAATACATAGTTATACCTATCTATTTTAGCAAGTCGAAGTCTCGATAAATTAAAAGGAATTGTTATCCAATGTACTGGGGCAAATGATTTAATTCTACATCCTCAATTTAACTTACAGACTAAACTACGAAATACTACGTATTTCAAATTAACTGATAAAAATATATCTTACACCCAGTTCCTGCATAAACTGACTAAAGAGAAAATAAGATATGATTAACAAAACTCACGCAATTATCAGATTAGCAATTCAACTCAGCATGTTATTTTTTGTTATATTATTGCTTCCCGAGGCACCTGGGAGCATGGATCTAGATATAACCAACAAATATACAGAAAACACGACAGTAAACGGCAATGCCACGTCTTCAGACGCTTCAAACGAAAAAGTCGTTTCAAGAAAATCTCACGTAACAGAAAAAACCGAATCAACCCGAACAAACGAGCAAAGACATATTCAAAAACAAAACATTGGTAGCAACTTTATTTAAATTAGGTATGTAAATTAATGTACTTTGGTATGAAATTGGTAACCATTTTTGTTGCCATGTTTAATATAGTACATAGCTCTATCTGATGCTTGAATGATCGACTCGTTAGAATCGCCATCTTCAGGATAAAATGCAATACCAATACTAACGCTCAGGATATGTTCTCTTCTATTTATGTAGAAAGGTTTATTTGCACTTGCGGTTAGTTTTTTTGCGATAATCCCCGCTTCGTCATTATTAGAAACCTCAGGTAAAAGTAACGTGAACTCATCACCGCCTACTCTTGCTAATGTATCACTTTCACGTAAGCAATTAAGCATACGATTACTCATGACTCGTAAAACGTTATCTCCTACATGATGACCGTATGTATCATTAATCGTCTTAAACCCGTCGAGGTCCATATACATTACAGCAAAAACTGTATTATTTCGTTTAGCATGAGCAATAGCTAAATTTAATCTATCGTGAAATAAAATATTGTTTGGTAAACTTGTTAAATGGTCATAACTGGATTTATTATGAACTATCCGCTCAACTTTCTTCCTAAGAGACACATCGTGGGCGATACCAAAGGTCGTAGCGCCATCCATTTTATTTTGACTAGCAACTAATTTAATATTTCTTGGCAATGTCATTGACATGATTTCAAAGTAAAGAAAATCAGCTCTATTTGTTTTGCATTTAAAACGGATTTCAACGCGTTGAGACATTGGGCTATTCGAACGTTTATCATGCAGACGAAATCTAGCTTTATCTAAATCTCTTTCATATACAATTGTTGTATAGTGCTTACCGATTAACTCTGAAGTGTTATAACCAAGTAAAGTAGTCACCACATTATTGATGAAAATAAAATTCCCATCCCTATCAAGTAGGTATTGTATATCCAGTGAGTTTTCAATCATAAATTGATAAACATTATCAGCCAAAAAAACTTCTTCAGAAATACTTCTATCCCGAATCATTTGTGAAGAGTGATTTAGCGCATCCTTAATTAGGCTCAATAAATCCTTAACGTCATAAGGTTTTATAAGCATATCAAATGCACCACGCCTAACCGTTTCAATGGCTAAGTCATACGTTGCTGCATTGCTGGATGTGATTATCGCGGTTAAATTATTGGCACTATTAACAGATTCTATAATTCTAAGTGCATTAATATTTGGCAGGGTTACATCAAGTAACATCAGATCAAAACAATTAATCTTCAACAAAATTAGCAACTTATCGACGCTATCAGCCGCAAACACTTCGTAGCCTTGCTCTATAAGCACGTTTTGTAATTTTTTTAGAACATCCTTATTTGAATCAGTAATTAATATTTTTACATGGTCATACGACATACAACACCCTTAGACCGAATCCAAACCTTACGTACAATCACCCCATTTAAGTTAAATTGGTATACGTATTACTACCTAGTTTTGCATTAAATAATGCCAAATTTTACTATTAAAAAAAACGGCCAAAGTGGGATTTGGCCGTAATAAAACACTCTGTGCCCATATCGAGGGAGGTAGCATCGAGTGTTAAAAAACAACTCACAACACTTCGGCAATTTATATCATTACGAAAGTTATTTTGTAATACGTAGTTCTACATAAGAAATTCGATATAAGTTAAAAGTTAGACCAATTAACATAGAATTTAAGTGGATTATGATTAATGACCTATACTTGAAAATAATAAATGGCAGAAGCAAAATATTAACGGTTTTGATAATCTGAGATACGGTATTGGTCTGGCACGACGAGGCTGGTTAGACAAATCCGACATCCTGAATAGATGCTCAGTCGCACAAGTTCATTAGTGATTAAAGAAACAATGATTTGAAAATAAAGAAACTCATAAGACATCAACCTCTTCCTTATGCTTTTTGGTTACAAAAGGCTTAGTAATCGTTTTGAGAATTCTCTTCCATTTTTGAACGACATCTTTTTCAAATTTTTCCAGCCTTAAACCCGTGCCATTAGCCTCTGAATGATTAACCACCATCGGGATGCGTGAATCTTTTACATATTCATACTTATGCCCAATAAACTTAATTTCGAGAGCCGTACCAATAGGAAATCCAAGATGAATATCTTTTAAAAAAATCCCCATAATTCCGACATGATTAGGCTTGCAAGTAGTAACAATTGATTGGTTGTAATAAATAATAATATTAACACGCATTAAGGTATTTTCTTGCATAAAAACATCCTCTGTCGATCAGCCGACTTTTGAGTATATTTTGCAAAAAAAATAAATTCTATACGTATTAACCGCAACAGGCGAAAGAAATTTCTGGAAGAATCTAGGTAAAAATAAATTATAGTTTATATATAGATAATAAAAAACCCGGCAGAGCCGGGTTTTACTTTAAGTAAATATACATCTATTAATCAATTTTAATACTATGCCGCTCAGCCACTTCTAATTTAGGTAAAGTTAGTTCCAATACACCATCTTTAAATTTAGCTTTGGCTTTCTTATCATCAACGTCAGCGGGTAACCCTAGGGTTCGCAAGTATGAACCTTTGGAGATTTCACAACGGTAATAGTCACCCTTTTCCTCTTTTTCTTCATGGCTAGTTTTACCTTTGATGGTAACGCTATTTTTAGTCAAAGAAATATCAATATCTTTTTTATCGATACCGGGTAAGTTGGCTTTCACTAAAATTTCGTTATCTCGGTCGACTACATCGACGCTAGGCATCGTTGTTTCGAAGGGAACCGTAACATCTGCCATAGCTGGGGCATCCCAATGAAATGGTCTTAACCACCCCTTTGTTGAAAAATTCTCGAACATACGTTCCATTTCATCAAATAAGTTCAAACCTCTGGCCAAATGAGGTTTGCTAATGTCCTTGTTAGTTCCTTTTGAAAGTGCACTTGACATAATACTTCTCCTTTACAGTTAATAACCTAAAACACTACAAAAGGATATTAGCGTCACAGGTAAAGTATGTAACTACGTATTTCTACTTATTCGTTAAGCACTTACTTTCGTAACTTGTAGATAGATAAATGGTGCTAGCTACTAGCGTAACATTGGGAGAAAAAACATCAAAAATCCACATGATTTTTCAAAAGAAACGCCGTGAAGTAAAAATGTAGTTTTAAATATAATCGGCAAGTAATCGTAATGAGTATATGTAGTTCTACATATATAATTTTTCAATAAAGTATGCGAACTTGCACATTTAGGAACAGATTATTCGAAGTAATGTTTTTTTAGTGTAAAAAGGGGAGTTTATGTCTATCCATACTGAATTACAAAACACGATAGAAGATTTAGTACAAAAAGGAAAGGGCATATTAGCTATCGATGAAAGTTTGCCTACCATAACGAAGCGATTCAAACCCATTAATATTGAAGCAACCGAAGAAAACCGTCGAGATTGGCGAAGCTTGATATTAAGCACTCCGGGTCTGGGCGAGCACATCAGTGGTGTTATTTTATTCGAAGAAACCCTGTTACAGAAAAATGATGCTGATGTTGCCTTACCAGAAGTGGCTCGAAGTAATGGTATTGTAGCTGGCGTAAAAGTCGATAAAGGAACTATTGCTTTAAGTAATGCTGAAGGTGACTTGATCACACAAGGTTTGGATGGATTAAGCGAACGTTTGCAAACATACAAAGAACAGGGTGCGCGCTTTGCTAAATGGCGTGAAGTTTATCCAGTCGGTCCTAGTAACCCAACGCGGCTAGGGATTAGAGCTAACGCCGAAGTACTGGCTCGATATGCTGCAATCTGTCAATCTGTTGGAATCATACCAATTGTAGAACCTGAAGTATTAATAGACGGCAACCACAGCATTGAACGCAGCTTTGACGTTATTGAGTCTGTACAGCATGCCGTTTACCACGCATTGCACCGCCATAAAGTTATTCTAGAATACACGGTACTAAAACCTAGCATGGTAACACCTGGTAAAGAATATCCAGAGAAGGTATCACCTGGTGAAATCGCAGAAAATACGGTTAAAGTTCTGCGTCGTACTGTACCTGCGGCCGTTCCCAGCGTTAATTTTCTATCGGGTGGCCTATCGTCCGAGGAAGCGACTGAAAATCTAAATGCAATGAATTCTATTTACTCCAGTGAACCATGGGAAATATCATTTTCTTATGGGCGAGCTTTACAACAACCTGCTCTTCAAGCTTGGCAAGGAAAAAAAGAAAACACTAAACTAGCCCAAGCAGCACTATATAAACGTGCACAACTAAATGGGGCCGCACGTTATGGTAAGTATAATTTTTCAATGGAGAACAATTAAGCGTTAACATTCAAAATGTTAATGACATTTCAATAATTTTTTCAAAGTAAACGGCGAGACCTATGCGTAACTATAGACATAAATATTTTATAACCTTACCTGTTATTATCACTCTCAGCTTCTTGTTGGTAAGTTGTGCGCCTCCCGCTTACTCAGTGAAATCTAATTCAGTTTCACCTCCCTTGCCTTCAGTTATACTATATTTCTACCCAACTAAAGGACAGACTAAATCACAACAAGACAGAGATCGTTATGAATGTTATCTATGGGCAAAAAAACAAACCGGATACGATCCAAGCCAACAACAATTGGCCCCTCATCAACGTGTTGAAGTTCAATCAGCAACACCACCGGGCTCAGATACAGCTGCGGGTGCGTTCACGGGTGCGGTTATAGGTTCTATGCTATCACCACGACACGGAAATGGAACAAGCATGGTATTCGGTGCAATAACAGGTGCAATGCTTGGTGCTGCCTCTGAAGATGCAAAACAAAAACACGCCGAACAGGTTCAACAACACTACAATACAAAATATGCACAACGTTATGCTCAACTGGAACGTCAAGCGAGTAATTATCGGCGTGCAATGTCAGCCTGCTTAGAAGGCCGTGGTTATACTGTTCGGTAATTTATTTCAAACAAAGAAAGTTCATTTTATAAAAGAGAATGGAACCATGATAAATAATCAATTAATTAGGGGAATGATTTTATTGCTACCTCTATTGGCTATGGTGTCTTCAGAGGTTTATGCAGACAAAAAAGGTAAAAGCCACTACGATAGAGAATCTAAACGCTCTTTAAGTCGGCCTGCACCAAAAAATTATCGTCTAGATAAACGTTATAGGCATGATCGATATTACCCATCTCGTGGTATTAAACTTAAAAGATTACCAACTAAGTACTATGAAATAAGTTTTCGTAACCGACCATACTTTTATAACAGTGGAATATGGTATCGACGTATTGGCGCACAATTTGTAGTCACTGTTCCTCCGTTTGGAGTTGTTGTACCATTCCTTCCAAATTTCTACACTACCCTTTGGGTAAGCGGCGTGCCTTACTATTATGCTAACGATATTTATTATACTTGGCAACCTAACCAAAATGGTTATGTAGTGACAGAACCACCACAGGGTATAAATGAGAAGGAAACACAACTTTTACCAGAACAGCTTTTCATCTATCCTAAGCAAGGACAGAGTGAAACAAAACAAGCTGACGATAAATACCAATGTCACCGCTGGGCCTTTAGCCAGACAGGGTTCGATCCAAGTCAACCACCAGATAACATGACACAACATGAGATAGGTAGTAAACGTGACAACTATCAAAAAGCTATACAGTCATGCTTGGAAGGACGTGGTTATAGTGTGCGTTAATGTTGTATAAGTTTTAAATTATTTTCGCAATGATAAGCTAAAGGAATATATTAAAATCATTAAAAAGCTTTAAATTAATATTTTTTAGTATCTTTGTATATGAATCCCCTACGGGCTAACAGCTTTTCAATTTCAACCGCAAACAAAACTAATGAAGATAAAAGAAAACATACACCCAGATCAAACAATGGTAGCGGTTGGGTGTGAAAAATTGAATTCAACGCTGGAAGGTAAATCACCATCATCTGTAATAAAATAGTCAGTAAAATCGCTCCCAACATCGGTAGATTACTGAATAAACCAATTTGAAATATTGATGCACGTTCACTACGTACTGCCAACGAATGAAACAATTGTGATATTGTTAATACTGTAAATACTACTGTCTGCCAGTAAGCAGTTTCACGGGATATTGCCCATGCCTGTGACGCAATCGAAATACCGCCAACGAACAGGCCGACCCAAAGAATATGCTGCCACATACCGTGAGCAAAAATATTTTCTTCCGGTGGTCGTGGCGGTCGCTGCATGATCCCATGCTCAGCTGGTTCGGCACTAAAAGCCAATCCCGGTAAACCATCAGTCACAAGGTTAATCCATAGTATATGAATAGGAAGCAGCGGAATTGGCAAACCAAGAAATGGAGCAAGGAAAAGCGTCCAAATTTCGCCCGAATTTGAACTCATTGTATCCTTAATAAACTTGCGAATATTGTCAAAAATGCGGCGCCCTGTTCGTACTGCACGAAGGATGCTTGCAAAATTGTCATCCAGCAAGACCATATCCGAGGCCTCTCTAGCAACATCGGTTCCCTTTAGCCCCATCGCGATACCAATATTAGCGCGTTTTAAAGCAGGTGCATCATTCACACCATCACCGGTCATTGCAACAAATTCGCCATTAACTTGTAATGCTTTTACGATACGCAACTTTTGTTCTGGACTAACCCGCGCATAGACTCGTACATATTCAACTTTAAGTGCAAAGTTTTCATCCGAAAGATTTTCAAGTTCCTGACCACTTAACATTGTTCTATTATTATCTGCAATGCCAAGCCGTTTTGCGATCGCCATCGCCGTACCAGGATGATCACCTGTAATCATTACCGGTGTAATCCCAGCGGTTAAACAATCTTCCACAGCTTGAGGTGTTTCTATTCGAGGAGGATCAATTAAACCAACCAGACCGATAAAAGATAATTTCTGTTCAATGCTTTGCACTTCAAGTTCTTCAGGTAATGATGAGAATTCTCGTTTCGCCAATGCCAGAACGCGGTAACCTTTATTGGCTAACTCTGTTGCTTCGCTTAAAATTTTCTCTGTATCAAAGTTTGATGCATTTTTAGTTTCAATTGATTGTGTACATTGATTTAATACATATTCAGGAGCGCCTTTAACATATGCAACGACTCCCTTACTGGACTGATGTAATGTTGTCATTCGTTTTCGATCACTATCAAATGAAAGAACACCTAGTCTTGGATGACTCTTTTCTAATTCGTTTTTTTCATACCCAGCATTGCGTGCGGCTTCAAACAATGCAAGCTCAGTTGGCTCACCAAAATATTTTCCATCTTTTTCTGTAACATCATTATTCAATGCCATTGCCTGACCTAGATCTAACATTGTACTTGTCAAAGATTCATGTCGTTTAGCAGCCGTAAATATCATTTCGACTGACATACAGTTTTGCGTTAATGTTCCAGTTTTATCAGCACAAATATATGTCACTGAACCTAACGTTTCCACTGCGGGTAAATTACGCACCAGGGCATGATGTCGGATTAATTTTCGTGCACCAAGAGCGAGGGAAATAGTAACTACAGCTGGTAACGCTTCAGGTATAGCTGCAACAGCTAAACTTATTGCGGTAAGAAACATTAATAATAAAGGTTGCCCCTGAAGTAGCCCTGCAATAAATACAATAAGACAAATAGCTAATACCGCAAAGGCAAGGTATCTGCCAAAACGATTAAGTCTTTGCTGTAAGGGTGTTTTGACCCCAGCTTCAGTTTGTAAAAATTCTGCTATACGACCTATCTCAGTATTTAATGCCGTCGCGACTACGACACCTTTTCCTCGACCATGTGTAACCAGACTATTTTTAAAGACAATATTATTTCGATCAGCAACAGGTAAGTCGTTATCATTCAAGCACTCGGTATCTTTATTGACCGGCTGTGACTCACCAGTCAAAGCAGACTCATCAACTTGCAGTTCATCAGCGTCCATTAAGCGAAGATCTGCTGGTACAATATTACCTGCCTCGAGCAAAACAACATCACCAGGTACCAGTTGCGTTGCATCTAAAGTTATCGCATTAGTATCACGCAACACATGTGCGTCTGGTGCAGCCATTTTTCGTAAAGCAACCATTGCGTGTTCAGCTCTATATTCTTGTACTGCACCAATAATCGCATTGAGTACAACAATAACCAGAATAGCAATAGTATCTTTGAGGTCACCAATCAATCCTGAAATCAACGCGGCTATAAGCAGAACGATGATCATAAAATCAGAAAACTGACTTAAGAACATAATGACAATTGACCGTCGACTTTTTTCTGGAATAGTATTCGGTCCAACTTTAACTAAAAGCTGTTCTGCATCCCTTGAGCTTAACCCATCTGGTGTTGACTCAAGTTGTCTTAAAACATCTTGAGTATTCAGAGTATGCCAATAATGATGAGACATATTACTTACCTATAAAAAGATAGATGAGTCCTGATGTCAATAAAGCAACAACTAATGTCTGCATGCCACTACGCAACCATGATACTCCAGATACTTTACCTAAAAATACACCTAGGAAAAAAATGAGTAGAAGCGCAATCGCTACGGATATGTAAAGTGGTGATAAAGGAAAAACGATTCCGCTATTAGATAAAAAAAGAGGGGTTAAAATTAAAAGTGAAATAACAAAAGGTGCCAGACCATTGACTAATGCTATTAATAGAGGAACTCCGCGCGCTGCTTCACCATGAGCGCTATCATGTAAATTGCTAATCATTGCATCTTCCAGTTGTCCAAGCGTACGTTTACGTTCCGCATATTCACTCACGTAGGCGCTACTCATACCGCTAACACCCAGCGCGATGGCTGCACCCAGGCATGCATTTATAATAATAGATACATCAACAGTCGCACTGAGAATAAAACCAATAATCAAACCCAACATGGTAAGAGCACCATCAAATCCATTAACAACGAAATAGCGACGGATAATATCGTCAGAGCGCGTTATACGCAGAAGAAACTTAACCTGACTTATAAAATTCATTTATATTAATTCACATCTGACTCATTTATAACTTCAACTTCATCAATGCTATGAACTGAACCTCCATTATCAGTAATAGCAGACTGAATTAATTCTATTTCGATTGAGTTACCGGTAACTTCTATTTCTAACGTTTCCGTCTTTTCATCAACTTCAATAACGGTTAATTTAACACGGTAGTCCGCTCCTGATTTTGCGATGGCCTGACAAAATTCTAGCGCATTAGGTTGATGAGGTTTAAGTACATCGAGAATAATTCTTTTTACGGCAAGCATTTTTTTATCCTTATTTTAAATTTACTGATTTGTATCGGTATGGAATTTACAATAAAATACTTTCCCCATAATGTGGAATGTTAGCAGACCAACCATGATGAGATAGCTGCTCATGTAACACCTCCTTAGCATTATTTTCTCCATGAACAAGATAAAGTCTGGGATGTGGTTTTTTAAATTTATTTACCCATTCAATTAACTGCGTCTGACTTGCGTGTGCCGAGAAACCACCAAGCGTATGAATTGTTGCTTTCACAGCAATATCTTCTCCAACAACACGGAGAGTTGTAGCGCCATCAACTAACTGGCGGCCAGGTGTACCCATCGCCTGATAACCAACAATAACCACATGTGCTTTTGATTTCCATAAATTATGTTTCAAGTGATGACGTATGCGTCCACCATTACACATACCACTACCAGCAATAATTATCGCCCCAGATTTAATTCTATTTAAAGCCATTGACTCCTCTGTTGTTCGAGAGTAACGCAAAACGGGCAAATAACTGTGTAACGTTCCTGATCTCCCATGTCGTAATGAAGCACTGTCTTCAGCATTAAAACTATTTTGAAAACGGTGATAAACTTCCGTTGCTGCAATTGCCATTGGACTATCCAAATAAACCGCCTGATGGTTTATTTTACCTTCTTGATATAACTTTCCAAGATAAAATATAATTTCCTGAGTTCGCCCTACTGCAAATGATGGAATTAAAATATTACCGCCACTCTCTGCTGCAGTAAGAATAATATCTTCAAACTCTTTAAGTGTTTCATCAATAGCTCGATGATCACGATCACCATATGTTGACTCTAGTAATAAAACATCGCTGTCTTCTATCGTTTCTGGGTCACGTAATAAAGCAGCATCACTGTTTCCAAGGTCACCAGAAAATACAAGTTTCTTTTCCTTGCCTTTTTCGTTAATAAACAATTCAACAATTGATGAGCCTAGAATATGTCCAGCATCGCGAAAACAAACTTCAATTCCCGATGCAACTTCTAGTCTTTGGCCATACGGAACACCATCATAATGCTTTAACGCCTCTTCAACGTTTATCATCGTATAAATCGGTTCAATTTTTTGTTTTCCTGCTCGACGTCGTCTTTTATTTTCCCATTCGGCATCACGTTCCTGAAGTGATGCCGCATCCTTGTGTAATATTTCCAGTAATTCTGCCGTTGCATATGTCATGTAAACAGAACCGTTGTAACCATCAGCAACAAGTTTCGGAACGCGACCGGTATGATCTAAGTGAGCATGCGAAAGAACAACCGCATCGATTTTATGTATATCAAAAGGAAAATCGACTTTATTTTTTTCTTCATCTTCATGACTTCCCTGATAAAGGCCACATTCGAGTAGTATAGTGGAATGTTCAGTTTCTATTAGATAAGCAGAACCAGTAACACCTTCAGTTGCACCATAAAAAGTTAGTTTTGCCATTACAACACCTCAACAATAAGGAATGTTAATTTATAATTTAGACTATCATCAATTATATACTTAAAAATAGGTATCCCTTAATTTAACGAATGATTTAGTATAAAAGCGTGCTGTTTCTCCTACAATGCCATTCTATTCACCAATATTTAAGGTTAATACAAACTCCACAGATAACATTTTTAGTGAATAAGAACGAAAAATAATAATCATATAAACCAGTTGATATACATATACTCACATAACCAAAAAAAGCCCGACAAATGTCGAGCTTTTCTTAGATAAATACTGAAAATAAAATCTGTTTTTATGTTGCAACACTCACCTATTTATAAATTTGGAACAGTAAATCCGAAATAACCATTCTCAATCTTATCCTTGACTTTATTCGTCAATTTATTCTGGCAGTGCTAACGCCCAACAAAACACATTTTTAATACTCTACAATACTGATGAATTAGCCATCATTTCTTTCTCTTCATGCTTTTTCACATAAATATTATAAAAATGACACTTCAATGCTACTGCAATAAAATTTACATCTATATACGTATTTTTACTTATACAGTCACAATAAATTATTCATATTTGATTGAAACATCTATGCAGTTTGAGCTTTAATCATACAACACTAAATAATGAGCCTTGATTTTGTCTGCCTATATATTAATTACACCTCACAAACTGTTCGATAATTTAAGTGAATGTATTCTAAAATTTAAATAGCGTTTAAATAAGTTTAAACCATAAATATTTTCCTGAAGAAAAACTTTCTTATATAGGAAATAACAATAAATTAATATCAAGTAAGTTGAACGACAATAAAACACTTAATGTATTCATTATTGACAACCCAAAAATAAATTAACTAATAAATTTAATATATATAAAAACTATATTCTGAATAATACGTAGTATTTTACAGCCGCAGATAGATAAAGAGACATTATAGGATACAGAGAAATACAACGGAGGATGCTGCTGTATATTTACTAACCTAATAATGATTCAGGTTATACGGTTCTACTTAAAGACGACTAAATTAAAGTCTATACCAATCAAGAATATGGTTGAGCAATATTGGTAAACTTGGTTCTACTCGTACTTTTTATAAATTCTGCTAATTTATTGTTTTATGATGATTTTGTTGTGGATTATTTTCAGTAGGAGCATTATTGTAGTCTTACTTTCGATGATTAAGTTGTATAAGTATGTCGCCAGATTCTTTGTTAGCCGCTCCAAGCATGATTTTTAATGCGGGGCTCATTCTCGCTGCATTATTTGCATTATATTTTTTACGTAAACCAAAGTTGCAAAACAGCGAGTCTTGGCAAGCAACGTTAACCCCCCTCTCCTCTATCATTGGCAGTGGTTTTTTAATAATGTCACCTTTATTAGCCAGCGTAGTTGGAGGGCTTTCACCAATTGCCGTACTAGGCATTGTTGTATTGGCATATGCCATCGGCAGTGTTATTCGCTTTAATATTATGCACGTAGAACCCCGCATAGAAGCAGGCCTGTTATCAAAAAGAACGCGGGAAATTGAATATCTGGGTGATATTGCTTTAGTTTTGGCCTATATGGTCGCGGTAGCGTTTTATTTATCGTTACTATCTTCATTTTTATTAAGTTATCTCGAAATAGATAACCTGACGACTGAGAGATGGCTTACAACGATCATTATAATATTTATTTCGGTTGTGGGTTATATGCGTGGACTGGGTGGACTGGAAAAACTGGAAGCCACATCCATGTCGGTTCAACTAGCGATTGTATTTGCATTACTATTGGGGCTAGGCGGTTATTCCTACCTTTTTTATACTGCTGGTGAAAGTTTAAATTTCGATTATCCACAACGTGATATTAGTACTCAGATACGAATACTTGCAGGAGCATTACTGGTTGTACAAGGTTTTGAGACGTCACGTTTTTTAGGAGAAAAATACAGCCCACAAGTGCGCGTTGCAACAATGAAACGAGCACAAATCATTTCGGGTATATTATATGTTGTTTCTGTTTTACTGTTTTTACCTATCGTTCAACACCTTGACCTTCAGCATATACAAATTGCAAAAATAGTTGATGTAACCGGTACGGCTGCCATCGTTTTACCATTTATGCTAATAGGCGCCGCACTAATGAGTCAGTTTAGCGCAGCCGTTGCCGATACAGGTGGTGGCGGTGGCTTGATACGCGAAAACAGTGGCAAAAGAATTTCTACACGTGTTGGTTACTTAGGTGTTGCATCCTGCGCTATTTTACTGGTTTGGGCGGTTGATCTCATTGAGATTATTACACTCGCTTCCCGCGCATTTGCCTTTTATTATTTATTACAAACTTTGTTAGCGTTGCATTTTTGTTTTTGTGATTGTTCGCCGAATGAAAGAATGTCGAAATGGACGCGTATTTTATTTATTACCGTTGCGCTTTCACTTTTATATATTATATTTTTTGCGATACCTGCTGAGTAAACTTATTCAATTAAATTAAGGATAAAAGGAGTTTATCTTTGCCCCACCCTCGTTATTTTCAGGTATCACCAAGTACAATAATTTCTTAATGAATAAAACTAAGAAATAAGTAAGCAGCAAGAATCACAGCAACCCACATTACCATGCTACCTGCAGGATAAGTGTGTGATAGCAAACGACTCGGTCCTTCATGTCTTCTAGAAAGAAAAGCCAAAGACTGATTAAATTTTAACATAAATGCCTGACGCACAGCATTGTCTACTTTCCATATAACAGAGAATAGTCTTCGTAATACGTTTGGAAGCACTCGACGATAGAGCCAATCAAAATCTAACGTAATGGTTAGTGTTCGTCTCATCAAAGGCAACATAATGAAAAAAGCAAAACCTGAGAACATCAACAGCTGCAACATATTAACCACATGTGTCACGGTATAGGGTTTGTAAGTAACCGGATAAGGAAGCATGGCGTATAGATATTCTGGCCATATCCCTAAACCAATACACAACCCGGCAAAAAGGATCATTGCAAGTTTCATATTCCATGGTGGATCGGGTGGGCGCAGACCTGAGTCTTTCTGAAAAAAAACAAACCAGGGAAATTTAATCCCGGCATGAAGAAATACACCGGCCGATGCTGCCAGTAAAAAGAACCAAACGATCATAAGGTTCGCATCTGCGGCTGACTGACCAATCATCGATTTACTAATAAAACCAGAAGTGAATGGAAATGAAGATATCGCAAGTGCACCAACAATACCGCAAAGCGTTGTTATAGGCATGCTTTGAAATAGTCCGCCGAGTTCAGTACACTTACGCTTGCCCGTCATATAAAGAACCGATCCTGCTGACATCAAAAGCAATGCCTTATAGACAATGTGTGCAAAGGCGTGAGCAGCAACACCGTTTAAAGCCATTTCGGTGCCAATTCCAATACCGGTAACCATAAACCCAACTTGGTTCACGATGCTATATGCAAGAATACGGCGCATATCATTTTCCAATAGCGCGTAGATAATCCCGTAAAAAATCATAAAGATTCCGATATAGATAAGAATCTCCGATCCAGGGAAACCACGTAACAACACATAGACCGCTGTTTTAGTAGTAAAGGCTGAAAGGAATACAGTGCCACTGAAGGAGGCTTCTGAGTAGGCATCGGACAACCACGCCGACAAAGGTGGGGCAGCAGCATTAATAAGAAAGCCCGCAAGGATTAAGATAGTACCTAAGCTATTGGGTTGCATTGCGTTGAAAGCAGTAGAGCCTGAATCGAGAGCGTAAAACAATATTCCTACGAGTAAAAGTGAGCCGCCGAACATGTGGACCATAAAATAGCGCATGGATACCGAGTAGCTTTGCTTGCCGCCTACCGAAAACAAAACCATGGTTGAAGCAACCGCCATTATCTCCCAGAAAATAAACAGGCTTATTAAGTCACCAGATAGAACAGCACCAATCGCACTACCTGCATAAACAAATGCGGCAACCAACTCCATGACACTTTTTTGCTTAAGTGCATATAATCCGCCAGCAAATGCCATAATGGAAAAAACGGTCGCAAACAAACGACTGAGAGGATCACTTCGCAAAAAAACCAGATCGTAATCGAACATTGATGAAATAACAAAAGAACCTGTTGGTAAGTTCCATACGAGTCCGAGCGTTAGCAAAGGTAGTACAAGAATTAAAAGAGACCGGACATTTTTCCCAACCAGTGGAAGTAGAAAAGCACCAAAGAGTAAGACAAGGCCTGGTGGTAAATCAGTCATTGTCATAATAAGAATCCTTGCGTTTCAAAAAAACACCTAACCCCTTCGCGAAAAGTACCATTGCCACACAGCTCACAAGCCCATACCACGAATAAAAACCAAAGGTTCCATCAATTTTAAAACTAGAATGGGCGTGAATAAAAACATCAGCCAGCACCAAAAGAGTTAACAACACAAAACCACCACGCCAAAGCCAACGTATCGTCTTCGGTCTAACAAGCCAGTGCTTCTCTTCAGTTCCACTCATAACGTTACTCCAGCCATTTTTCTTGGTAAACTTTTTTTAGTCTCACTTTCATATTCATAATGAAACTATCCAAAAAAATATTCTTTTCATTATTCATTCGCCCGTTTCTATGTTGCCAGGATGGATTTTGCCAGTTCATATAACGGTTGCGGATAAACAAAAAGTACTAAGCAACCCATCGTCGTCACACTTATCGCTATTAACGAGGGTAACGGTGCTTCCTTAATCCCAGCACCAATTTTTACTTCGGAAGAAGATACTTTATCGCCAGAGAAAAAAGCGTGAAAAGGTATCGGCAATAAATATGCAATGTTCATCAAAGAACTAATGATGAGTACGCACATAAGAATAAACTGTTCCGTTTCGATGGTGCCCATTAATAAGAACCATTTACTCCAAGTACCCCCAGTTGGAGGCGCACCGATGATACTAAGGCTAGCAATAAAAAAAGCAACCATGGTAATTGGCATCTGCCGACCGAGACCACGCATTTCACTTATTTTTGATTTATGTGCCGCAACTAAAATAGCGCCTGCACAGAAAAACAAAGTGATTTTACCAAACGCATGCGTCGCAATATGCATCGAGCTACCAATAACGCCGGATGACGTGGCCAGTAACGCACCTAGTGTAATATAGCCCAGTTGGCTCACGGTTGAGTAAGCTAATCGTGCTTTTAAATTATCTTGTCGCATTGCAACCAATGATGCCAATAATATTGATGCACCTGCTAAATAGAGTAAAAACTGTGTTGTTGGTAGCGTAGGTAATAAATCAATACCAAAAATAAAGGTGCATACTTTTAATATAGTAAACACGCCGGCTTTAACGACAGCAACAGCATGTAATAAAGCACTCACGGGGGTGGGTGCAACCATCGCAGCTGGAAGCCAACGATGAAAAGGCATGATAGCGGCTTTGCCTATACCGAAAATAAACAACAGTAATAACACACCGGCAACGACTTTATTAACGTCAGTATTGAAAACGCCACCAGGTTTAAAGTCTAGAGTACCGGCAACGAACCATGTGCCAATAATAGCTAACAGGAAAAAAGCTATGGAAGTGCTAAGCAAGATGCCTAGATAAACTCGACCGCCCTTCTTCGCATCTTCCGTCCCTGCATGGGTAACCAATGGGTAAGTGGATAAAGTTAAAATTTCATAAAAAATAAACAAGGTAAACAGGTTACCCGCAAAGGTTATACCCATTACACTGCTAATAGCGATTGCAAAGCAAGCATAGAATCGAGTTTGATTTTGTTCGTGGTGCCCACGCATGTAACCAATGGCATACACTGAAGTGATCAACCAAAGAAAACTGGCAACTAAAGCAAACAACATTCCCAGCGGTTCGATGTTAAAACTGATCTGTAAACCCGGTAAAAGCTCCCACCAAGTTATACTGATATTTTCACCTCGCTGGGTGCCCTGATAAAGATTGATTACAAAATAAAGCAAAACTAAAGACGTGCCAATGGTTACGGCTTCGCGCAAATTGGGTTTACTACCGGTTGCGACAATTCCCACTACCGCTAACAGTGGTAAAATAATGCTGAGCTGTAACATTAGCTCAAGTGAAAGATTCATCGGTTTACTCCAGACAAACCCTGAAATAAATTCATCGAAGCTGCGTGAGCGACTTCCACACTAAAACGTGTATCTATGCCGAAATAAATATTGGCAATGACGAGTACCCAAACCGGAATCAGAAATGCCAATGGTGCTTCTTTAATCGTTTTTGTACTGGCTAACGCAGGTTTAAAATAAGCAACTTCAACAATACGCCATACGTAAACAACTGCCAATAAAGAACCTAATAGGATGAGTACTGCAACCGGCCACCAACCATTTTCAATCATTGCTACAACTAAATACCACTTGCTAACAAAACCAACCGTGAGTGGTACACCAATTAAACTTAAACCGCCGACGACAATCGCTGCCATAGTCAGTGGCATTTGACGGCCCAGTCCCTGAAACTGACTTAACTGTGTACTGCCAATACGATACATCACCGCCCCTAATGCCAAGAACAAAGCACTTTTCATTAAAGCATGATTAAACAAATGCAGTAACGTAGCGGTTAAACCCGCTACGGAGCTAACACTGAAGCCCACTATCATGTAACCAATCTGTGCGATACTTGAGTAAGCAAATAATTGCTTAACATTGGTTTGATAAATAGCCGTGGTCGAGGCCACGAATATTCCAGCCAGCCCAAGAACTAAAAAAAGAATTTGCAATGGCACATGGGTAAAGGAAAAAGAAAGATTAAATATGCTGAAGGTAAAACGAATCAATAAATAAATGGCAACTTTAGTCGCGGTAGCTGCAAGAAAAGCTGTAACTATCGAAGGCGCATACGCATAGGCATTCGGCAACCATAAGTGCAGTGGGAACATAGCCAACTTCAAACAAATGCCAACAATAACAAAAGCAAACGCCGTAAAAACGGTTCGGGTTTGTTCTACATCTGGCAGTAGCTTGGAAAGATCTTCCATATTAAGGGTGCCAGTCATTTGATACATCAGACCGATGCCTATCAAAATAAAAGTGGCACCGATGGTACCCATGATTAAATACTGAAAAGATGCCCAAAGTGCTCTTCTATCTTTACCCAACGCAATTAAGGCATAGGCCGAAAGAGATGAAATTTCCAGGAAAACAAAAACATTAAAGGCATCCCCTGTCGCCACAATGCCAAGCATGCCCGCAAAGGTTAACAAATATAAAATATAAAAGAGCGTGTGCCGGCTTGCCGGTATTTCTTCACGAATGCTTGTGTGTGCAGCAAACAGTACAACCGTACTGATTGCCGAAATAATCACTAACAGGTAAGCATTAAGCAGATCGATTCGATATTCAATTCCCCAAGGTGCATCCCAACCACCTAAGTCATAAATAATGGTACCTGAGGTCAATACCTGTTGAAGTAATAAGCCACTTATGACAAAAGCCAAGCCACTGACAATTAAAGTGAACAGCCATACCAGACGAGGTCGATTTAGAAGTAAGCATAAGGGTGCCGCCATCAGCGGAACAATGACTTGAAGCACGGGTAAATGCGTTAACAATCCAAGTTATCCTTCTCTTGAATGTCTTTCTCTTCGATACTGCCATAGGCTTCTTTAATGCGCACGGCTAACGCCAGCGCCAATGCAGTTGTCGCAATACCCACTACAATTGCAGTAAGAATTAAAACATGCGGTAAGGGATTCGAATATTGATTTATTCCTTCGGCTAAAATAGGAGCCGTACCCTCGTCGACCTTGGCCATACTAATGTAAAAAATAAAAACAGAGGTTTGAAATATCGTTAGGCCAACAATTTTTTTAATCAGGTTACCGTGCGCAATAACGATATAAAATCCAATCATCATTAGAATAATCACTATCCAATAATTATAGAGACCCAATATCATCAAGAACCCTTATTTTCATTGTGTTGTGATTTTTCTTTACGATCTGCAAAATTGAAAAAGATAATTACCATCACCGCGGTAACAGTACAACCCACACCCAGTTCAATTAAAAGAATACCCAGATGTTGTCCCGCAACCGGATCAGAAGCTAGAGCACTGTAATCAAAAAATTCCTTGCCATTCAACATGGAAACGACACCCACGCTGCCATATAATAAGACACCAACAGCAGCAAGAATCCGGATGAAAGACTGATTAATGACGCGACGTGCTGTAGCCATTCCGAATACCATGGTATACAGAAAAATAGCGGCAGCAAAAATCACTCCTGCTTGAAAACCACCACCTGGCCCAAAGTCGCCATGGAACTGGACATACAACGCAAAGAGCATAATAAAAGGAATCAAAGTTTTAGTTACAATACGTAGAATTAAATGTTTTTCATGCATTGATTCATTTAGAAAATTTATTTTTTCAATATCTTCGGGGCGGCGCACCACCATTAAAAGTGCCAATACGCCTATTCCAGCAGTAAAGATAACGACTACCTCGCCAAAGGTATCGAATGCCCTGTAACTCGCGAGTACTGACGTTACGATATTTGGCACACCAATCTCTTGCATTGAATCATTAATGTATCGTGGCGTAACATGTTGGTGAATAGGTGCTAAAGAAGAACCAAAGTGTGGCATATCAAGAGTGCCATAGATCAACAAGCTCCCAGTAACAATAACCACCGCTAACGCTAAAAATGGTTTGTGGCGTGCGGGATTTTCTGAGCGCCCCGTTATGGTTATCGCTACCAACATCAACAAAGTAGATACACCTGCGCCCACCGCTGCCTCGGTAAAAGCCACATCGACGGCATCCATCGCAACAAAGAAGCTCGCCGACAATAAACTATATATGCCCGTTAACATAATGACAGCAAACAGATCTTTCATCCTGACGACAGCAAAGGCAGTAGCCACCAGAAATGCCAATAAGACGATATCAATTAAGGATTCGATGATAACTCCTTATCACTTTCTCCTGTCTTGCCAATTTTATGCGTAATGCCATTGTGTATAGCCGCTTTAGCTAAAGCGTGACTTGCCGTTGGACTGATGAGTAAGGTCATAAGCAAAATTATCACAAGTTTCACTATAACGATTGCATCAGGAACCTGTAGCATCAACCCAATTAAAATCATCGCGCTCGCTAATGTATCACTCACACCGACAGCATGCATTCGAGTAAAAAAGTCTGGAAAACGCAAAATACCAATACCGCCTGATAAGCATAAAAAACTGCCTATCAATAAAAACAACGAACTAGTAATGTTCAAAAAAATATCCATCATAAATTCTTTAATTATAATTCTTTTTGTTTACTATCATCTTTAAACACTGCGGAATCGGAATAACGCAACACACCGATAACACCAATAAAATTAATAAGCGCATAAACAATCGCAATATCTAAAAATTCAGGTCGCCCCATCACAAAACCTAATAACGAAATGAGTAGCACTGTCTTTGTACCAAACATATTAACGGCGAGTATTCGGTCGTAAAGTGTCGGCCCTATAATCGCGCGCGTAATTGCCATGATCATAACAACTAAAATTGCGATGGTTGCTGCTATTAACATTAGTTTTCCAATTTACTAACGCGGCGATCCATTTCACCGGCTTCCAGATCATCAATCGATTCTTCTATCAGAGAGTGTACCGTGAACTGGTCGCCTTCCAAGTTTACCGTCACGGTACCTGGCGTCAATGTAATAGAGTTTGCATAGATGACTTTTCCTATGTCTGTTTTTTGGCTGCCGGTAATCGTCTTCATAACCGGTGATATACTTTTATTACCCAGCCAGATATGTTTTACAACCATAATATTGGAGAGAATAATTTCTTTAATAAGCCATGCATAGTAAGCGGGAAGTTTTAGTGTGAGGTGCACAGGTTGAGATTCGTGGTCAACAACATCCATTCGATGTGCCACGTATAACACAATGACAATGGAGACTAACCCAAGTAACAACATCAAAGCAGTGTAATGGCCAGAGTTTACTAACCAAAATACGGATAAAGATAGAAATAGAATTATTGTATGTCGCATAAAAGCTCTGCTACTTGGGAAGTGTCCAACCCATAAAAGGTTG